>ERZ772786.923-NODE-923-length-11516-cov-8.111247_pt1 | contig 11516 bp, 7 predicted proteins | sample MGYA00511473_ERZ772786 | MGnify/ENA primary metagenome ERZ772786 (study PRJEB29015, sample SAMEA2738025) | human oral metagenome | biome: human oral; feature: human-associated habitat; material: saliva | place: China | collected 2252 ...
TCGCCAAAACACTGGAATCCTGGGGCTACCGCATCCAAGAATCCGTGTTCCAGCTCCGCCTTGATAGCGCCACGCTGGCGCGCGTGCGTTCTCGGCTTGCCGCCCTCATTTCAGAGGGCGACGACGTCATCCACATCTACCCCATCTGCTCATCCTGCGCCGACCGCGCCGACATACTCGGCGCAGCCATAGCGCTGGACGATGTGGGGTTGTGCCGGGGAGTGTGGTGAGGGGCTAGCGGCCCTTCTTCTTTCGTCGTTCAGGAGCGGAAATCGGAGCGCCACTCTGGGAACCCCAAAGGACACCGGGTTCGACTCCAGCGCCGTCAACTGGAAGGCCAGTCGCCCAATCCGTCCGGTTGTTCTCTTTATTCTCATCAAGCGTGAAGTGTCGAACGTCAAATGCGTCGTCATATCCGAAGCATGAACGCTGAAAAGCCTCAACCCAAGGTGTCATCAGATATTCTCTGGGAACCTGAAATTGAGTAGGATCGGTAATCGTCGCAACGGTACCTAGACAGCCCGTCAACTGAGTGTAGGCCGAACACAACGATGGTGTATATCCGTTATTAGCAACGGTTTTGCTTGCCTGGAAGCCATTAGGAGAAAGAGCAACCTCCACAACGCCGAGACCGAGTGGTTTTCCGGTGCCGAGGCGTAGATAACCAACCTGATCCGATGGAGTGCTACTCGTATGTTGTTGACGTTGGGTCCGTGGAACAAGATTTGTTGGATGCAAAATCCAAAGAAGCCATGCGAGCTCGAAATGAGTTAGTGCTTCATAACGAATGGTTGCTATAAACTTCGTGCCCGCTTTGACGTATGACTTCACCTCGGGTGTAACGTTGTTGGTGTCGCTTGGCGTTTTGAGTGCCTTCTTGGGGAATCCAGTCTCTTTGTCAATTTGTGCCCATGCGCTTCGATCAATAGGGTAAGTGGTGGCCCCGAGCGCCTGTTTGGGCTCGGTAGAGAAATATTGACTCCGCTTAACCTTATGTCTGGATGAATTTATATTCGAGCCGTCGATACGCGTTAAGAACCGCCTTGCAGAGGAAGGGCGAGGATTTAAAAGCGGCCTTAATCTCAGTGAGGATTCCCCTTGTTCATCACCATCAGAGAAGGTAACATCGGTCACAGAAATTCGTCCCTTGAATGAAGAAGCGGGATCGCTATCTCTGTCAAAATCTGATCGCGTCTTATCGCGATGCGCTACGTAGCCAAACAGGCGATCGGCTGGAGATAGTTCGAAGAAGTGTTCAGCAGGGGCTACATGAGTTCGCTTTGCAACTGCCAGAGGAGACATTGCGTAGGCGTTGCGGCCGACGGAAATGGGTACGAGCGCATCTACTACCTTTTCTCCTGTCGAGTTCTCTGACACGAGCGAGTAGGCACAGAAACTGGCAGTCTTCTTAGTGAGTATTTCTTCGTTTTGGCGGATGAAGATGTTTGGTGTGCTTCCCGTTTCGCTATCCCAGTTGCGTAAATAGCTTTCGAGTACTTGGAAATACTTCTCGATAGGAGACGGATGGCTGTCGGTTCCTGCGGGGATAGTCGCTGTCTTGGCCGGACCATTGTGCTCTATAAAGAAAACGCGTTCCCCCATCTTATGCTCGAAAATGCTAGCATTCTTTGAAAGGTCGTCTGGGTCTGTGGTGAGATATACATATCCTCTCTGTTTGATTAATTTTTCATTCAAGTCTTCCCCGGTGAGCGTGTTCTCGTCAAACAGTGGAATGCGTCTCTGCGGTTCTGTGCTAGTGTATAGGGCGTAGATGAACCAGTATGCATATGTTCCATTGTCGACTAGCTTTGCGTCAAACTCTACTTGACGGTATCGTTGGCCTTGGAGTGGGCGAACTAGTGCCAATAGGAGTTTGTTGTTCATTCCTGGCGCAAACTTTGTATTATCCCCTTGTCGCGTTCGAAGCGTTGCTGCCATCATGACGGGAATTGGTCGACTGTTGTTATTTCTTTTAACTGATGGCAGCCTGTCGTGGGTTCCAGTAAGTAAAACTGCTGTTCTCTTATTAGGTTGCACGAATGTGGGGACTAGTTTTTGGCATTCTGCGGGATCCATGCGATATGTGAGGGGTTCTGAGTAGTCTCCGAATACTCGTAGGCGGGACGACGTAACCCTTTCGTAGGCGTTAGACAGCATGCCCTTCACCATTGTCGCGGGTAAAATGGGAACCGTGCGTGTCGCTTTCCCCTTGTCCTTGATTGTCGTTGTTGGAACTGAGATCGCGCCAGTATCTTCGTCTACGTTTCCGTAAACGAGCGGTGTTTTTGCAGTAATGGAAAACCTTATGGATCCGCTCCAAGTGTGAGCTGGGAAATGGTCTAGTTGTGCTGGTTCTCGGTCCTTGAGTTCCGGGAAATTCTTGAGCGTGGCGTTGGTTCGTAGAACAGGAATCCTATTTGCCGCTGCGTGAATCTTAGGCATTGTATTTCCACTCTCCCGTGAATAGCTGGTCGACCACGACCGTGTTTCCGTACTTATCTTCTTGTTGGATGAACTCGACTGCCGTCATCTGCTTAGTGGTGGCGTTGTCTTTGCTTTCGCCAGTCTGAGCGGAGGTGGCCTCCGAGGAAGAATCCGCATCATTGCCCGCTGCGGACTCGTGCTGCAGATAGCTCACCTTGTGGAACCATCCACTGACGGGTTTTGGCTCCGATCCTTCGGACGCTGCGTCGGGCATATCCCTGGTGAGTGTCAGCTCAACGGCACCCACGCCGTTTACCCAACGGAACTCGTGGGCAAGCGTCGAGACTGCGTTGTCACTGTCAATGACCCGCCAGAAACGTATCTCATAAGTGCGTGAGTCATCGAAGCTTGCGGATTTTACATCCGATACTCGGCGTGTACCGTTGGTTGCCCACACAATGCCGGCGAACTCGTGGGCAGCAAATTTCGCATCGATATACGCAGCGAGCGCAGTAGCGTTATCGACTATGTGATTGGTGGTCGTTAGGTGGCAGGGGAGTAGGTTCGCTGCGCGACCGTGGTTATCGATATTTGTCTCATTCATTGCTCGTCGCTCTCATTAGGAGTGGAGGCCTCGTGTGTTGGTTCTTCAAGCTTTTGCAAACGTTCAGCCCAATCCTCATATGAGGGTTCTTTCTCTGTCTTGTTTCTCAGATAGGCCAGAAGTGCTGTTGCGCCTCCGCGCGCATCGTCTTCACCGTTATCGTTGCGTTTCCACAAAATTTCTTCTGCTGGAGAATTTACGACCTGACCATCAGCGCCAGACACCCTGAGGCTCGTTACCTCAACTTGGCCGTGGCCTCGGGTTGTCCTGCCTCCGAGCGGAAGCGTGCCCGCGCTGAGTTCCGCTAGGGCAATACACAGGAGACACCAGGACGCTCGGGCGAAGGGTAAATACTCGTCGAGTGATAGGCCGCCGATACCCGATTCGGTCTTCACGTTCTGAAGAAGACGTGCGGTGTCAACCTCGATCACGATGTCATTCCACGTCGCGTGCGGATAGGTCACCTCGTTGAACAGGAGCCCCTCGACGATTCCGCCGGTCCACCGGTCGATTGCATTATGAGTGACCGTGACTGACGGTCCGGTGTCCTTCGTCGTACAGTCTCGGACTCGAACTGCCCCACGATATTCGGTGGTACCGAACATGTAACGCACGAGCCGTGGCTCTTTGGCCAGTTGCTCGTGAATATCGATGGGTACCTGGTTGCCATCGATATCTGCCTGAGTGAAGCTCTCGACCTGTGATGGAGGATTATTGGCATGCAGTACGGTTCGAGCGATCCGCGAACATCTGGAGCGCAGCGCACCGCGAATTGAGGTGCCGGGAAGTAGCAGGGGAGCTGTGCTGTTCTCCCCGATTTTGTCAGCAGTCTTAGCCCTGAGGGGATATTGAGTATTTCCGTTGTCTGCCTGGGGGTCATGCACGAATACGCCCGTTGGTGAATTCCACCCGATCCGCACCGTCGTCTGGCGGAAGTGAGAGGGAACAGAACTTCCCTGCTCGTCATGGGGTCCTAGTTCCGTCCACTCTCGAATCAGGTTGATGACTCTTTGCTCAGCCGAGGTTGCTTCTTCACCATCTTCCGCAAAAGCGGCGAGGACACTCGCGAGAATGTTTCGTGCAAAGTTTGCTCGGGCCTTTCGAACGGCGTTTGTGTCACTGGAGGCGCGTGGAACGACGTAAGGCTCCGTAAATCCTTTCGTTCCGCCTGGAAGTCCGCTGAAAGACACTTTCGAAACCTCGATAGAGCCAAGTCCTCCTCCCGATCCACCTCCAAGCGGAAGGATTCCCTCGCAGAGGTCGGTGACGGCCATGGTCAGGAGCAGGATAGCTGCTCGAAGGCGGTTTTTGATGGCCGGATGCTCGCATTCCTGGTCTGACGCGGACACGGTTGAAAGTGCGCAATTGCCGGGGTCCTGACAGATATTCCGACACAGCTGCGCATGGTCGATCTCGATCTCGATTGGATCCCATGTAGCGTGCGGATACAGCAGCTCTGAATACAACGCTCCGTGGGCAGCGCTCCCGGTAACTCTGTCGATCGCGTTGCGCGTGAGTTTAAGAGGCTTGTCCTTTCCCGTGTCTTCTGGTATCTGCCCCTCGCAGTCGTTGACGCGGACTGCTCCCCGGTACTCAGTTGTCCCGAACAAGTAGCGCACGAGGAGCGGATCGGCAGCGAGCTGCTTGTGCACATCCTCTGCCATCGTGAGTTCGTCAGAACCCTCGCTGTCACTGACGATGCTGCGAGCAATGCGAGAACAGTGGGACCGCAACGCCCCGCGGATCGACGTACCCGGGAGCAACAGCGAGGCCTTGTCCTCATGTGCGACTTTCGGATAAGTAACATCCCCGTGATCGGCGCGATGCGTGTCATTGAGGTGCCAGTTGCGCAGTGGCGCTGCGGGTACCGTGTCCTCTTCCGAGGACTTGATGCCGTCGGGTTTGTTCATCCCGACGAACAACCCCGACGGAGCCTGCCACTCGATGTTGATGGACGTTGATGGGCGATTCCCGGTGAGCTTACTGTCTGATTTAAATTTGAGCGGCTCGGACTGGCTAAAGACTACAGAAAGAAAATCGGTAGATTCGTTGTTCCCTGCTTGTTCGCTGAGAATAGCAACCTTCTTACACGACACCTTCTTCCAACGGAGATCAATTGCGCCCCATCCCGATCCTGTCCTTCCTCCGAGGCTGATGAATTCGCCGCCGAGGAGTGTCACGATCGCTTGCAGGGCTTTCTCAACGAGAGCAGGGGGCGCAGGCGGTGTCCCCTTTGTTTCCTTGCTCGGTGTTGTGGACTGTGCATCCTTGTCTTCTGGGGGTTCTCGGGTCGGGTCCTGGGCTTCGGCACTGACACAGATCTCGAAAGTCGTGTCCACGGGCAGGTACTCGTACGCGAAAAGTGCACCGTCTGCGGCCCCGCCGGTGGCGCGGTCAATGGCCGTGCTCATGCGGTGGGGGAGATCGCCTTTAGTGCGGTCCCACACCACGGCGTGGTGGAAGGTGAGGGCGCTTGCTCGCAGTGGGAGAGACTCGTCGGTTCCATCCCCACGTTGCTTTTTGCGAGTACCGACCTCCGAACGCATCTCGCCACCCCACAGGCTCTTGAGTTCTTCCTCGCTGAAGCCAAGCTCATTCATGTGTTCTTCGAACGCGGCACGAATGGCTCCCTTGATGGAGCGACCCGGCAGGATTGCCTCGCCCAGCCCATTGCGCACGAAAGCGTTCGGCTGCACAGTTCGGCCGTCCTCGTCGGTTATGGGGCGCTCAGGTGCTTCATCGACGCCGCCGGAGTGCAGTGCGGAGACGACGCGCACGGGGATCGTCATGTCGTAGCGGTAGATGGTCATGAGACAGCCTCCGTTGGTGCTGTAAAGCTCTTACTGTCGGTCTTGAATAAGGGCAGCGTCGCTTCCGCCAGCGTGGGGGAGTCCACGAGGAAGCGCCCGTATCCCTGGGGCGTGAGCTCACCGACGCCGATATGCCCGAGTGTCTCGAGTGCCCCCAGATCCTGCGGGGAGACAAGTACTTGGACTACTGAACCCGCTTGGATCGCCAGCCGCGTGGCGCGAGGCGCGTTATCTCGCGGCGACCACGAGTCCACACGCCGGTGTCGGATCGCAGTCAGAATCTGTTTACGATTCTTGTCGCCCGAGTCCTGATCGGGGCTCTCCCGGACGACCGTGACCGGAACGTTGGCTCGCCTGAAGGCAAGCTCCAGATCCTCAACGCTCCCGCCTGGTCCCAGAGCGCTCGACCGTGCGAGCACGTCGGACGTGAACCACAGAGACACAACCTCGGTGTGTTCGCAGGACGAGGCCTGGGTTCCCTCATCGGTGACAGGACCTTCTACCGGTGGCGGGGTGCTTCCCACGCGGGTGAAGGTAGTGCCAACGGTGCAGCGGGCGCGACCGAAGGTCCCCGTGAGCTTGCGAGATCCGAGGAAGGCTAGCTGCTCAGCAATACCGAGGTCGAGCGTAAGAGGTGAAGCTGCGGATGTGGCATCGGCGCCGCGAAGTGCGCTCAGTAGCTGTTTCGACACGACAACCGAGGCGCGCAGCCTCAACCAGGCAGGCAGAGCACGCACCAGGAACAGCTGTCCATCTTTCGCTGCGCCCGTCTCCGAATTGATCGCCGTCGACTGCCGACCAATCAGCGAGGGCTTCCCGATCCAACCCGCGACGGGAGCACCGCTCGACTTAACGAATAGATAGCGGCCACGAGTGGGGATCGTGTGGTCTCCACATACCTGATCGTTGATTGGGATATGCCTGTTGAAGAGCGTGCAGGGTTGTATATCGTCTTGTTTGTCCTCGAGTTTGTCCTCGGGAACCTTCTCATTCTCCATAACAAAAGGAACGGGCAACCCGGCCAACGCCTCGTAAACCGGTAGCGCATCGCTGATACGCAGGTCGCCGCTGACGATAGCGGAGTTCACGAGGGCATTGCCCGGGTAGTTCTTGCGCAGCAGCCCGTGCAGCCACGGGACCAACACAGTTCCGCGCAGGAAGTCCAACGAACGGACCTCGTTCGAGAAAGGGACCTCGTAGGAAACAACAGGAGATTCAAGAACGATGTCGAGGGACGTTTCGTACCAGGTCGTGTGCTCGGATTCTGATTGCTGAGAATTGCGAATCTTGATGTCTTGGGGGCTGTCTTTCGGGAGATCCTTTGGCAGGGCTGGGATCTCCCGCAAGCTCTCCTGAACGCGCCCCCGCAGGTGATCTGCGACGGTCTTCACGTCTGCCGACGAATATGTGGGGCTGTCGTCGTTATCTCGGTTCGCCAGGATCCGTGTCAGCGCGTCGGCGGCTTTCTCATCCTGCAGGTCAGTCTTCGTGTAGTCCTTGTCGCTGACCGCCACCGTGCACTCGCCGTCGCCTCCGCTGCGGCCCGAGCCGATGCCTCGGACCATGAGGCCCGCAACCCCCAGGAGGAAGTGTGCCGCCTCAATAGTCTGTTGAAGGGAGCGCTCATCCTCGGCCTCGTCGATGAGGGTGAACGTGCCCGTGAGGATGCCTGGCGCCGCGCGCTCCGTGAAGCGCAGGAACTGGTCGCGCGCCGTCCCCGTGGTCGGGTCGATGGACAGGGACACCGTGTCGTGGACTGGGATCGGCGAGGCCGGGGTGGCGTCCGTGAAGAGAACGTGACGCGGGTGGGGAGTTGAGCCTTGCTTGCCATCGGGGTCCTGGCCGAAGAGCCATAGGGCGAAGTTGGTCCACTTCCCTTCCTTCGACCCGTCGAGGGCGTTTGCCGCTAGCATTGCCTGCTCGCGCAGGACTCCTGTGATGACCGTGCCGCGTACGACCGGGTCGTCGCCGCAACGCTCGATTGTTGAGTGTGTGCGTCCGGCGTGGCCCACTCCCGTGGACACGCCCCAGTCGGACGTGAACACGATGGTCACGTGGCCGCTCGCGGTAGGAGAAGTGGTAGGTGAATTGGTGGTCACTTGGCACCTCCTTCGGTAGAATTATCTGCTGCTTCCGCGGAGCCAGAGATGTCGGCGTCCCCGCGAATCCGGGAAACGAGGTATCCGTCGGGCAAGTTCCCGGACAGGTCGATGAGGTCCAGGAGCCACTTGATCTGCTCGAGAGATTCGTGAGCCTCATCGGAACTCGACGATTGAGGGGGAAGAAGTTTCAGCTGTTTGGCAAGGAGTCCAGCACTGGGGGCATTCTGTAGTGCGTCGCCCCACTCTGTTGTGGCCTTTTCTTCCTTGCCTTCCGCGAGGAGCTTGACGATGCGGTTCGCGCGGGCACGCGGGAATGGATCGCCGGTGGGCTGCGTGGGGGCGTCCGGTTTCTTACCGTCGAAGACTGCGACCGCACGGAGAATCTGTTTCCACTGATCCTGTGTTTGTGGACTCCCCGCGGTGGATGAAGTCGTGGGTGCCTCCCCGATTCGCTCTGGCGCGTAGCATCCGACCAGGAAGGGGCGCTGCGTGCGGCCCTTGTACTCGTCCAGCGTGTCCTCCGGGTCGAGGACCGTCGCGTCGCGCAGGACGTGGAAGTCGATCGTCGAGCAGGGGACTTCCCGCTTCTTCTTGCCGAGCTTCTTTCCACGCGACACCAGGCCTTCAGCCAGATCGTAGGCGATATGGAACGGGAAGTTACGGCCCACGATGGCCACGCCCGCCGAGGCCGTGAGCGGGCCGGATTCTTGAATGATGTAGTCGCCGATTTCGAAGTGGTCCCGCTCTGGTGCATCGGGCTTCTTTCCTCCAGCAACAATGGCGAGAACTGACAAAAGATCGTCATCCTTCGTGAGTTCCTCGTAATGGCGGATGTAAGCCTCCGCGAAGGGAATCGCGTAGCGTCCGTCCGTGTAGACCGTGACGTCATCGCCGCCGACCAGCACGGGAACCACAGGAGGTCCCGGAAGTTCGTCTTCCCTCGCGATTGCTGTGACCTTTTCCCAGGCCTTGGCTACCGCTTGCTTGACGACCCCATCGAGGCGGTAGTTCACTTCCATGACGAACCACTGGAACCGGCCTTCATCAATGTTGCAGGGGTTATCTTTGTGGTTATACGCTGGTTCTTCGAGTGAATCGAGGTGACAGCAGACCCCTTTGAATGCCTTACCGAGGTCACGCATGATCGCGCCCACTCCGTTCCCGTCAATGTGAATCACGCCGACGGATGACAGCTCCGGAACGGCGTTGGCGGCGTCGCTCTCGTCGGAAGTGTCCTGGAATGCCTTCTCCAACTGAAACGGGTCCTCGTACAGGTTCGCAATTGTACCCATGGGATCTTCCGAAGTATGCTGGCGTTTAACGACATCTTCAAGCTGGAGGCGACGTGCCGAACGCGACCATGCGCGCTTGACGCGAGAGGGGAGCGACAGGGAACGTCCCTTGTCCTTTACTGTCTGTGTTGGAAGCTGCTTCTCCTTATCTGCCAGGAGTGGAACACCCAGGTCTTTCGCATACTCTCGGATGTTTCCTTCGTCCTCATCGGTGAGCGGGGTTAAGGCAGGGAGAGCCGATTCTTCGGCTCTTTGAAGGAATGGGAACTGTGGGAAGCGGGCCGCCGCTGGGCGACGGTTCAGCGAGTACTCACTGAATTCACGGTCGAGTCGTTTCAGGTCCGCCGGATCAACCGGGCCAGATGACGTTTCAATGAAGACTCCCGTGACGTCGAGGCCCGGGGCGTCAGTCAGCGCACGGAGGGTGACTTTTCGGATGAGTTGTCTGGCTAGATTCTCAGGATCTCCATCAGCTTTTCTGAATCGGACGATCACCTTGCCCGAGGAGTCCGAGACCCAGAAAGAGGTTGGAAGATCATCTGTATCGAGGATCTCTTTCGCTTCTTTCTTGACCCAATGGGACAGCAGAGTGATCTCGAAGGACGCGCCGATCTGCTCGCGCAGGCGAGGTGAGGAGAAGATGAAGGGCTGATTGCTGTTCGTCTGCAGCATGACGAGGTAACTTGTCATGGTCGGTTCCTCCCTACTCATCATTGCGCGGAGGCAGGGTTATCAGTAGTGAGAAGATGTCTGTCATCATGCGTCCAATTTGGTTGACAACGACTGTGAAGGGGCGTTTGAACGGATCGCGTTGTTCAATTGTGTCCAGTGATCCGGGAGGGCATAGGGTGATGAGTCCGGTAATATCTTGCTGTGACTTAAGTGCTTCTTTTGTGGTATCGCTGTTTCCTATTGACTCAAGTGTATGTCGTAGTAGTTCAGTTTGTTTCTCGTTGAGGATGCGCTTTGTTCTATCGTCAGACTCTATCTTTTCCAGGAACTTATTGCTAAAGCATAGGATGACTAGATTGTAATTTGTGAATTGTTTGTAATTGTAATTATATTCCTGCTTATCTGAAGTTATGTCGGTAGATTGGTTTGTGATGTTATCCTTATTTAGTAGTTGCGAGTAGTATAGCTGTTCCTCAACGTTGTAGCATTCTTCTTTCTCTCCGATGAGGAGGATTGTTTTATTCTTGAGTCCGTAATCAACGCGGCCTTTGAGTTTAAGTAACCCTTTGCCGACTGTTTCGACAACGAAGTATCCGGGAATTAGTGCAGCTAGTGTGTATGATGCTGGAAATGCGAAGCTGGTTGTGAATTCTTCGGGTGTTGAGTGAAAGCATCCGTAAATAAATGGGATTGTCGTGGCCAGAGTAATTAGGCTAAGAATGATTAGCCTTCTGTGCTTTTGGTTCCATGGAAGTGCTTTGTCTTGTAGCATTCTTGTGTTTCCTCTCTTATGCGGCCACAGCGTCTATGACGCCCATGCCGAAGCTCGTGTGTGAGCCGACGTTCGTGTATGCGGACAGCGCCATGAGGCGCGAGAAGATGCGGGTCGCTTCGGCTCCCTCGACGCCGCTGATGCGCAGGTGGCCCTCGTGGGCCGGAATTTGACGCGAGCTGAGGCGGCCCTGGCCCGAGTTGCGTGGCATCGCCAGCGACACCGTGGATGAGTGTGTGAAATCCTGGGTCGCCAGCACGCTCGCCATGGCATGGCGGTCGATGCGTGGGGGAGCGAGCCTCCGATTCCATGTCCACCAGCGCTGCTGCAGGCTCGTCGCAATCGTCGCCGGAGACAGGCTCGGGACGTGATGCCCCTTCGACGAAAACGTCGTCGGCGTGATCAGTCGTATCTCCCACGCAGTGTCCTGGTCCCGCTGCGCCAGCTCCTCCCAGGATGCCTGGTTGATGATCTGTCCCTCGGTCGCAATTAGCACCGCGTCGTCCTCGGTGCCTGCGCCCACGCGCATGACGCCTCCCCACGACAGCCATGCATCCAGCGTGTCGACCAGGCGATCATCCAGGAAACGCACCTCCACGCCGAACGTGGATTCTGAGTGGCATAGCTCCCCGAGTGAATACGGTTTTACGCCGCCCGCGCCGTGCGGTGGCCGGTGTGCCAGCGTTGGGAACTGGGAGGCCCTGGCCGGGCTGATGCCCGGCGGTAAATCCAACACTGCTGACAGGGCGGCGTGAAGCCTCCTGGGTGTGGCTGGCACCCCCTCGGGAGCGTCAAAGCTCACGTAAACGGATGTCGGCATCGGTGCCTCCCATCACTCGC
>ERZ772786.926-NODE-926-length-11497-cov-14.208268_pt1 | contig 11497 bp, 9 predicted proteins | sample MGYA00511473_ERZ772786 | MGnify/ENA primary metagenome ERZ772786 (study PRJEB29015, sample SAMEA2738025) | human oral metagenome | biome: human oral; feature: human-associated habitat; material: saliva | place: China | collected 2252 ...
CCATGATGTTCTGGACGGTTTCCTTGCCCAGGTAGTGGTCGATGCGGAAGACGTCTTGCTCGTCGAAGATCTGTGAGATGACGTCGGAGAGTTCGCGCGCCGACTCGAGATTGTGGCCGAAGGGCTTCTCGATGATGACGCGACGCCATTCGCGGCCCTGACGCTTGTTGAGGCCTGTGTCGGACAGATGCTTGGCGACGACGGGGAAGTAGGACGGCGGAATCGACAGGTAGAACGCGTGGTTGCCGCCGGTGCCGCGCACGCGGTCCAGCTCTGCGACGGTGTCGGCGAGCCGGCGGTATGCCTCCGGGTCATCGAAGGTGCCCGAGACGAAGCGCAGGCCCGAGCGCAGCTGGTTCCACGTGCCTTCGTTGAAGCCGGTGCGGGTGTGGGCCTCGATGGACGCGCGCACGTACTCCTCGAAGTCCTGGGGGCTCCAGTCTCGGCGCGCGAAGCCGGTCAGGGAGAACGCGGGGTGCAGCAGACCGCGGTTGGCCAAATCGTAGATGGCCGGCAGGAGCTTCTTGCGCGCAAGGTCACCGGTGATGCCGAAGATGACGAGGCCGCAGGGCGGCGAGATGCGCGGAAGCCTGCGGTCTTGCGGATCGCGCAGGGTGGGAATCGTGTTGGTCACGAGGTAACGCTCCGTTCACTCGGGGAGGGGGACGAGGCCGTGGCCCGCATGCGTTCCAGCAGGGACGCAGTGGGGGACCGAGGACCCACACATGACTATGAGAATAGGGCTGCTGACGCGCATGTGCGCGTCAGCAGCCCTTCCGTCAGTTCAGGTGACTACAAAGTCACGCGCGTGCTTCCGCGATGGATTCCTTCGCGGCGGCGGCGACGTGCTCGGCGTCGATGCCGTACTCCTTGAAGAGGAGTTCGCCGGGGGCGGACGCGCCGAAGTGCTCGATGGACACAGCGCGGCCGGCGTCGCCGATCCAGCGGTACCACGGCAGGGCCAGGCCGGCCTCGACGGAGACGCGGGCGCGCACCGACGGGGGCAGCACGGTGTCGCGGTAGGAGCGGTCCTGGGCCTCAAACCAGTCGAGGCAGGGAACCGACACGACGCGGGCGGCCACGCCCTCGGCGGCCAGGGCCTCGCGCGCCTCGAGGGCGACGGAGACCTCGGAGCCCGAGGCCATGAGGATCACGTCCGGCGTGCCTTCGGTGTCGGCCAGGACGTAGGCGCCGCGCGCCAGGTCCTCGGTCGTGGCCAGGCCGGTGCCTTCACCGCGAGCCGGGTTGGGCAGGTTCTGGCGCGACAGGATGATCGCGGCGGGGTGGGACTGCTCGAGGATGGCCTTCCAGGAGGCGGCTGTCTCGGCGGCGTCGGCGGGGCGCACGACCGCGAGGTTGGGGATCGCGCGGTAGGATGCCAGGTGCTCGATCGGCTGGTGGGTCGGGCCGTCTTCGCCGACGCCGATGGAGTCGTGGGTCCACACGTAGGTGACGGGCAGGTCCATGAGGGCTGCGAGGCGCACGGCGCCGCGCATGAAGTCGGAGAACACGAAGAACGTGCCGCCGTACGCGCGGGTCAGGCCGTCCGCGGCAATGCCGTTGAGGGCAGTACCCATCGCGAACTCGCGCACGCCGAAGTGCAGGTTACGGCCGAACTCGTCGCCGCTGAAGGAGGAGGAGGAGCGGTGCGCGGGCAGGAACGAAGGCTCGCCCTTCAGGAAGGTGTTGTTGGAGCCGGCGAGGTCGGCGGAGCCACCCCACAGCTCGGGCAGGACGGGTGCGATGGCGTTGAGGACCTGGCCGGAGGCCGCGCGGGTGGCCAGCGCCTTGCCTTCTTCGAAGGTCGGCAGCGCGGCTTCCCAGCCCTCGGGCAGGCGGCCGGCGGACAGGCGCTCGAGGAGCGCGGCGCCCTCGGGGTTGGCGGCCTTCCAGGCCTCGAAACGGGCGTCCCAGTCCTTGCGGTACTCGGCCGCGCGCGCGGCTGCGCGCGCACGCACCTCGTCAACGACGGAGGCATCGACGTCAAACATCTTCTCGGGGTCGGCTCCCAGGGCGACCTTGAGGCCAGCCAGGGCCTCGCCACCGAGCTTGGCGCCGTGGATGCCGCCGGTGTTCTGCTTGCCGGGGGTGGGCCAGCCGATGATCGTGCGCAGCGCGATGAGCGAGGGCTTGCGGGTCTCGGCCTTGGCAGCCTCAAGGGCCTCGTTCAGAGCGGCGGTGTTCTCCTCGTAGGAGCCGTCCTCACCGAGCCAGTCGACGCGCTGGACGTGCCAGCCGTAGGCCTCGTAGCGGGCCAGGACATCCTCGTTGAAGGCGATGGAGGTGTTGTCCTCGATGGAGATGTGGTTGTCGTCCCAGATGACGGTGATGTTGCCGAGCTCCTGGGTGCCGGCCAGCGAGGAGGCCTCGGCGGACACGCCCTCTTCGAAGCAGCCGTCGCCGGCGATGACGTAGACGTTGTGGTCGAACACGGACTCGCCCAGGGGAGTCTCGGGGTCGAGCAGGCCGTGGACGCGGCGGGCGTTCATGGCGAAGCCGACGGCGGAGGCGATACCGGTGCCCAGCGGGCCGGTCGTGATCTCGACGCCCTTGGTGTGTCCGTACTCGGGGTGTCCCGGCGTCAGGGAGCCTGCAGTGCGCAGCTTCTTGACGTCGTCAAGCTCGAGGCCGAAGCCGCTCAGGTAGAGCTGGACGTACTGGGTGAGCGAGGAATGGCCAGCGGAGAGAATGAAACGGTCACGGCCGATCCATCGAGGATCGGCCGGATCAACGTTCATGACCTTGTTGTACAAAAGGTACGCTGCGGGTGCGAGCGAGATAGCGGCGCCGGGGTGGCCCGAGCCCGCCTGCTCGACGGCGTCCGCCGCGAGGAGCTTGGCGGTCTTCACCGCTTCATCGTCGATATGATCCCATTGAAGTGTCACGTCGGCCTCCAGCCGTATTTAGGTCCCCAACATCGGGGTAGGGAAATGGTTACCGCGTCACATACTAGCGAAATTGTGCGCACGCGCATAGGGATCGCGCACATTTGTTGAAATGTCGCTTACTCTGACACTATGACATCCCTCGAAGCAGCCGTGAATGAGTGGGTGGACTATCTGCGCGTCGAGAAGGGCGCGTCGTCTCACACCGTCTCGAACTATCGTCGTGACGCGTTGCGCTATGCCCGTGACCTGGGGGAACGAGGGGTTCGCAGTCTCGCCGAGGTGAGCGCGCGCGACATTGAGGACTACACGATGAGGCTCGCGTCGGGGGAGGTGACGGGCACGCCCGCGGCGGCCTCGTCGGTTGCTCGCGCCTCCGCAGCGATCCGAGGCCTGCACAAGTACGCGCTCACGGAAGGCCTTGTTGGGGTTGATCCCGCTGCCCAGCTGAGGGCTCCTCGAGCGGGCCGCCACCTGCCCAAGGCGCTGACGGTCGACGAGGTCGGCCGACTCTTGGACGTGGCCCACGCGAACGACTCGCCGATCGGCCTGCGCGACTGTGCCCTGTTGGAACTCCTGTACGCGACGGGCGCGCGAGTGTCCGAAGCTGTCGCTTTGAGCGCCGACGACCTCGACCTGGACGGCGACGTGCCGGTGGTGCGCCTTTTCGGTAAGGGGCGCAAGGAACGGATCGTGCCCGTGGGGTCGTTCGCAGTGGAGGCCCTCGGTGCGTACCGGGTGCGCGCCCGTCCTGCCTTGGCAGCCCGAGGCCGTGGTTCCACCGCGTTCTTCCTGAACTCTCGGGGCGGGCCCCTGTCGCGGCAGAGCGCGTGGACGGCGATCCGGCGCGCGGCGCAGGCCGCAGACCTGGGGGACAAGGTCTCGCCGCACACGATGCGACACTCATTTGCCACCCACCTGCTGGAGGGTGGGGCGAGCGTGCGCGAGGTCCAAGAGCTCCTCGGACATGCCTCAGTGGCGACCACGCAGATATATACGGCGGTCACGGCCGCCGCGCTGCGCGAGGTTTTTACACTCTCGCACCCCCGGGCGCGTGGCACCCACGAAGTGCCCGGGCAATGACCTAGGATGGACACGTGACCGAGAATTCGCATCCGACGCTGACGAACGATCTGCCTGATGAGCAGGTCGATTTCCCCGTGCCCGCGCCTCTGACGGGGCACGGTCCCGCCCGCGTGATCGCGATGTGTAACCAAAAAGGTGGCGTCGGTAAGACGACGACCACGATCAACCTGGGGGCGGCGTTGGCCGAGTACGGCCGCCGCGTCCTCATCGTCGACTTCGACCCGCAGGGTGCCGCGTCAGTGGGCCTGGGCATCAACGCTCTCGACATGGAGCAGACGATCTACACGCTGCTCATGAACCCGAAGGCCGACGTGCGCGCGACGATTTGCCAGACCGCCACGGACAACCTGGATATCATCCCTGCGAACATTGACCTGTCGGCCGCCGAGGTGCAGCTCGTCAACGAGGTGGCCCGCGAGAGCGCGCTGGCTCGCGTCCTGCGCCACGTCGAGGCGGACTACGACGTGATCCTCATCGACTGCCAGCCGTCGCTGGGCCTGCTCGCCGTCAACGCGCTGACCGCCGCGCACGGTGTCATCGTGCCCGTCGAGGCGGAGTTCTTCGCGCTGCGCGGCGTCGCCCTGCTGGTGGAGACCATCGAGACGGTTCGTGACCGCATCAACCCGCGTCTGAAGATCGACGGTATTGTCGCGACCATGGTGGACCTGCGTACGTTGCACTCGCGCGAGGTTCTCCAGCGCCTGCAGGAGGCATTCGGCGACCTGGTCTTCGACACGCGCATCGGGCGCACGATCAAGTTCCCCGACGCCTCCGTGGCGACCGAGCCGATCATCTCCTACGCGCCCAACCACGCGGGGGCGCACGCGTATCGCCGACTGGCGCGCGAAATCATCGCCCGTGGCGACGCCGCCTGACTCGATCGAGGTCCAGGGGGAGTTCGAACTTTTTGCCGTCTCCCTGCCCGTCTTTGAGGGTCCGTTTGATCTGCTCCTGTCGCTGATCGCGCGTCAGAAGCTCGACATCACCGAGGTCGCGCTGGCCCAGGTCACCGACGAGTTCATCGCCTTCATGAAGGCGTCGCCGGACCTGTCGCGCACGACGGAGTTCCTGGTGGTAGCCGCCACCCTCCTCGACATGAAGGCCGCGCGCCTGCTGCCTCGTATCGATGACGAGGAGCGCGCGAGCGAGGCCGACCTGGAGGCCCGCGACCTGCTGTTTTCTCGCCTCCTGCAGTACCGCGCCTTCAAGGAAGCCTCCAAGGACCTCGACGCGCGCATGGGCCAGTTCGCCTCGTACGTGGCGCGCGAGGTTCCTTTGGAGCCTCACTTCGCGACCCTGCTGCCCGAGCTGCGTTGGCACACGACCCCCGAGGACCTGGCTCGCCTGGCCGCCGACGCCCTGTCCGCCTCTCCGCCTACCGTCGCGGTCTCGCACCTGCATGACCCTGTTGTGCCCGTGCGCGAACAGGCGCTCGTCGTCGCCGCAATGCTCGCGCGGGCCGGGGAGATGACCTTCCACGAGCTCGTCGCCGACGCGCCCACGCGCGCCGTCGTCGTCTCGCGCTTCCTGGCGCTGCTTGAGCTCTATCGACGCGGAGCCGTCGAGTTCATTCAGGACGAGGCCTTGGCACGCCTGTCGATCCAATGGACCGGGAGCAGCGACCAGATCGATATCGACGTGGACGACTACACGGGCCACGCCAGCGCTCAGGCCACCACGGCCTCGTCAGTGGAGTACACCGACGCCGACATGCAAGGAGCACACAGCGATGACTGAGCACGACCTGCGCGCACCCATCGAGGCGATCCTCATGGTCGCCTCCGAACCCGTGACACCCGAGGACCTGGGAGCCGCGCTGGGCGCCGACCCCACCCAGGTCAAAGACACGCTCAGAGCCCTCGCGAGCGAATACCTGGGGGAGTCGGGCGCTCCGGCACGCGGCTTCGAGCTGCGCGAAGTCGGGGGCGGTTGGCGCATCTACTCCGCGCGTGCCCACGCCGATGTCGTGGGCCGCTTCGTCGTCGGCTCCTCCCACGCGCGCCTGTCCCAGGCAGCCCTCGAAACGCTGGCCGTCATCGCCTACCGCCAGCCGATCTCGCGCACGCGCATCGCTCGCATTCGCGGCGTCAACGTCGACGGCGTCGTGCGCACCCTGCTCGCCCGAGGCCTCGTGGAAGAGACGGGGGCGACACCATCCGGGGCGCGCCTATACGGCACGACCGGGGAGTTTCTTGAGAAAATGGGAATGACGAACCTGTCGGAGCTGGTACCCTTGGCACCCTACTTGCCAGACGCCGATGCGCTGGACGAATTGGAGGAAGAACTATGAGGGCTAACCCCTACACCGAGGGTGGCGTGCGACTGCAGAAGGTGCTCGCCCAGGCGGGCGTCGCGTCCAGGCGCGCGTCCGAGCAGATGATCGCGGACGGGCGCGTGAGCGTGGACGGCACCGTCGTGCGCAACCAGGGCGTGCGCGTGGACCCTGCGACACAGGTCATCCACGTTGACGGCGAGCGCCTGATCCTGGACGAGACGAAGCACATCGTGCTGGCCGTCAACAAGCCGATCGGCACGGTCTCGACGATGAGCGACCCCGAGGGCCGCCCGACCATCGCGGACCTGATCGCCGACTACCCCGAGCGTCTCTACCACGTGGGTCGCCTTGACATCGACACCTCGGGCTTGCTGCTGCTGACCAACGACGGCGAGTTGGCGAATCGCCTCACCCATCCCAAGTACGAGATCCGCAAGACCTACGTGGCGCGCCTGCACGGCGAGGTCAAGCCCGGCGTCAAGCGCAAGCTCATGAACGGCATCGAGCTGGAGGACGGTCCCATTAAGGTTGACGCCTTCCGTGTTGTCGACACCTACGGCGACATCACGACCGTCGAGATCGTCGTGCACGAGGGCCGTAACCGCCTGGTGCGTCGAATGATGGAAGCCGTGGGATATCCGGTGCGCGAGCTCGTACGCACGGGCTTCGGGCCGATCTCCCTGGATCACCTCAAGCAGGGCACGACCCGCCGCGTCAAGGGCAACGCTCTGACGGCGCTGTACGGGGCCGTCGGCCTGTGAGCGCCCAGGGCGGTGGCGCCCCCACGCGCGTCGTGTCCACGGTGGGGCCCGTCCTCATCATCGGGTCGGGCCTGCTGGGCGCGTCCCTCGGCCTGGCGCTGCGCGCCGGGGGAGTGGGAGTCTACCTCGAGGATGCCTCGCCCACCTCTCTGCGCCTTGCCTCCGACGTGGGCGCGGGTGTTCCTTTCAGTGACGTCATCGACGAGGCCGGGGTGGCCTCTGCGGACGCCGGGCGGGACGGCGCCGGTTACGAGGCGCCGCGCATCGTCGTGGTCGCGACCCCTCCCGACGTCGCCGACCGGATTATCGTCGATTCTCTTGTGCGATTCCCCAACGCTATCGTCACGGACGTCGCCTCGGTCAAGGACGCGGTCGTCGCCGACGTGCTTGCCACGCTCGCGCAGCGCGGCCTCCAGGACGAGGCGTGCCGCTACGTGGGATCACACCCGATGGCTGGACGCGAGCGCTCCGGCGCCGGCGCGGCCGACGCCGACCTGTTCTACGGTCGGCCGTGGGTGATCGTGGCCCATGAGCTGACGTGGCCTCGTGCGGTGTTGGCCGCGCGTGCGCTTGCCACGGACGTGGGCGCGGTGCCCCTGGAGATGAATGCGGGCACGCACGATCATGCGGTGGCCCTGGTGTCCCACGTGCCGCAGCTCGTGTCGTCGATGCTGGCGGCTCGCCTCGTTGATGCTCCCGCGCAGGCACTCGGTTTGGCGGGGCAGGGGCTGCGTGACACGGCGCGTATCGCGGCCTCCGATCCTCGCTTGTGGACGGCGATCCTGGCCGGCAACGCTGGGCCTGTCGCCGACATCCTGCGCGAGTTGAGGGGCGACCTGGATGACCTGCTGACCCACTTGGATGCGGCCGCCGAGCTGGGCCCGCTTCGGGGCGGCAGCGTCGGCGCGATCAACCGCGTGATGACGGCTGGTAATCAGGGCGTCGCGCGCATCCCCGGCAAGCACGGCGGTGCTCCGTCGCGCTACCGCGAGGTCGAGGTGCTGATCCCCGATGAGCCCGGTGCGCTCGGGCGCCTCTTCAGTGAGCTCGGTGAGGCCTCCATCAACATCGAGGACCTGGTTCTCGAGCACTCGGCGGGCGCGCAGGCTGGCGTCGCTCGCGTCATGATTGACCCGGCGGTCGCTGACCGCTGCGCCGCGGACCTGCAGGAGCGGGGCTGGCGGCTCATTACCCACTAGAACAACCTCGATGAGGAGAATCACCGGATGAACGACTCGATGCGTCAGGATGCGATCTCGCGCGTTGGCATCACCATTGCGATTGATGGTCCTGCGGGTTCTGGTAAGTCCACGGTGTCCAAGGAGCTGGCCTTGCGTCTGGGCATCGGATACCTCGACACGGGCGCGATGTACCGCGCGTTGACGTGGTATGCCCTCGACCGTGGCATTGACCTGGAGGACACGGAGGCGGTCGCAGCCGCGGCCGATGAGATGGTCCTTCGCCTGCAGTCCGATCCGTCCGATCCGCACGTGTGGGTGGGGGATACCGAGGTCACCCAGGCGATTCGCGAACCCCGCATCGCCCTGGAGATCAAGCACGTGTCGACGAACCTGAAGGTGCGCGCGTGGATGGCGACCGAGCAGCGTCGCCGCATGATGGAGGCGCGCGCTCAGGGCTCCGGCATGATCGCCGAGGGCCGCGACATTACGACGGTCGTGTGCCCGGACGCGGACGTGCGCATCCTGTTGCTCGCGGACCAGGAGGCGCGCCTGCGCCGCCGAACGCTGGAGCTCTACGGTGACGCAACCGAGGAGCACATGGAGATTGTGCGCGCTCAGGTCGAGGGGCGCGACAAGGCCGACTCCGCCGTTTCCGAGTTCATGACCGCCGCGCCCGGCGTTGAGACGGTTGATTCGACCGGCCTGGATATCGCCGGCGTGTGCGAGGCCATCCTGGCCTATGTGGACGAGGATCTGGCTACCCGCGAGGCCTGAGCGCACCGTCTTCGAGGGGCCCGCAGCGTGTCGCTGCGGGCCCCTCGCCGTTCGTGTCTGCGCAGTCAGTAACCGGTGCCGTCGTGGCGCCCCTGCCCGTGGACGGGTCCCTGGGTGGGGTCGGTGCCATAGACGGGCCCGGAAACCGGGTTGGTCCCGTACACGGGCCCCTGTCCAATGCCGTACACGGGTCCCTGTCCGGGCTGGGCACCGTACGCGGTGCCCAGCGTGTCGGTGGTGCTGTACGGGGGCTGCACGCCGTAGCCGGGTTGGCCGGTTGGCTGTGGAGCCGTCGCCCACGGCGGGTTATGGCCGCGGTGCCATCGCGGGTCCGCGCCTGGCGCTTGAGGGGCGTTCGGCACCCCGTACTGCGGGCCGTTCATGCCGGTGTAGTTCGGCATCGGGCCAACGGCATCCTTGCGCGCTGTGTGCACGAAAAGCGCGTACACGATGCACACCGGAATGAAGAGCAGCACCATGACGATGATCATGACGAGGCCGACAACGCTACCGCTGTCGCTCTCCTCGGAGCTAGCGTGGATCGTCGCAGGGGACGTGGCGAGCGAACGAACGGGGGCCACGCGTGTGGGCGCGTCGGTGGCGAGGGAGTCGTGGACGGTGACCTGCGCGGCGCTTGTGAGTGGCTGGGCGGCCGTCTGACTTCCGGAGGCCATGGCGGGGGCAGTGACGCCCGCGGCAGCGAGCGTCAGTGTCGCTGCGAGGGACAGGAGTCGGTGTGACTTCATCGTTTCTCCATCAGGTGCGGGCGGGTTGGTTGATGGCGCTCCGGCCTAGCGATAGGTGGGCGGGTACTGGCCATAGCCCTGCCCGCCCTGCCCACCCTGCTGGGGCGGATAGTAGCCCTGCTGGCCGGGAGCGCTTGCGTACCCGTAGTCGGCATGTGGTCCTGTGGTTGAGCCAGCGCCGTTGGGCTGGTAGGGCATTGCCTGCGGCCCGGAAGCGGCCACGGCGTTGTAGGAGGGGGCAGACACCCCATACTGAGGTCCGACGGAGCCAGTGTTGGCAAAGGGATTCTGCCGCAGTTGCTCCCGCGCAATCCGTTCGCGCCGACGGCGGTCGTGCGCGAGGGCGACGCACACGCCAATAAAGATCACCACCGAGATGGCTCCGAAGACCGGACTACTGCTGCCTCCTCCGTGGTAGTGGAAGCGCCGTGAGGGCGCGAGGACATTCTGGGACGAGGCCGGGGCTGCGCTCACAGAAACGGCGTCGGTCTGTGCCTCGGACGATGCGACCGCGACGATAGGGCTAGCGAGGTGGGGCTCGGCCTGCGCGGGCATCGCGGGGACGGCGAGTGCCATCGCGGCAATAGCGCATGCTGCGGTAAATGAGAAGAGTCGACGGGACGTCATGCAGGTGGTTCCTTCCGGTGGAACGAACGACGGGTGGGATCTACGTGCCAGTGTAGCCCCGTGCCTGCGGTTCATCGCAGCATTGCAATCGACGATGCTGGTGTGCACGAGCCGCAGGCGCTACATGAAGGCACAGCCACACTGCCTTGTGGCGCGGACCACGTGGCTCAGTTTGCGCCCCCGTCGAAAGGTGCGCTATAGTTCTACAGGTCGCCACGGCGACGAACTGAATACGGGCTGTGGCGCAGCTTGGTAGCGCACTTGACTGGGGGTCAAGGGGTCGTGGGTTCAAATCCCGCCAGCCCGACAATAGAGTCGCGAGGACAGGTTTGTGTCCTCGCGCTTTTTGTATTCCACGGGCCTTCGTTGCCTGGAGTCGTTGGAGGGACCTCCGTCCCCGCATCAATTGTCGGTCAACCTTTGTAACCGAAATGTGATGCTCGTCTGTGGTGGTCTATTTCCCCCGGTAAACGCTAGTTTTCGACCAATGTTCCGCGGGTTCGTGCAGGTCACAGCGCATGTGATGCGTTGTGAGGCGTGTCAATGGGTGGAGTAAACTGTGGCACAGGTCGAAGTCGTCAACGGGGATGATTTCGACCTACCTCGCCGGTACCGGTTGCCGCCATCCAAGATGGAGCACGAAGTGCACGGACCGACACAAAACGGCCCCGGCCTCGTCAACGGAGACGAGGCCGGGGGAGCCGGAGACGCGAATGAGGAGCGAGAACGGTCAGTCGTCAGACGTCGCCGCGCCCTCGCGCGCATCCTCGGGGATGACATCCTCCAGCGTCGCCGACTGCACGTGCGGGGCCTGGAACTCGGTCACCGTCGTCACCTCCACGGCCTTCGGATCCGAGATCCGCACAGAGGTGGTCTGCCCCTCCTGATCGACGATGTTCAGCCGATCGGCTGCGTCGAGCTCAACAAGGAAGAGGTCGACCAGGTCGGTGATACCCGCCTGCTCCAATTCACCGCGAAGCCATTCCTCGCTGTGGCCAGCCAACTCGAGGTTGTCGGTCACGACCTGGCCACTGGACACCAGGACGTAGTTGACGCCGCCCTCGCCCTTGCGCCGTACCGTCAGGGAGCCGTTGGCTTCGCGTTGTACGAGGCTGATGTCGCTCAGTGAAAAGATGCCCATGCCGCGTAGCTCTGCGAGAAA
>ERZ772786.929-NODE-929-length-11481-cov-15.533345_pt1 | contig 11481 bp, 7 predicted proteins | sample MGYA00511473_ERZ772786 | MGnify/ENA primary metagenome ERZ772786 (study PRJEB29015, sample SAMEA2738025) | human oral metagenome | biome: human oral; feature: human-associated habitat; material: saliva | place: China | collected 2252 ...
AGCTTCGCTCGGAGTGGTCGATCTCGAAGCCCGGCCAGGCCCTGCCGCCGCCCCCGGGACAGAGCGGGCGAGTAATGCGCATGGTTCGTTGGCCTCTTGTCGCACTGCTGTGCGCCTTCCTCGTCATCGCGGGCGCCCCCGCTTCCCTTGCTGACCCGAGTCCCGACCCCGACCTCGCGCAAAGCGTCGCCGCGCACGAGGAGTGGTCGAATGAGGCCACCGAGATCAGCGTCGGGCACGTCGACCTCGGCCCCCGGCTGATTGACGGGCAGTGGAGGGCGGGCCTGCGCCACGACGCCGAGAGCGGCGCTGTGTGGCGCGACCCCAACCAGACCGTCCTGCGGGTCAGCGACGCGGCCATCATGACCGCGCCCGACTCCGCCGACTACCCCTTCCTGGCCGACGTCGCGGGCAAGCCCGTCTACGTCGTGCCCCAGACGCAAAACCCGGGCGTCGTGTGGCTCGGCTGGAACACGCAGGACCCCGCCGTCACCGCCACCATCGACCGCGGCCTCACCATGCGCGTCGGCCCCGTGAGCGGCCCCGGCCGCGCGTGGCTGTTCCTGCAGTCCGGCACCTTCGGCAAGCCCCTCCTGCTCGCCGACTCGGGTGCCGCCCCCGGCGACGTGTGGATCGACTCGGGCACGCACGTGCACGCCAACTGGGCGTTCTCCGCGCCCGGCACCTACACGGCGACCGTGACCTTCCTGGGCACGACCACCGCCGGCGAGGCCGTCTCCGCCTCCACGACCCTGCGCTTCGCCGTCGGTGACGCCGCCTCCGCGTCCGAGGCCCTGGCCATGGCCGCGCCCGCCACCTCCTCCGCTGCGGCCACGTCGGGCTCCGCCGCGCAGGGGGCCGGATCCTCCGGCAGCGCGCCCTCCGGTGGCGCATCCCAGGGGACCGGTTCCGAGGTGTCGAACCCGGGTGCCTCCGCCTCCTCCTCCGAGGGCGGCCTGCCCGACTGGGCGTTCATCGTCATCATCGCGGTCGCGATTCTTTCCATCCTCATCATCGGCGCCCTCGTTGTCGTGCGCTCGCGCCGCAGCCGCGCCGAACAGGCCGCTGCCATTGCCGAGGCCGACTCCATCCTCGCGCCCCTACCCACCGCCCGCGGTGAGGACAGCGGGGAAGCGGCCCAGGCCTCGTCTGACTCCGCGCGCACCCAGGGTGAGGGATTGGGCGAACGCGGCCCCGGCCTCGTCGATCGGGGAGGGGAGCAGTGAGCCAGCTGCGCGTCACCGGACTGGGTGCGTCCCTGGGTGGGCGCAGCGTCCTCGAGGGCGTCGACCTGGAGGCCCGGGCCGGGGAGCTCGTCGGCCTCATCGGACCCAATGGCGCCGGGAAGACCACGCTGATCCGATCGATCCTGGGCTTGATTCCCTCCAGCGGGCGTGTCGAGACCGACGGCGCGATCGGCTACGTGCCGCAGCGGCACGAGTTCGCGTGGGACTTCCCGATCAGCGTGCGCGACGCCGTCCTGCAGGCCGTCACCGTGCGGCGCGGGCTGCTCGGGCGCGCGCGGACCCCGCACTTCCGCGCGGTCGAGGAGGCCCTGTCCCTCGTGGGCATGCGCGACCTCGCGAAGCGTCCCATCGGCGAGCTGTCCGGCGGCCAGCGCCAGCGCGTCCTCGTCGCCCGGGCCCTCGCGATCCGGCCCGCCGTGCTGCTCCTCGACGAGCCCTTCACCGGCCTCGACATGCCCACGCAGGAGATGCTCATGGACCTGTTCCGCGCGCTCGCGGATGGGGGCCGGGCCCTCCTCATGACCACGCACGACCTCATCGGCGCGCGCGCCGGGTGCGACCGCCTGTACCTGCTGCGGCGCACGATCATCGCGTCCGGGCGGCCCGAGGAGCTCGCCGACGCCGACCCGTGGATCCGCGCCTTCGACGTGCGACCCGACAACCCGATCCTCGACGCCCTAGGAGTGCGCGCATGAGCACCGTGATCCACGCGGCCGGACGTGCCCTCGTCCCGGCGGCGGACTTCCTGAGCCCCTACGACTTCTTCCGCGACCTGACGAATCCCGCGCTGGCGTTCCTGCCGCGCGCGCTGCTGATCGCGGTCGTCGCCGCGCTCGTGTGCGGCAGTGTCGGCGTGCACGTCGTCCTGCGCGGCATGGCGTTCATCGGGGATGCCGTCGCGCACTCCGTGTTCCCCGGCCTGGCCATCGCGTTCGTGTGCGGTGGGTCCCTGGTGTTCGGCGGGGCGCTCGCGGGCGTCGTGACCGCCGTGCTGGTGGCCCTGTTGGCGCAGAACCGCAGGCTTAAGGAGGATTCCGTCATCGGCGTGCTCTTCGTGGGCGCGTTTGCGCTCGGCGTCGCGATTATTGCGCGGGCGCCCGGGTACGCGGGGAGCCTGCAAGACTTCCTGTTCGGGTCGATTACGGGCATCCCGGCGTCGGATGTGCCCGTGGTGCTGGGTGGCGCTGCGTTGGTGCTGCTCATGCTGTTCCTGGCGCACCGGCCCATCGTGGCCGTGACCCTGGACCGCGAGAGCGCTCGGGCGGCGGGCGTGCACGTTCTGCTGGCCGACCTGTCTTTGTATGTCGCCGTGGCCCTGGCCGTGGTCATTTCCGTGCAGACGATCGGCAACGTCCTGGTGCTGGCGCTGCTCGTGACCCCCGCGGCCACCGCGCGGCTCCTGTGCGACCGCCTGGGGACCATGATGATCCTGTCGCCGGCGCTCGGGGCTTCCGGGGGCCTGGTGGGCCTGTACCTGTCGTGGTCGCTGGACGTGCCCACGGGTGCCACGATCGTCCTGGTGCTCACCGTGTGCTTCGTGCTCGCCTGGGTTTTCGCGCCGAGGCATGGGGTCCTCGCGCGGACAATGCGGGAGAGGCGGGGGTGAGGTTTTGCTGTTGGTTGCGCGGCGCAGGTGCGCGTGACTTATTGAGTGGGGTGCTGCCGAGGGGTGGCGCCCCGCTTGTTGTTCGCTGTGGTTGAGTGCGTGGTTGGCGTGTGGTTGCGCGTTTGCGGGCGTGTGCCCGTAGGTGCAGGCGCCGAATGTTTCACGTGAAACAATTCGAGGATGACAGTTGATTTGGGGTGAGGCGTGGGCGGGTGGTGAAAGGACTTGAAACCGGGCTTAGACGGTTGCTCGGGTGGTGTACGACATTGCTTGTGCTGCCTGTCGAGCAAGTGGTGGGACTGTTAGGCATGGAACGATTGTTTCATGTGAAACACATGTTCATGGGGCTGGTATCTGTTTCCGTTGTGGCCTCGAGGTTGAGGCGTCGCTCGATTCTATGAATCATATATGCCCCTCTATGAGGTTCTATGACGCACAATTGGGCGTCTATGAGTTATGAAGGGGTCTATATGTGATAGAAACCCCCTTCTATAACATAGAAATGGGGTTCTATGAGATAGAATTGAAGCTATGATCAACGATCTTGAGGGTCTGCTGGGCGCTTTGGCTGTGCTCGAACTGCGCGGTGGTGACACGGATGCAATCGAGGCGAAGACTTTCTCAGAGTATTCGGCGCAGCAGCTTGGGCCAACACTGAGTGTCTTCGCAAACATGCCCGGAGGTGGAGTGATCCTGCTGGGCGTGTCGGAGCGGAATGGGATTGCTGTCGTTGGTGTCGACGACGTTCATGGTTTGCTTCAGTGGGTAGCTGATCAGGCGCGGAGGGGTTTTAGCGCGCCGGTTCGAATCGATGCGTTACCCATCAATGTTGACGGTAAAACAGTTGGTGTTGTCAACGTTGAGGGTGCTGACGCGAATGAAAAACCGGTGAGGTGGCTGAAGGATAAGAAGGCGTATCTGCGTCAGTATGACGGTCACTATCAAATGTCGCCGTCGGAGGAACAGATGCTGCTCCTGCGTCATCGCCGTCCGATCGCCGACGCGCAGGCCGTGCCCGGTAGTTCTTGGCAGGATCTTGATGCGGATCTGGTCGCCAAATATCTAGCCTCTGTCCGCAAAACCACCCCACGCCTCGTCAATGAGAGTGATGAAGCGGTTCTTTACTTCACGGGCGTCGTTGCTGACCGTGAGAGTGGAGAGCTGTCGGTTGTCGGCCTCTACGCTTTGGGCGAGTACCCTCAGCGTCTTCTGCCTCACCTCACCGTTACGGCTGCGGTCGAAGGTACCGATGATGTGCGGGCCGTTAATCGTCGTGATTTCACGGGGGCGCTGCCGGTGACCTTGGAGGATGCCTTGGAGTGGGTTAGGCAGAACGTGGAATCGCGGCAGGTGGTCACGCGTGATGGGGACGGGGTAACAGATTATGCAGTGCCACTGTTGGCGGCCCGTGAGGTCATCGCAAATGCGTTGGTTCACCGTGATCTGTCCGAGGCATCGCGCGGCAAGGGAATCGACCTGAGAATCACGCGTGAAGGATTGCGGCTGACCAATCCGGGCGGCCTGTGGGGAATCACGGTCGATCGGCTTGGCACTGGCGATCACCCTGCGGTGAACGAGCGTCTCTATCAGATTTGCCGCAACGTTGAAGGAGGAAGCGGGCGCGTGATCGAGGCAATGGGGACTGGAATTCGTGAGGCTCGCCGGGCATTACGGGATGCTGGGATGGTGGAACCCTGTTTCTTTGATAATGGGGTGTCCTTCACGGTGCGTTTCCCGAATGCTGCGCTGATTCCGGATGGGGACTTGACGTGGCTTGGCGGTCTCGGGCTGGAGGCGGCGACCGGTTTGAATAGGCGTCAGAAGGAGGCACTGGTTGACATGCGTCATGGGCGTACCTGGAGCAACGGGGAATATAGGGAGCATTTTGGTGTGACCGCTGAGGAAGCGCGCTCGGAGCTGCGCGACCTCGTGTCGCGAGGTCTGGTGACGTCCACGGGTCAGCGCCGCTGGGTGCGATACGAGCTCGCTGTGAAGCCGTGACCGTGGTGTGACGCTGGTCCGGTGGCCAGGGGCGACCGGGACAGCTGCGGTGAGGGCGTGGGGGTGTTCCTTGTGTTGATGGATGTGTCGTCGACGGTGACGACGCGGAGACGGTCGAGTGTTTCACGTGAAACAATGACGTTGAGGCGGCGGCCCACGATGGTGGGCTGGGGCCCCAGTGTGTGGAGTGCTGGAGTCGTGGTGCCGCAGCCGTATTGTCAGCATCAACAATAAGAGTTGACTCTGCGGCCTGTCGCTCTCAGCGGATATGGATTCTCGGTGGTCATTAGTGATCCCAGATGTGGGTGACGACCCATGTGTCCCCCCGCTCTTCAAGAAATAGGACACGAAAGAGTGTTCGTTCGCTGTTGATTTCCTCGTCGGTTACTGTGCTTATGGTGTCGTATTGTTCTGATGCCTTTTCTTCTGTTAGGTGGCGGAATGCTGCCGGTGTTTGCAAATACGTGAACTCGATACAAATTCCTTCAGTGCCTGCCTTTTGGAGTGAACACTCGTATATCTTATTTGTTTGAAGATACTGATTGGTGAGCGGCTTGACGAGATATGCATCTGTATGCATGCGTTCCAGGTCGTGTGCAAATGCATCGCAGTAACCTTCAACCTGACACACCTTCATGAAGTCTTCTGTGTCTCCGGTATTGAACGCATATGCCCATAGGTCGATGTACCACTGTGATGTCGCTTGTGCACCGATTTGTCCACCCGCGTAAAGGTGTGGCGGGGGAGTGGGCTTCGGGATGTTAACGGGAGTTGGTTCTGTGGATTGAAGGGTGTCTCCCGATTGGGAGCCGGATTGCGCGGTGTTGTCAGACTGGGGTGACTGTGCCCCGGACTGAAGTTCGGCGTTCGCGTGGGCTCGAGCGTTGAATGCGTGGAAGCCCAGGAACGATGCGCCGATGATGACAACGGCGGCAATAACGGCGCCGATCCACTGGCCGATGTTGGAGGGTTTGGTGGTCATGGTGCATCACTCGCTTAGTGTCCTTGTTTTTCTTCCCAGGTGTCGGTGTTGTTGATGACGAGGTGGGATAGGGGGAAGGGGCCTGTTGTTTCGGTGGTGGTGACCAGGCCGTTGATCGTCTGGGTCTCCCCCGTGAAAGGATTCGTAGCCGTGCCACTCCAGGTGGTGGTGAGGGTGATTTCGCGGTTTTCGTGGGGGTAGGGGCCATCGAGCATGGAGCGCCAGCCTTGGGGCGGGGTGTAGTAGTGGCGGATGAGACGCGGGTCATTGTTCGGGTCAATGCCCTTCTCCCACGCCAGGCCCGGGGAGGTGGTCACCGTGTTGGGTGTCCCATCACCCCAGGAATACTCATAGTTCGTGGCGGTCAACGTGATCGTAATATCGCGTCCCAGCAGATTAATGACGTGGGTCTGGGTAGGGTTCGTGACCGAGACGATCGTGGGGACGAATCTGTTCGTATATGACACGTCGGGGGGAAGTTTATGGATTCCGGCCCCGTCGGCGTGGATGATTGCCGCCGCCGCGTAAAGAATCTCTTCCGTCGTGGGCTGGCGTCCGGGGTCTTGGTCGTGGTCGTTGCCGTGCTGTGCTGCTGGAGGGAGAGGACACGCGTCGTCGTAGTTCGTACTGGAGGCAGCGTTGCCCTTAGGTCCCGTTCCTGGTGCCGACGCCTTGCATCGCGCCCACTCCTCATACGCCAATGCGCGAGGATCAGGCACAGAATCAGCCGTCTTTTGACTACGCTGAGCATCCACAGACGACGAACCAACACTCGACGATTGCCCAGACGAGTGAGCATCGACCGCTTCTTGCAAATAAACGCCAAGAGTGTCTCGATTCCCCTGAACGCAAAGATTCGTACTTTGTCCCATGAGATTGTCACAGCCCGCACTTGGCGGCGCAAAAATGTCTGCTGCCATAGCAGAGTTTGCATTTGCGCAAAGAGTAAGAAATCCTGCCAGAAATGAACACGTCAACCGCGTCCTACTGCTAGTTTTCACGAGCCATACTCCCGCCAGTAATGACCCATCGCTCATTCTTCCAGGTTACATAGTATGCGAAGGTCGAATTGTACTCATTGCTCTCGACGCTAGTTTTCTGTCCAACGCATCTGACCCCATTGCTTGAAGTCACGCCGAATACCACTGCGACGGTGTTCGCCTGAGCTCCAAGTTTCCCTTCCGTAATAGGCTCAACGGAAACGATACTTGTCACCTTTGATGTCACGTCGTACGCCCAACCATGATCGTATAGTTCGTGAATTGCACTGATATAGAAGTCCCTCAGATCATCTCCATCTTCGGACATGTCTTCGAGGGGATACGTATCACCTGTATTCCAGGCATAGGTGAGGAGCGCGTGGTAGTGCTCGGCTGCGAGTTCTGCTCCTCTTTCTGTGTTTTGTTTGGCTTCTTCTGGTAGTTCGGGTTTGGTGTAGGTGGATGCTGCGTGTTCGGCGGGGCGTACGAGGACGCCGTCGGGGCCGATCTGGTAGCCGCCGGACATCGCCGCCTCGGTGGGGACTGTGGCGGGTGCGGTGGGTGCGGGCCTGGTGGTGGGCGTGGCGGCTGTGGTGGGTTTGTCGCCCCACGCGGGCCACCAGCCGTTGGTGACGCCGTTGGTGTAGATGGCGTACAAGCCTGCGATGATGAGCAGGGTGATGGAGGTGCGGATGCCCCAGTCCACGATGTCGGCGTCCATCCACGCTCGCACCCGAGCCTTCGCTCCCGCAGGCCGATTGCGTCGTGCCTGCGCCCGGTGGTTGGCCCACCTTTGGCGCAGCGTGTACTTGCGGGGGGCGGATTCGGCTCGGAATTGTTCCTCGTCTTCGTCGGTGACGGGACGCTCCGAGAGGGGTGGAACCATCATGGCCTCTCAACCTCCACAACGAGGTGTCCTCTGGCACACCACCATCGTCGACAGTGTGCCCTGTTATCACGCAAGACTACGTGCGAAGACAACACATAACAATAAGAATACGTTGTAACTACAGTCGGACATTCTCCCACCTCACCCGCACGAACGTGCACCCACCCCCACAACCAAACCCCCACCTCGTCAAACAACACCAACAACGCCGACGAAACGACGACCGACGGGGGAACACGAGAACGACGCAATCATCCCCAGGCGCATACGGCCTGCCCGTCACACCAGTTTGTTCAGAGCCTCCGAAATGCGCTGCCCCTCACCCGAGCCATTCGTCGGCAAACGCAGGACGGGCACACCGTACGCGCCCATGATCGAATCTTTGAGAGCGTCGCGCTTGCGCTGGGCCTCATCGTTGCCGTGATACGCCCAGCCATCAACTTCGATCGCGAGGACCAGCTTGTGCGTCACCCGCGAGTACACGCTGAAATCGAGCGCACTATCGGTGAACACGAAGGCGCGCTGTTCCTCATTCAGGCGGCGCGTATTGGGCAGAATGTCTTTGAGGAACTCCTCGATATGAAAGTAGAAACGAGCGTACTGAGGTTGCGCGAGCACCTCGCGCAGGCACCGGTCGGCGACGTTTTCCGCCGGTGAACGGCGAATGTCGGCCCATTTGGCACGCGAATACCGTTCGAGGGATGCGCTATAGGCGCTGTAGAGAACGTCGAAGATCGAGACGATGTCCGACTGGACGAGGGAACTCGGATCGTACATCTCGATGTAATCAAGCAGGGACCGTATATTCCGGCTGCATCGGACGCCTCCGTGCGCGGTCACGACGATGAGGCGGTCTTTCGCACGCGAAACGATCACGTTCGTCATGGAGTCCGCATCATAAAACCCGCTCGCTCCCGCCCGGTCATCAGAGTTGAGGACAGTGGACAGGACCACCGTGCCCGCGCCACGCCCCTGGAACTTATGCGCGGTTTCGGCCAGCCACCGAGCATGGCCTCCGCCCCCAGCATCCGCCAGGATGCGGTTGTTCAAGTTCGTCGCCTGAGCCCGGAACGGGGTCACGATCCCCAGCACGAAGTCGCCGGACGTGTCTTTGTCGTCTGCACCGATCCCCTCGCGTATGAGGTGCATCTCCTCCAGCTGGGCGACGATTTCGATTTCCCGCTGCGAGAAGAAGCCGCTGCCGCGCGAGGCGCGCCGCGCGTGATTCCCGGGTGCCGCGTACACGATGGCGAGCGGGTCAGGTGCGTGTGCGCTGGGCACGCGCATTGGGATGAGCTGACCGCCGTAGTACATGCGGTTGCAGAATTCGATGATCGCCGGGTGACAGCGGTAGTGTTCCTTGAGCAGGGTGCTGGGTGCCTGCGCGGACTGTGCCATCATTGTGACGGAATCAAGCAGCGACACTGATCGCACGTCGAATCGCTTGTCGGGAGGCGTGCGCGTGCTCTCGTCCCACCCCCGAAAGATCGGGCCGATCTGTTTGGCGTCACCGACGACGACGGCGTTGCGTGCTTTGCTGAGCGCGGCCATGCCCTCGGGGAGCAGGACCTGGGAGGATTCGTCGATGATGATCCAGTCGAGCAGCGTTTCTTCGGCCAGGTTGTTGCGGATCGAGAAGCAGGTGGACGCGATGACCGGGTAGGTGCGCACGAGGATGTCTGTTTGCTCGTTCAGTCGCGCGGTTGGACTCAGGCGGGACGGGCGCTGGCGTTCGAAACGTTCCTGGAGTGCGGCGTCCAAGGTCTCGCGGGAGCGGCGACGGTAGCGTGCACTCACCTCGTCGAGGCCGTGGCGGGCAACTCTGTCCTCCGCTTCCTCGATACGGTGGGTCAGTTCGCGTTCGCGTGCGTGATAGAAGGCTGCTTGGAGCGCTGACTGCACATCCGTGTCTGCCAGGTCAACGCCTTTGAAGGATCCGTATGTGAAGTAGCGGCGGACCCGTTCAACGATTCCTCGGGGGCTGTGCTTGGGCTTCGGTGCGCACCGGGCGAGGGCGAGTAGGTCGGCAATCGTGTCGGAGCCACGCCGCAGGACAGGCAGTCGGGAAATATCGGGGAGCGGGTGGCGGCTCTCGCGTACTTTTTCGTCGAAGAGACGGTGCTCGCGTTGGGTCGCGGACAGGTCTGCTCGCAGCTGGGGGATGTCGCGCGCGTCCTGCCATAGGGCGAGAAGCTGTTGTTCGTCGGCGTGCAGCCCAGCCTCGTCGACGCGGGCGGGTGCTCTCGCCGTCGCGTGTGTCGCCGTCTGCATCCAGGCCTCGCGCTTCTGCTCGAGGATACCCTCGCGCCGGTGGAAGTCATCGATGCGTTCCTTGGAGCCGAGGCTGGCTACCAGGAATCCGTAGCCTTCTTCCGTCAGTTTGTCCACGACGTTATCCACCGCGGAGTTGGCGCCCGCGACGACGCCGACCGTTTTGCCTTGCGCGATGAGCGATGCAATCAGGTTGAGGATCGTCTGTGTTTTCCCCGTGCCGGGTGGGCCTTCAATGATCGAGATCTGCCGGGTGAGCGCGGCGCGTATGGCGTTGCGTTGGTCGATGTTGGAGTGGAAGGGCATGATGAGGCGGTCGCTCGCGCCCGTTTTCGTGGAGCAGGTGCCTGCGAGGAACGCTTCGAGCGCGGACCCTCGCGGCGCCTGCCTGAGCCATTCCCATACGTTGGCGAGGATCGCTTCGGGTAGTATGCCTGTGGCGCACACCCATTTGGGGTACCGGGCGTTCGGGTCGAGTGCCGCCCCGGCGCGTCGAGCCTGCGCGCGCACTTCGTCGCGGACGTAGTTGAGGGTGGCGGCGAGCTGCCGCTCCTGTGGGGTCGCGTACGTGACACGCACTTCGGGGGTGCTGTAGCGTCGAAAGGTGAGTTCCCCGTTGGCTGTGCGGTACGCCAGCGTGTAGCGCGGATCGTCCGGGTTTCCTGGGTGGCGGAGTGTCCAGAGGGACTCGACGTTGTTCCAGCGCTTGCCGCGCACGCGGACCTCGTCGAGGGCGTCAATGTCGTGGCGTTCGACTTGGTCGTAGAGGCGTGCCCGGTCTTCGCCGTAGTGGTATTCGCGCGTGCTGGTTGTGTACGTGATGACGATTCGGTCTCGCTCGCGTCTGGCTGTCGCGATTTTCCACGTACGGTCCTCCCATTGGTGCGTGTTTTCGTCGTGAATCAGCACGTGCATCGTGCGCGGATCGACGGACTTCATGCCCCTCCCCCAGTGAGTTTTACGTCCAGGATAGGTGACTTATCACTCGGGCGGTAGGTTGTTGGACACCCACCCGGCACGCGTGCGGGACGCAGATGTGCATGGCGCTTCGTATCGTGGCGCTATGGGTATGTCACTTGTGTTTCTTCTGGTTGGACTGGTCGTGGGCGCTGCGCTCGGGTACGTGGGGGCGGTGGCTCGCCGCGCGTCGCGCCCCGGGGATGAGGCGGGCGTGCTGCGCGCGGAGGTCGCACGGTGGCAGGCGCGCGCCGAGGAGTTGTCCCGTCGCGTCGAATCCGCGGAGGCCCGGTCCCAGGGGGATGCCTCCGTGTTGCAGGCCCTCGCCCCGGTTCGCGCGCAGTTGGAGCAGATGACGGCGCGCGTCGACCAGATGGAACAAGCGCGGGCGCGCCAGCATGGTGCCCTCGCCGAGCAGCTGCGCGACGCCGCGCAGCGTGAGGCGGACCTGGCCCGCACGACCGCCTCACTGGAGGGCGCCCTGCGCTCGCGTAGCGCGCGCGGCACGTGGGGCGAGGTCGAGCTGGCCCGCATCCTCGAAGCCTCCG
>ERZ772786.934-NODE-934-length-11452-cov-5.360007_pt1 | contig 11452 bp, 6 predicted proteins | sample MGYA00511473_ERZ772786 | MGnify/ENA primary metagenome ERZ772786 (study PRJEB29015, sample SAMEA2738025) | human oral metagenome | biome: human oral; feature: human-associated habitat; material: saliva | place: China | collected 2252 ...
GCAAGGGCATGGGTGAGGTACCCTGGGGCGCAAAATGATGCACCCTGAAGTAGGCGCCATTGACACCTAGATCGTCGGCAGCGACCGACAATTCAATAGCCTGATGAAGGGCATCGCGCCCGCTCAGTCCGCGCCTTCCGTCCCGTGCGTAGTGTCCAAAGCTCAGGAAACCGAAGGCCTTCAATACTTACTCTTGAGATTCGAGCCAGTTCTGCGCATCAAGAGCAGCGCGGCAACCGGAACCCGCAGCGGTAATTGCCTGACGATAGGTATGGTCAACAGCATCACCGCAGGCGAAAACACCCGGGAGATTGGTTGCGGTCCCCGGATCGTTGACCACAATGTAGCCCGCCTCGTCCAGTGCCACTTGATCGGCGATCAGCGAGGTGCGGGGAAGGTGCCCGATCGCAACGAAAACGCCTTCGGCTTCCAGGACACTCTCGGAACCATCAACGGTGTTGCGCAGGCGCACGCCCGTCACCGAAGAATCCCCAAGAACCTCCTCAACAACGGAATTCCACACGAACTCGATCTTCGGGTTAGCCGCAGCACGATCAGCCATTGCCTTCGAAGCACGCAGCTGGTCACGACGGTGAACAACCGACACCTTCGAGGCAAACTTCGTCAGGAAGGTCGCCTCTTCCATGGCAGAATCTCCACCACCGACAACGATCAGATGCTTGTCACGGAAGAAGAAACCATCGCAAGTCGCGCAGTAGGACACACCGCGACCAGAGAACTCTTGTTCACCGGGCACATCCATGTGACGGTATTCGGAGCCGGTCGCCATAATCACCGTGCGCGCCTGAAGGGTCTCATCCTCAAGGGTGATCGTCTTGATATCGCCCTCAAGAGAAAGCGCGTAGGCATCCTCGTAGCGCACCTCCGCGCCGAACTTTTCGGCCTGCTGACGCATGTTGTCCATCAGCTCCGGGCCAAGGATACCCTCGGGGAAACCGGGGAAGTTCTCAACTTCAGTTGTGTTCATCAGGGCGCCACCGGCAGCCAAGGCACCGGCAACGACAACGGGCTTAAAACCCGCGCGAGCAGTGTAAATAGCCGCCGTGTACCCCGCGGGGCCAGAACCGACAATAACGACGTCATGGATGTGTTCAGACATGGTGTCTCCTATGGGCAAGTTGCGGTTACTTCACTGACAGCTCGCTGATCCACGCCCATGCGCGACCATCTTGCGAGGTTGGCATCTTGCGGAAGGTAATGCTGATGGCATCGGTTTCCACGGGATGTGCCAGTTTGATGTCCGTCGTGGGAGAGAACGTCGTAGTAGCGATTTCTGTTCCCGTACGAGGCGAATTGGGATCTACAGCACGAACAACGCCTTCGCCGCCAGTCGTCGAGGGATCCATCGTCAAGGTGATTTCAGAAACCGTTGACTTCTTCTCGAACTTCACGAGCACGGTGACCGCGCTGTCGTCTAGGAACTGGTTGTAATCGAAGTAGCGCGAGTGCCAGCTGGTCTTTGCGTCTCCATCGATCATGTTGACGGCCATCTCTTCGTGGTCGCCCTTGTCATCCTTCCACGACAGCACAGACACACTGGAGATCACCGGCGTCACAGTTGTCGCCTGTGAAGGATTCTCGGAAGGCTGAGCCGATGCGGAAGCCGAAGGCGAGGCGCTCTTCGCCTGGTTCACGATGTCGTCAACACCAGAGTGCTTGACCGGGCTGAGTACGGTTGCACCCGCCCAAATGGTTGCGAGAACCGTCAGCACTGCGGCAAAGATAATCGTCGGGCGCGTGGGATCAATTCCGCGCTCCGCGCCTTCACCTCCCGAGGCCGGTGTTCCCTGTGCGCGGCCACCTTCGCCTCGGCCGCCACCGTTTCCGCCACCGGTACCACCGCTGTGGCCGCTACCTGCAAAGGAAGCACCAGCGTGACCGACGCGCGCGGCAGCCGTCGCCGCCACACCCTCGGCAGCAGCGGCGCCACCCACAACAGCACCCTCAGCAAAACCCTTGGGATGCGGTGCGGGGATACGAGAAGGAGAAGGTGTAGAAGGAGACTTTGCGGCGGTAGTTTCCGCCGCGGCCTCGGCAGCTGCAGTACCCAAGGGAATACCAGCCGGAGCGGTCGCATCAACGTCGTAGACGCGCGCCGTAGCCGGGAGGGTTGGAACAATGGGAAGTTCAGGCTTGGCCTGGCTCATCTCGACGCGGCCTCGGGAACTGTGGTTCTCCTGGGGAAGCGTGGGTTGCGAGGCAGGAACTACCGGCGCGGGAGTCTGCGGCGCGGGAGCCGGCTCATGCGGCGCATCGGGATTGACGATCTCATCGAAAGCAGGCACGGAGAGGTCGACGGAGAGCGGAACCCAGCGAGGCATACCTTCGGCAGGGGTGCGGTGATCCTCAGCGGACATGACTTCCTCCTTGCGTGATGCTGCCAGCCTATTATGAATGCTCTCGGGACGCTGCGGCGACGGCGCGGCCGAAAGGAGTGCACACAGCGCTGCGGGAAGACGCAAACGAGTGAGCAGGGGACGAATACTGGTTGCAGATTCTTGAGGGTTAATGAAGCGCATCGCAAGCATGTAGATCACGGTGACGACGATTGCCACGACCCCGAACTTCACGCCAGAGACCAGCCAGCGCACCAGTTTCGACGAAATCGTCGTGTAGATCCCCATGAGCCACAGCACGCCAAAACCGACGACTCCAGCCACAACTGCGCAACAGACATAGGTCAGGTAGGAGCGCACAATGAGCGAAGAATTGACGAAGCGATTGCGATTACCAACCCAACGCATCGCAATCAAACCCTGAACGATGCGGCACACTGTTTCACCAAGAGCCGCGCCGATGACCCACCAGCGCACACCCGTTGCAAAGTAGATCGACCACCCAACGATGATCTGCAAAATGGTGGGCACAATGCCCATGAGGAACACGGGCTTTGCGTCCTCGTAAGCGAAGAAGACGCGTTGGCTCATGAGCACGATTCCCGTCGAGGCCACACCGGGCATGAGGGAAACCAAGATCAGCGCGTAGGAAGAGATCAGTTCGGGCCTGGTCGTATTGGTGACGACCAGCTGCATCATCGGGGCAGCGCCCGCCATGAAGATCGCGGCAGCAAGAACCGTCAGGGAGGTAATGAGGCGAATACCCGTGTGGTAGTGCTCGGCAACCTCCCTGTCGTTATCTTCGGCGACCGCATAGTTCAATCGCGTGAAGATTGCGGTCGCAAGAGAAACGGTGATGACCGACTGCGGGAGCATGAAGATCAAGAACGCAGCCGAATATCCGGCTAGACCCGCGATGGGCTGGGGGTTCTGGTTGAGGTAGTTATCTGCGATCGAGGCGATGGCGTTCGTTGAGAGAACACCAACTTGGGACACGCCCAAGGTGGCAAATGTCCAGCCTGCAACCTTCGAGGCCGAGCCGAAAGAAGTCCCACGGAAGTGGAAGTCAGGCTTGAATGAGATTCCCGCTCGTCTCATGGGAATGAACAAAACCAGTGCCTGGCACACAACACCCAAGGTCGTTGTCACCGACAAGAGCCAGAATTGCGGGGAGGTGAAGTCTGTGATGGCAAAGTCTTCGTGGGAACCCCACAGAGCCAAGAAAGCGGTCAGACCTGCGATTGCAATGACGTTATTGAGCACCGGTGCCCACATATAGGGGCCGAAAACTCCGCGTGCATTGAGGAGCTCACCGAGCAGGTTATAAAGCCCGTAGAAGAAGATTTGCGGCAAGCACAAGAAGGCGAAGGAAACCGCAAGGGAGCGAATTTCCATACTGTAGCCCGGCGCCATGATGATGATGAGAAGTGGCGCAAGAAGGGTCGAAACAAAGGCCACGAGGAAAAGGATTGTTCCGGCCAGTGTGATGAGGCGGTTGATGTAAACTTGGCCCTCATCTCTCTTGAGTGCGCGAACAATCTGCGGGACCAAGACGGCGTCGAAAACGCCGGAGGCAAGGAGATTAAAGATCGTGTTGGGCAGGGTGTTTGCTGTCTGGAATGCAGCAGAGACCGCACCGCCGGCCGAACCCAACGCCGCCAATAGCATTGCGGTCTTGATGAAGCCAAGGACTCGGGAAACCATTGTTCCCGAGGCCATCAATACGCTGGCCCGTAAAAGCGAACCGTTGCGAGCCTGGCTTTCACTCATTCCTGATCCTCTTCATGTGACTCGGATGTCGTCGGCTTGGCCGGGGGACGCCCGGCTTTCACGAATGCTCCGGTGGACAGTGGAACGTTGACCGTCCCTTTTTCGACGCCGCCAACGCCGGGTAAGTGTGAAGATTCCTCAGTGGTAGCGGCTTTGAAGCGGCGCCGAACCGTGCGGATAATTCCGCCGACGAAGGCAAGTCCGACAAGAACTGCCATGACGACTGTTGCCGCATCTTCCCATCCGGCGCGCATGCGGACTAAAACCCTTTGCGAATCATCAAGGACGGTTCCGCTGGGTGTCGATACCTTGTACGTCACGCGTATATCGCCCGAGCCGATGGCCGTCACGGGTACTTCAACCGTTGAAGAAGAATTCGCCGGAATCGTGGCCGTCGAGGTACTAGTGACGCGCAATCTGGGATCGCCCGGGAGCAAAGTGACCTCGACATTGACCGGCCACGGCAAAGAATTGCGCACGCGAACAGGGAAATTAGCGCTCTTATTAATGAGGTTGACCGCGTTAGAAGACTCAACCGATACAGAGGAGCTAAAAGTATTGAGCGACTGAATGCTGCTCACGATCGTCTCGGATCGCTGATCCCCAAGGTCTGCCCGAAGTGCGCTTGAAACGGTTGTATCCACCCTCTGGCGAGCTGCATCAACGTTTTCCGTTGCTCCCGCCAAGGGAAGAGTAGCCGCGTAGGCGCCGCTCAACGCGCTCATCTCTGAGCGAAGTGAGTCGCTAAAAGGCGAATCTTGGACGGCCGTACGCTCGATGTCTGTTGCCTCGGAGTTCACCAAGTCGCTGAAGGAAATCCCCTCAACCCAGCGGTTATCGAGGATTGCTCGCACGCGCTCAAGCCGGGTCTCGTCCAGTGAGGAAGACCGTTGAAGCGGAACGAAAAGTGTCCGCGACAAGCTCGGGCGCTCGCGGGTGATCATCGCGGTCATGGCCGTGAGGAACTGCTGGGTATCGAGCTCGTCATCAAGGCTTTGAGCATCCCACGAGAGCAGGTCCGTCATGGGCGAGAGGGAACTGAGAGCCGTGTAGCTTTCGCCTGAGTGATCATCCTTATCGGTAATGGTCTGACCATCGGCTGAGAGCTCAACTTTCGCCATGGAGGTGAAGTTTTGTTCGCTTTCGGGCGCAAGTTCGCCGGGTGGAGCAATGAAGGTTGAGCCAAGCTGCCCGTTCAAGGACTGCTTTCCCCAACTTCCCGAGGTCGTCCATGACACGTTATCGATGAGCTTGGGTGCCGAAGTATTGTTCTGGGTCTGGCTTGCCTCGCCACTTGGTGAGGGACTTGGGCTTTGCGAGGCCTCACTTGCGCTGGCAGAGGAGCTTGGGCTGGCAGAAACCGAGGCGCTTGCCGAGGAACGGGAGGACGAGGGAAGGAGAGCCTGCGTCTTGGCAAGAGTCGTAGGAACCTGTGCCCGCGAGTCGACAAGATACTTCATGATCGTGTCGTTATTGAGAGTTGTTGCAAGCGTCAGGTCCGCATCGTTACTGGGTAGAGCCACGAGCTCACGGGTGCGTTCAAAGAAGGTCTGGAGGAAAGCAGCGCGCGTATGGCGATCAGCGGTGATCTCGGCCTCGGAACGCGGGGTAGCGGAAGAGGAAGGAGACGGCGAGGCGCTGGTTGCGGAAGTGGAAGGAGACGGCGAGGCGCTGGCCTCGGAAGAAGAAGCAGAAGGCGTTGGCGAAGAAGACGAGGCGCTGGAAGTTGCGCGATCTTCAGGAACGGTGAGCTCGTCGACCAGAGTTTGCGAGTCGGTCGCGAAAGTTACTCCCGACATGGATGCCGCAGACAGGATCGAATAGGAATCACTGGTCATGCGTGGAGTTGAGGACGTCCAGGGCAAAAGAACATTGACGCGCGTATGTTCAAGGGAATATGCCGAATCCCAGATCAGGATGGAGCGGTCACTTCCCCGGTTTTCATCACCTTCAACGACGACCGTGATACCTCGTGGCCCCCACTCAAAGTCCGAGTTGAAGGGGAGGTCTTCAAAAGGAATTGTCATATGGAAGGGCTGTTCGGCGCCGGGCTGGATTGTTGCTTCCAAGGTTCCTGTATGCACGCGCCGACCTTGATAGGACTTCCCCGTCACATAAGCCGAGAGGTCCGAAGCGGTCAGCGGCGAATAAGTCTGAACATAAGCATCCAAAGACGGGTTCTGGATGGGCTTATCTGTCAGATTGCGGACAACGCCCGAGACCTGCACATTGTTTTGAGCGGTGATCACTCGCGGTTCGAGGCGGTTAATCCGAACGTCCACTCCCAAGGGCTGGGGTGCCTCACCCAAAACCTCCGGTCGCGCGCTGGATTGAGGCGCAAGTGCGGTGGGTAAGGCCGAGGCAGCAGAGGCCTCGTGGGTGCCTGCGGCGGGAAGCGAAGCAAGGGTGGCCGCACTCGCGGGCTGGAGTGAAAGAAGCAGGGCGCCGAGGGGCACAAGAGTCAGTGCAATTCGAGTGGCTCGCATTCGCGTCATGATGCATCCCGGTAAAGCAAGTCCAAAGCGATCCCGACAATGCGCCTCTCGTTGGGGTAAGCCAAGTCATGCGAGAGCTCACGCAAGGGGACCCAAGCGGCGTCCTCGGCCTCGTGATCCGGATCTCCCTCAACGGTGATGGACCCGGAAATGTAACCCATCAGGTAGTGGTGGACAACCTTGTGGATCCGCCGATCTACGCCGGAAAACCAATAATCGATCGAGGCGAGGTGGCGAATGATGCGCCCGTGAATACCAGTTTCTTCAGCGACTTCGCGAAGAGCGGCTTCTTCGGGAGACTCCAAGCCTTCAAGATGCCCCTTCGGGAGGCACCACTCAATCTTCCCCGAGCGATTCCGTCTGGCGATGATTGCTGCGTAGGGCTGGCCATTGCGAACATCGACAACGATGCCCCCGGCAGAAGTCTCAGAGGAAACGGGAAGGAAATGAGGGGCCGAATTCGCTGCACGCAACGAAGGATGACGGCGCGGAGGCTGAGGCACTCCGGGTCGTAACGCTTCAGAAGGTACAGTCATAGTTCCACTTTAAGCGGGATTACCCCTCCGGGTCAGGTCGCACCATCGGTCGAGTGGGAATTACCGCACTTTTTACAGCCTGTGCTATGGCTGCGAGTGACCTTATTCCCGTGTCAACCATGGATGAAGCCGTGATGCGAGCAAGCCAAAGAAGGCCAAAACATGGCATGCTGGAGGGGATGAGTACACAACTGTCGCGAACAATGGGTCAAGCCCGCTCTCACGCACCCCGCCCCTCTGGTTTAGGCGAGGGTGATTTGGGCCTGCTCATGGCCCAGGCGAAAGAGGCTTTCTCTCGTATTCCCAAGGAAATCCTCGAATTAGGCGAGATCTTCACCCAGGCGGGTGAGGAAATCAGCTTGGTCGGGGGACCGGTTCGCGATGCTTTCTTGGGGCTGACCCCTCACGATTTTGACTGCACGACCTCTGCTCGCCCAGAGAAAACCGAAGAGCTTCTTGCTCAGTGGGGACACTCAACCTGGGACATCGGCCGCGAGTTCGGCACCATCGGTGGCAGGCGCGGGAACTTTGTCGTCGAAGTGACGACCTATCGCACTGATTCTTACGAAGTGGGATCGCGAAAGCCCGAGGTTGAATACGGCGACACTTTGGAAGGCGACCTCACTCGTCGCGACTTCACCGTCAACGCTATGGCGATGCGCCTGCCACAATTGGCGCTCGTTGATCCTCATGACGGTCTCTCTGATCTGGCGGTGGGTCGTCTTCGCACCCCGGTCAGCGCACTGCAGTCCTTTGATGACGACCCACTGCGCATCATGCGAGCCGCACGCTTTAGCGCCCAGCTTGGCATTGACGTGGATGAGGACGTCATGGACGCCATGGAATCTATGGCCGGGCGCTTGGAGATTGTTTCGGCAGAGCGTATTCGCGCCGAACTCGAGCGACTGATTATTTCCCCGTGGCCCAGGCGCGGCCTTGAGCTCATGGTCCACACGGGCGTTGCTGACATTGTTCTTCCTGAAGTGTCAGCCCTCGTGTCAACCGTTGATGAACACAACAGACACAAGGACGTCTACCAGCACACGCTCACCGTCTTGGATCAGGCGATCGACCTGGAGACCGACGCGGATGGCCCGGTTCCCGAGCCGGACTTTATCTTGCGTTTTGCTGCCCTCATGCACGACGTCGGCAAGCCGGCCACGCGACGCTTCGAATCCAACGGCACGGTCTCTTTCCACCATCATGAATTGGTGGGCGCAAAAATGACGCGCAAGCGTATGAAAGCTTTACGTTTCGACAAGGCCACGACGGACGCCGTGTCTGACTTGGTTGCTCTTCACTTGCGTTTCCATGGCTACGGCGATGCGAAGTGGAGCGATTCGGCGGTTCGTCGCTACGTTGCGGACGCGGGAGAACTTCTCGAGCGCCTTCATCGCTTGACCCGAGCAGACTGCACGACTCGCAACCAGCGGAAGGCCGCATTCTTGTCTGCCGCCTATGACGATCTAGAAGAACGTATTGCGGCGCTGCGCGCGCAAGAAGAACTCGACGCGATCCGTCCTGATCTTGATGGGGATCAGATCATGGAGATTCTGGGGATCCGCCCCTCTAAGGCCGTGAAGATGGCGCGCGACTACCTCCTTGACCTGCGCATGGAAAATGGGCCCATGGGTGAAGAGGCCGCGCGCGAGGCCCTGCTTGCCTGGTGGGCATCCGATGAGGTGCGCGAAGTTGCCGAAGAGTATCAGGCTCAGCAGGCTCGCTGGGAAGAAATGGTCGCACAGAAGAGGGCTCGTAAACGTCGCGCTGCCAGCGAAAACTAAGCCGATCCGGAGCTACCTTTAGGCAATTGCCTGCCTTTCTGCGTAGGCTAGTCACGATGAACCTATGCTGAAAGGCTGGATTTCGTGACACCTTCACAAGCAAACGACGACCAGGGACGTCGCGCCCTTCCCTCGCGAGCCGAGGCAACTCGACGTCGGCTTGCGCAGCAGGCACGTCGTGAAGGCGAGGGAACTATCCCCCAGACACCTGCTTCTTCTGCGCCAAAGCGCACTTCAGCGGTTGCACGAGTTTCTCGCACTTCCTCGAGCGGAGCAGCAGGCAGTTCAAGCGGAAGTCGGCGCGCAAGCACCCGCGCGGCCTCGTCAGGGAGTACCTCGCGCACGGGGTCGACGCGTCCGGCTAGCTCACGTTCGGCGGCGGGCGCTAAGGGCGGCGGAAAGAAAAAGGGACCGACCAAAGGCAAGAAGAAGCGCAGCCTTGCAGCACGGATTGCACGAGGGGTCTTCTACACCTTCCTCGGCCTCATTATTGCCGGCTTTGGTACCTTCCTCATCGCCTATGCCTCGTTGAAGATTCCGCAGGCGGATCAGGTTGCTCTTGCGCAGACGACGACCGTTTATTACGCCGATGGCACCACCGAGATGGGCCGGATGTCGCAGGTGAATAGGAAGATCATCGATTCCAGTACCTTGCCTGACTATGTTGCACACGCGGTTGTTGCCTCGGAGGATCGCACTTTCTACACGAATTCGGGTGTTGATCTCAAAGGTATCGGTCGCGCGTTGGTCAACAACATTAGCGGTGGGGCGCGTCAGGGTGCGTCGACCCTGACCCAACAGTATGTTGAGCGCTATTACGTCGGTGAAACGACCGGTTATGTGGGTAAAGCCAAGGAAGCGATCCTTGCTCTCAAGATCAATCGAGAGCAGACCAAGGACGAGATCATTGGCAACTACCTCAACACCATTTACTTTGGTCGCGGTGCTTACGGTATTGAAGCCGCATCTCAGGCTTACTTCGGTCACGAAGCAAAGGACCTCACCCTTTCCGAGGCCGCAATGATCGCCGGGATCATCCCCGCTCCTTCTGCGTGGGACCCGGCAGTCGATGAAGAAAAAGCACGCTCGCGTTGGCAGCGCGTCATTAACCTGATGGTTGAGGACGGTTGGATTTCGCAGGCAGACGCAAACGCTGCTGAGTTCCCAAAGACCATTGATCCCGATACCTTGGGTGGTCCGACGATGGAAGGCCCGACCGGCTATCTCATGGAGCAGGTCCGGAGTGAACTCGCGGCAGAAGGCTTTACGGCAGATCAGCTAGCGACTGGTGGATACCGCATCATTTCGACGATTGATAAGGACAAGCAGGATCAGGCTGTTGCCGCTGCAGAGTACATGTACACGGTGCGCGGATGGAATGAAGACACCATGCACGTGGCTTTGACGTCATTGGATCCCGCTACCGGCGAGATCGTCGCGGAGTACGGCGGCAAGGATTACCTCACGCGCCAGCAAAATGCGGCAACGCAGGACATCATGGCTGCCGGTTCAACCTTCAAGCCTTTCGCGCTGGTTGCTCACGCCGAGCAGGGCGGCTCGATCTACGACGTGTACGATGGCTCCTCGCCCAAGACCTTCCCTGGAATGTCGCGCGCGGTGAGCAACGATTCTGGTGTGTCTTGGGGCCGTCAGAACCTGGTGAACGCAACGAAGAACTCGATCAACACTGTTTTCGTTGGACTCAACCAGGAAGTTGGCCCCGCAACAACGAAGAAGGTTGCTATCGACTTGGGAATCCCCGAGGACACGAACGGTTTGGATGACTCGCTGCTCAACGTCTTGGGCTTTGCTGCTCCCCACAACATTGACCTTGCGCACGCCTATTCGACGATCGCTTCGGGTGGAAAGCGAACCACTCCGCACATTGTCCGCGAGGTTCAAAACTCTGATGGCTCCAAGGTCTTCAAGACAAACGTTGACCCGGAGCAGATCTTCGATACGAAGACCATGTCGACCGTCCTTCCCGCGCTTGAAGCAGTGACCGCTTCGGGTGGTACTGCCGAGGCCGCGGCCGCACTCAAGCAGGACACCGGCGGTAAGACCGGTACCTCTGAAGACCAAAAAACCGCACAGTTTGTTGGTTTCACGCCTGAACTGGTCACCGCAGTGAGCATGTACCAGCTCGACGAGAACGGCAATCCCGTATCTTTGACGAATATCGGTGGGCTTGGCCAATTCCACGGTGGTGACTGGCCGGTGACCGTGTGGATGCGCTACATGAAGCAGGCGACTGCGAACCAGACGAAGCTCCACTTCGATTGGTACACCCGCCAGTCAGCTACTCCTGTGGCTCCCGTCCCCCAGGTTTCGACGACACCTACGCCTACCGAAGAGACGCCTACTCCGACCCCCGAGGCGAGTGAGTCGACACAGGGTGAGGTGCAGCCGACCCAGACTCCGACTGCTCAAAATACGGGTGCGGCGGGCTCTGAGGGCGGCGGTCCGAGTCGGGCAGAAGGCAGATAGTTTCGAGGGCTCCATCGCCGCGG
>ERZ772786.935-NODE-935-length-11442-cov-4.061298_pt1 | contig 11442 bp, 9 predicted proteins | sample MGYA00511473_ERZ772786 | MGnify/ENA primary metagenome ERZ772786 (study PRJEB29015, sample SAMEA2738025) | human oral metagenome | biome: human oral; feature: human-associated habitat; material: saliva | place: China | collected 2252 ...
AATGTGACGTCACATTTTTGTTACATCTTCTTTTGTATCATTTATGATACGTATCATAAATGATACAAAATTATCAAATATGGTAATTATCATATATGATAATTTCATCGTCTCTCCTTCTCTAGCGAGCGCAGAAGAAGTATTAGCTCTTTATAACCTAGCAAAATAAAAAAGTACGAAGATTAATTATCTAATGTATAAAAACAAAGATTACCTCGGTTTCTATAATAACAACAATAGCGAGTGTAATCGATGCGAATTAGCAGGAGTTAGGAATTCATTCCTTACTCCTGCTTTGAGGCTTGATAGGAACTGAGACGTAAGGCTCAGTCCGGTACAGCTATTGTCGTTATTATGAAGATAACCGAAGGTAATCTAAGTTTTTATAGTACTACATAAAATAATCTTCGTACTTACTTTATTTATTTTTCGAATGATAATTGGGCGGATAGTTCTACCGCGCGCTTTTCAAAGGTCACCATTCCCTCTTTCAACGCTCTTTGCAGCCCTTCTAGCGAACCGTTCACTAGCTTCTTATTATCCACAACTCTTTCCCCATTAATCCATACATCTTGAACATTAGAGGCATTGGCCGAATACACCAAGACCGCATATGCATCATGCACAGGGAACATATTCACAGAAGAGGTTTCAACAAGCACCACATCCGCTTTCTTGCCTGCTTCCAGAGTGCCAACTTCCTCATCGAGCCCTAACGCTTTTGCCCCGCCTCTTGTCGCCAAAGCCACGATTTCTTTGGCAGGGAACGCACCACGGTCCTTCAGATGCGTTTTATGGAAATTAGCTACCATTCGCATTTGAGTGAATAAATCGAGCGTATTACCGCTACTTGGGCCGTCCGTTCCTAATCCAACGGTCACTCCATGGTCTAGCAAACTTCGAATCGGTGCAACTCCTTTGGCAGACTTCGTATTGGCACCGATACAATGAACGACGCTGACTTTTGGATACTTAGCCAGAATTTCGACATCAGATTCCGTCATCAGGATTCCATGCGCTAGGATAACCGGCACTTCGAAAAATCCAAGCGACTCTAAAAATTCGATTGGTGTTTGGTTATAGGTTTTACGGAAATAATCCATCTCGTACGTCATCTCAGAAACATGGAGCGTAATAGGAACTTGGTTTTCTTTAGCAAACTCAAGAATCGCTCTCATCACTTCTTCAGTATTTGTATTCGGAGCATGAGGGGCAATTAATGGGTGTACGAGTTCGTCCGCTTTCCATTTATCAACAAACGCTTGAGTATACGCTAAGGCATCATCTGTATTCTTACTATCGGGTGTCTTCATATCGATAATCGTTTCGCCTACAAGAGAGCGCATCTTCATGTCTTTGGCGACGGTAGCAACGGCGTCTTCAAAATAATACATATCACACATCGCCGTCACTCCTGCTAGCTGCATCTCTGCAATCGCATAGGCCGTGCTTTTGGCGATTAACGGTTCGTCTACCACTTCTTGTTCTAGCGGAAATAGGAAGCGTCTGAGGCGGTCTGGGCAATCGTCTCCTAATGAACGAAACGGAATCATCCCGCAATGCGTATGAGCGTTCACGAATCCAGGAAGCAGAATTCCACCATGCGCATCAATCCACTGGTCTGCCTTTCTCTCCTCAAATTGATTCATCGCACAAATTTCAATAATTGAGTGCTCCTCCATTACTAAGTACCCACTTCGGTACTCTGTGAAGGCATCATCCATCGTTAAAATCCATGCATTTTTATAACCGATTCTCATTACTGCCACTCCCTTTCCTGTCTTCTTTATTCTAATTGAATTCCATTATAAGAACAATCAAAACTCGCATTAGAAGAACAAAGCCGCCAGTCTAATAACTCTCTAGCGGCTTCATCTACTCTTTATTCTGATCTGTCCTTAAATAAAATTCAAAATCCTATTGGTTTAAGATTTTATTCCATTGGTCAATCCAAGATTTAAGGTTTTCGTTTACAAGTTTGAAATCAACTGTTTTCGCACGTTTTGCAACGTCCCCATAAGTCATTGTTTTCACTTCGTTATCTGCTAATTTTACATCTTTATTAACAGGAGCTTCACTCAATGATTTAGCTTTTACAGCTTGGTTTTCAGCGCCGATACGGAAGTTGACATATTTATACGCATTTTCTTTGTTCTTAGCATCTTTAACAATGTTCACTGTGTTGTAGTTTGCATAAGTTCCAGATTCAGGAACGACTGATACAACATTAGCGTTAGCTTTTTTTACTGTAGAAATAGCAAAGTCTACAACTACTGCCACTTGTACTTCGCCAGCTTGGAACATATTTGCTAAGTCACTTGATTTAGAATATGTTTTAACGATATTTGGTTTTAATTCTTCAAGCGCTTTGAAGGCTGCTGCCCCTTTATCGTCTTTAAGAGCTTTTCCGCCTTTATCAGCTGCTACAGATAAGAATAATGGACCACCTGTTGTTGTGATGTCAGGAATCGCCACTTTGCCTTTCAAATCTTCTGACCATAAGTCGCTCCAATCTTTAATTTCACGACCAAGTTTTTCTTTATCGTAAACAATCGCAATACTATTAATAGAGAATGGAATTCCTCCGCCGTTTTGGAACACTTCTTTAGCGCCATCTGTTAATAACGCAAGGTTTGGAATTTCTTTTTCAGTGACTGTTTCAAATAATCCTTCAGTTGTTCCTTTTGTAGAACCTGATTGTGATAATTCGATAACGTCGATGTTGCTTCCGCCGCTTTGAACTTTTGTTAAACGTTCTGACGCATTCCCTACTTCTAATGTCACTTTAACGCCATTCGCTTCAGCAAATGGATTGATAATGTCGCGCTCAACGATATCTTGGCTTAATCCGAATGTGGATACGACTAATTCAGAAGAAGCGCCTTTTGAAGCATCTCCACCTGTTGTGGCATCATTCTTTGGTAAATTCGCTTGGCTATTTCCGCAACCTGCTAATACTAATAACGACGCTACTGCAATACCTGCAATTGATTTTTTCATGTGTGTACACTCCTTAAATTTTTTATTTTATAACACAATGACATGATCTTTAGGGAACGCTAGAGAGACTTTCGTTCCGACTTCTAAAACGGCTGGGTTGTTCACAAGAAGTACGCCCACGTCCGTTTTCACTTCATACTGATACGCTTTTCCGATGAAGGTTCTTACTAAAATTTCGCCTGGAAGAACACCATCGCCCTCGTTCAAGAGTTCGATATGGTCTGGACGAATCGTTACCGTCACATCGCCTTCTTTAGCATGTTCCAGCGTTTCAAGAACAAGTCCATTCGACAATTGAACTGTGTGAGAGTCTTGCACTGTTCCTTTAATGAAGTTTTCAAATCCAATGAAACGAGCGACAAACTCAGTGGTTGGATGTTGATAAATTTCTTCAGGAGTCCCGTATTGTTCGATAATCCCATTATTCATAACAGCTACCTTATCTGAAATTGAGAAACATTCCTCTTGGTCGTGCGTTACGAATAAAGTCGTAATCTTGAATTGTTGCTGGATGCGTTTGATTTCTAGACGCATTTGCAGTCTAAGTTTGGCATCCAAGTTACTTAACGGTTCGTCGAGTAATAAGAGTTTTGGTTCAATGACAAGCGCTCTAGCAAGGGCTACCCGTTGTCTTTGGCCTCCTGAGAGTTGTTTTGGATAGCGGTCGCCAAGTTCTGCTAAGCCGCACACTTCAAGCATTTTAGCAACTTTTTCGTCAATCACTGTTTTACTTTCTTTTCTCACTTTCAATCCGAACGCAACATTTTCAGCCACTGTTAAATGCGGGAATAATGCGTAGCTTTGGAATACCATCCCGAATTGACGATGGTGCACAGGCACTTTTGTCATATCCTCACCGTCTAATTCAAAGGTACCGCTATTTTGATTAAGGAGCCCCGCTACAATACGCAGTGTCGTCGTTTTCCCACAACCACTCGGACCAAGCAAGGAAACCAATTCCCCTTTTTCAATCGATAAATTCAAATCTTTTAAAATATGATGCTTATTATCATAGATCATATTTACATCTGTTAATTTTACAAATGACATATCTTTCTCCTTATGAAATGGAAGCTAAGCCCAACGTTTTTTCAATCGCAATCATAATCCCCATCGTTACAAACATTAAAATCACGGATAATGCCGAAACAGATGGATCGTAGTTGAATTCCATATAACTTAATAAAGTCGTTGGAAGCATGGTCACTCCTGGACCAGATAAGAACATCGATACTGGAACGTTGTTAAATGAGTTCACGAACGCTAGCATAAACGCCGCGAAAATTCCTGAAGTGATATTCGGTAAGAGCACCGTCGCAAAGGCTCTCTTCTTCGTACATCCAAGCGTCCAAGCAGCCTCTTCCATCGAAACATCAACTTGTTCCATACTAGAACCAACCACACGAATCACATATGGAATACTAATGAGGAAGTGCCCAATGAGTAATCCAGGTAGAATTGGGAATTTAAAACTCACAACAATCATTTGATAGAGGGAATACCCTACGACAATCCCTGGAATCATTGTTGGCGATAAGAAGAAATCCTTCATTAACTTCTTCCCTTTAAATTGGTCTCTGGATAATACGTACGCTGCTGGCACTCCAATCACTAATGCAAGGAGTGTGGCTACAACGCCTACTAATAAGCTCAGTTGTAAGCTCGACATAAAGGCTTTTGACGTAAGCGCCATAATGTACCAGTCGATGGTAAATCCTTTAATCGGGAAGGTAATAATCGCTTCTGTCCCAAAGGAAGTAATCACGATAATCACGAGTGGTAAGAATAGGAATAAGAAGACAACAGTCGCAATCATTGTTAGTAATTTATTTTTACGCAATGTCTCCACCTCGCTTATCCATCGATTTCGCTAAGAGATTCAATGCCTTCATCACGGCAAATGTAATCACAATCATGACAAGCGCAATCACACTCGCACTGGTCCAATCACCAAGCGTTGTCGCGCGTTGGTAAAGCAATGTCGCTAACAGCATCTTTTTATTTCCACCTAATAATTGTGGAGTTGTATATGCAGTAAGTGTCCCTGTAAATACGAGAATACTTCCGACAATCATCCCTGGTAGCGATAGGGGCAAGATAATCTTGAAGAAGCCTTTTAAAGGACTTAGCCCAAGCGTTGCCGCCGCTTCTAGCAGGTCATCATCAATATTTTCCAGAACACCTACAAGGGTCATAATCATCGTTGGTAAGAATAAATAAACCGAACCGATAATAATCGAGAAGTCTGTATATAAGAGTGACATTGGCTCAGTAATCACGCCAAACATCATTAGTAAATTATTGATTACTCCGTTTTTACCAAGAATCGTAATCCATGCAAAGCTTCGAATAACAGAGTTTGTTAAAAGTGGGAATAGCGTTAACGCAATCAGAATCCCTCTCCATTTCTTCGATACTCCAGAAATGACGTATGCTGCAGGCAAGCCCAAAACAGCACAAAAAATAGTAACGATCAAGGAAATACTAAGCGTACGTCCTAACACCGCCATAAAATAGGAATCTTTGAAAAAATCAATATACAGTTGCAAAGAAAAACTACTTTCTGGGAATACCGTTGGAATCAAGCTACTTAGTAACGGAAGAACTAAGAAAAAGCATAATAGAACAACCCCTGGAAAGAGCAACGTATATCGAACGTTCTTTTTCATAACACATCTCCTTGTTCGTTTTTAGACTTATATTATACGGCTAAATCGAATAATTTTCAATACAGTTCCAAAAATTTCCAAACAAAATTTTATATACGCTCTATTTAATTCGTGTTTCAATTCCTTTTCAATCCGACATTACCAAATATGGTAATTACCATATTTGGTAATGTCGTCTTCTCCCCTTCCATCTCAACGAGCGTAGAAGAAGTATTAGCTCTTTATAAACTATCACAATAAAAAAGTACGAAGATTATCTATCTTATGTATAAAAACAAAGATTATCTCGGTTTCTGTAATAACAACAATAGCGACTAGTAACCGATGCGAATTACGGATGCTAGAAATTTATTTCCTAGCATTCGTTTGAGGCTCGGTAGGAACTGAGACGCAAGGCTCAGTCCGGTACAGCTATTGTCGTTATTATGAAGATAACCGAAGGTAATCTAAGTTTTTATAGTACTACATAAAATAATCTTCGTACTTACTTTATTTTATCGAATAGATACATTTTCTAAAGCAACTAATGCTTCTTCTACGCGAGTCATGGCGGACTTAATAACGTCCTCTTCCAACGTCGCATTGCGGTTCACAAACAATAATGAATACGCTAATGATTGGAATCCTTCTGGCACGTGTTCCCCTTTATAAACGTCGAATAACGTTACTTTCGATAAGAACTCACCTGCATTTGCACGGATCACATCTACTAACTCAGCATGTGTTAATGAAGTTGGTGCTAAGATAGCGATATCGCGCGTCATGCTTGGATATTTCGCAACAGATTGAATCACTGCTTCTTGTAAGTTCGCTTCAAGTAATGGTTCCACATCTAACTCGAAGACGAATGTGTCTTGTAAGTCTAATGCTTTTTGAACCGTTGGATGAACTTTACCGATTAAACCAATCGCTTCGCCGTCTAAAAGAATGCGTGCTGTTTGTCCTGGGTGTAATTCTTCGATGTCTGTTAAAGGTTCAAAGCGGACACGGTCTAAACAGTCAAGTTGCGCGAAGTACGCTTCTAGAATTCCTTTCACCACATAAAAATCGACTTTCTCTGCTTTATGGTTCCAGTTCGCACTCGTTACGTCTCCTGTTAAAATACCCGCAATGACTTCGTTCTCGATGAAGTCTTCACTTCCAGCAGTTCCTAACTTGAATACACGGCCTGCTTCGAATAATTTCACGTTGTTTTGTGAACGAGCCACATTGTATTGAACGGCTTCTAATAAACTTGGTAATAGTGATTGACGTAATTCGCTACGATCTTCACTCATTGGCCAGCTTAAACGCACGCTTGTTGCGTCTTTCTTCGTAAACCATTTTGATTTCTCTGGAGTTGTTAAAGCGTAAGTGTAAGCTTGTGAAAGTCCAGCCCCTTGCATAAATTGACGAGTGTAACGGATGAAGCGTTGTTTGTCTGTTAAGCCACCCACTGTACTTTCAGTTGTTGGTAATGTCGCAGGAATCTTGTCGTATCCGTAAATACGGCCCACTTCTTCTACTAAGTCTGCTTCGATAGAAATATCAAATCTCCATGCAGGAATCGTCACGTCGAAACGTGTTCCTTCTACAGTTGTTGGATATTCTAATTGTGCAAATACTTGTTTCACTTCATCTAGTGTTAAGCTTGTTCCTAAAACGTGATTTAAGCGTTCTAGAGTGATGCTTACAACTGGTAATTCTAAGTCATAGCTTTGTGCAGAAGCAAAGGCCTCTTTCACTGTTCCGCCACCAAGCTCGGCAATCAATGCTGCTGCGCGTTTTCCAGCTTGAACAATTGTTGCTTTGTTAATGCCTTTTTCAAAACGAGCACTTGATTCACTACGTAAGTTATGTTTTTGTGAAGCAAGACGAACTGCTTTAGGATCAAACAACGCTGCTTCTAATAAAACTGTCGTTGTCTCGTCTGAGATTTCAGTGTCTAATCCACCCATTACCCCAGCTAATGCGACTGGTTTGCCGCCTGAAGTAATCACGATTTCGTTTTCTAATGCACGTTCTTCACCGTCTAAAGTCACTAATGTTTCGCCTTCTGTTGCGCGACGAACATGAATGGCTTTTTCAGGTAATTTATTGTAGTCAAATGCATGAAGCGGTTGACCGTATTCCATTAAAACATAGTTTGTGACGTCCACAAGATTGTTGATTGGACGAACGCCTGCTGCGATTAAACGATTTTGCATCCATTGTGGACTTGGAGCCACTTTAACGCCTTCGATTAAGAATGCGTGGTATGCAGGAGCATCTGCTTCGTTTTCTACAGAAACTGTAACAACGCCTGGAATTTCAGAAGAAGTTCCTTTTTCGAATGCATCTGGATCTAAAGTGTTCTTCAAGTTGTAAATCGCACCGATTTCGTGAACAGAACCGCGCATGCTTAAAGCGTCAGAACGGTTCGCAGTGATATCAAGTTCCACAATCGCTGAATCAAGCGCTAATGCAGAAACGGCGTCGCTTCCCACTTCAATGCTGTCATCTGTGAAGACGTAAATCCCCTCTTCGTATTCTTTTGGTACTAAGTTACTTGGCACCCCAATTTCTTGTAAGGAACAAATCATCCCTTGAGATTCTACGCCACGTAATTTTCCACGTTTAATTTTATGACCGCCAGCAATGCGTGCACCGTGAGTCGCCACGATAATCTTTTGGCCTGCTGCGATATTTGGAGCGCCACACACGATTTGAAGAGGCTCTTCTTGCCCTACTTCAACTGTGACAACGTGTAAGTGGTCTGAGTCTGGATGGTCAACGACTTCTGTTGCTAAACCAACCACTAGTCCTTTTAAGCCTTCGCCTGGAACCGTTACGCTATCGACTTCGATCCCTGTACGAGACATTTTTTCTCCTAATTCTTGAGGAGTGATTTGTGATAAATCAATATATTCATTTAACCATTCGTATGATAATTTCATGTTCTTCCTCCTCTTATGATTCTTTCGTAAATTGGCTTAAGAAACGCACATCGTTTGTATATAATGAACGAATATCTTCAATCCCATATTTCAACATGGCGATACGGTCTTGACCTAACCCAAAGGCAAATCCACCGTAAACACTTGAATCCACACCAGCAGCTTCAAGCACGTTTGGATGCACCATACCACTACCTAACACTTCAATCCAACCTGTTCCTTTACATACAGAACAGCCTTCGCCACCACATTTGAAGCAGCTAATATCCACTTCTAGAGATGGTTCAGTGAATGGGAAGTAACTTGGACGAAGACGGACTTCACGGTCTTCCCCGAACATTTCTTTGGCAAATGCCGCAAGAGTTCCTTTTAAGTCTGACATCGTAATGTGTTTATCGATGACAAGACCTTCGATTTGATAGAACTGATGTGAGTGCGTCGCATCATCGTTATCACGACGGAATACACGACCCGGACTTAACATCTTCAATGGGCCTTTTGTAAAGTCATGTTTTTCCATTGTACGTGCTTGTACTGGAGAAGTTTGTGTACGAAGTAAGTACTCAGGAGTGATGTAGAATGTATCTTGCATATCACGCGCTGGGTGATCTTTTGGCAAGTTCATCATCTCAAAGTTATAGTGGTCTGATTCCACTTCTGGCCCTTCTACGACTTGGTATCCAAGGCCGATGAAGAAATCTTCCACTTGGTCTTGAACGTGCGCTAGTACGTGCGCAGTTCCACGTTCCATTGGACGTCCTGGCATTGTGACGTCAATCGTTTCAGATTGCAATGCTTCTTCTAACGCTTTTGCTTCAAGCACCTCTTTAACAGAAGCGATTTTTTCTTCTAATACAGAACGTAATTCATTGGCAAGAGCCCCCACTTTTGGTTTCTCTTCGTTGGCTAAGTTTTTAATGTTTTTAAGAACTTCAGTGATTGGTCCTTTTTTCCCTAATTGTTGTACACGAATTTGATCGAGCTCTTTTAAGTTTGTTACTTCTTCTAATGAAGCAAGCACATCTTTACGAATCGCATCAAACTGTACTTTCATTTCTTCTAAATTCATTGTATTCCTCCTTATAAAAATAAAAATCCCTTATAGCCAATAGACTATAAGGGACGAAATTTCGCGGTACCACCCTTGTTCCTTGAGACCTGCTCAAGACACTTGGACGCTGTTAACGGGGGCGACCCGAACCATTATTCATCAGTGAATCCCAATGGTCACTCCGGAAGTGAAAAGTTTGAAACGTGACTTGGAAGACTTGCAGTCAGGATCTTCCTCCCTGAAAAGCTTTGTTAAAAACCCTTTTCCATCAATGTGTTTTCTATATATGCTTTATCCTATCATAATGCCGTGAAAATGAAAAGGAAAATTATTCATTTTCATCATAGGTACGTTCCCCAATAATATATCGAGGACGCTCTTTGGCTTCTAAATAAATCTTACCGATGTATTCACCGATAACACCAAGACTGATTAATTGTACACCACCAAGCAAACTTACGATGGCATATGTACTTGCCCAACCAGCAACAGAGTTATTTGAGAATTTAGCCCAAAGCACCCAAATGATAAGAGCAAAACTGAAGAACGACGTCAATACACCAATCGCAGTAATGATTCGAATTGGTTTAATGGATAAACTTGTAATTCCATCAATTGCTAATCCAAGCATTTTTGACAATGGATAGTGACTTTCTCCAGCAATTCGTTCATGACGTTTGTAAGTCACATAGGAATACTTAAAGCCTACAAGCGGCATAATCCCACGAAGGAATAAGTTTACCTCTTTGAATTTCTTTAATTCTTGAATAAAACGTTTAGAGACGAGACGATAGTCCGCATGATTGAAGACAACGTCCGCACCAAACAGATGCATCACTTTATAGAATCCTTCAGCCGTAATTCTCTTAAATGCAGAATCAGTTTCACGATTGTCACGAACACCGTATACAATCTCTGAACCATCTTTATATTCAGCCACCATTTGATCCATGCAGTTAATATCATCTTGTCCATCCGCATCAATGGTAATGACGATGTCTGCAAATTTCGCAGCTTCTTCCATCCCTGCTAAAACACTACTTTGGTGTCCACGGTTTCTGCTTTGTGCAATACCAACAACATGACTATTTTCTTTTGCATATTGTTGAATCAATTCCCATGTTTTATCTTTACTACCATCATTGACATACATCACTTTACTGTTTGGATGCACTTGTCCACTATTGATTAAAGATTCAATCTTCTCAATAAACATTGGATTCGTATGAGGTAATACTTTTTCTTCGTTATAACAAGGAATAACAATATATAAAATTGGATTATTTCTGTTCATTCTTCTCTCCTATCATTTTTAAACCAAAAGGAAAATTGGTCCCTCTGAAAATTTGTACAATGATTTCACATCCCAAAACAGCTAAGACTGTTGTGAGGGCCGCTGAAACATACCCATTAACAAATATGCCCGTATATTTAGCTGCTAATTGAGCTACTAATTTTTCAGCAAGTACAAGAACAATTGGTGAATGTACACCATAATAAATTAAGGTCTTTTTACCAATTGATTTAAACCACTCTGCTTCTGGAATCACTTTGAACAAAGTAATTGTAGCCCAGATTCCTGCAATTGCAGAAATATAAAATAACAAATGGTTGCCAATTTGTTGGTAGTACAAATCTACTCTGTAACCACTAAGTTTATAGTTTAGTAAGCCTACTGCAATACTGATGACTGCAGCAATCGGTAAAAACTTAAGAGTTAGGTACTTTTCTATCTCAGATAAATGTCTTCTTGTAAGGACTCCTAGCAAAATAAAAATGGTTGCTACTGGAACTAAATCCCAGTTCC
>ERZ772786.938-NODE-938-length-11427-cov-3.114580_pt1 | contig 11427 bp, 7 predicted proteins | sample MGYA00511473_ERZ772786 | MGnify/ENA primary metagenome ERZ772786 (study PRJEB29015, sample SAMEA2738025) | human oral metagenome | biome: human oral; feature: human-associated habitat; material: saliva | place: China | collected 2252 ...
AGAGTTCCCACGCGCTTTGCATCGGGGCGTATAGGTCGTAGCAGCCTTAGACGATGATGGTTGGGATATGGCGGATTTTGTCGATGTTTTGCCTAAAGGTAGCTAATTTTTACTGATAACCTTTAAACTTTAGTCCCAATCCACAACTTTTTTATCAAGTACGATCTGCATTAGACAGACTGTTTTTCAAACCTTAAAAAATCCGCTAATTTTTTTGATTCGGCAACTTCATCATGCGGAATCATCACATAACGCCAAGACTTCCCATTGTGCCGCAACGCATAATCTGTAGCATGTTTGCACCATTCAAAAGCCGCATCAGCTTTTGCCAAAACTTCAGGATCTTTTAAATCTTTACCTGCTTTAGTTTCGACAAGCCAGATAGAATCTCCGGTCTCTACAACAAAATCAGGGATATACTCTTTAGAGTCGAAACCTGATTTCCAGTAAATCTGGAATTGTCCTTGTGCTGGCTTAAACCATTTTTGCGCGTCTCGTTCCAGAATCACAGCAAAACGGCGTTCAGTATCAGAGTCGAATTTTTGTAAGGGATACAGACATTTGGAAAAGCTGCCAAACAGCATTTGCTTAATACGGCTGACATTTTTTGGTGTTTGTCGCACAGAATGAATCGGTTCATCAGCTGAAACAGTATAGTTGCATGGTTTGAGCGTACTAAATCCTTGGCTAACTCGAGCTTCATAGCTCGCCGCTTTTTCCCAAAAATGCTCCATCATTTGCGCATGGATTTCACGGGCAATCAGACGACGCTCTTTATCCAACACACTTAAAATTTCCTCTTCGGATAAATAAGTGCGCAGGTGCGCAACCATCTGGCCTGCCAAATCATAAAGCAAGTCTGCTTGGGTAAAATAGTCGATATCGTCGAAATCCATCAGCGAAAAAACAATATAGTCTTCAGGGCGTTTTTCCTTCATACCCAATTCAGCAGACAGGCTACTTTGTTCGTTGGTGTGCAGATTATGAATAGTGATTTCACGTTCACTCGGTTGTAGATGGAGGCTACTTAAATCGAGTTTAAACGGATGGAATCCCGTGCTAACCTCCCCGCTGGGTACAACTGTAATTCTAGGAATATCGATGGTTTGATTCACCATTGTTTCTGTGGTTTTAGCAACAATCTCGACTATATCCAGCTCATCCACTAGCAATTCCCCTTGAGCCGGTTGTAATGCCGTCTGAACTTCTTGAACGATTTTTTTGCGGATTTCCGCTGTCAATAAGGCTTGGGAAGTTGGTGCTTCACTTGGACGGGAAGCATATTTTGCCGCAGCTTCCATTACTGTACGGGCAATGCGTTTTTCAGTTTCAGTTTTAAAAACAGGCTGATAATCGACGGAAGAATTAGCTTCTGAAATACCTTGTTTTGTATTTTCAGACAATGTTTCCGCCAATCCCAATTTCGTTTCCACACCGCTATATACCTGCACGCTGACTTTTTTATCGTCAGCACTCGGTGCATCCAAAATTACCTGTTTCAATTTCAGTACTGAATCACCTTTATTGGCTTCATCGATGATTTCCTGAAAGCGGTCGTGGGCGATAATGTTCAATCTATCCACTACTTCCACTCCCGTACGTTTGCCGTAAGGCAAACGCAAACCGCGACCGATAGATTGCTCGATCAGTGTTCTAGCATTGGCAGCGCGCAGCGGTACGATGGTATAAAGATTGGTAACGTCCCAGCCCTCTTTGAGCATATTGACATGAATCACGATTTCCGTCGGCTCATCCACACTTTCCACCGCCAAAAGTCGTTCAATCATTTCTTCTTCATCTTTGCCTGATTTACTCGAATCTACCTGAATCACTTTGCCCTGATAACGCCCGTTATAAAAGTTATCCGATTCCAGTAAAGACAATAATTGCGCCGCGTGCGTGGTATCGCGGGCAATCACCAACATAAAAGGCTTCACCACGGCAACATTATTTTCCCGAGCGTAAGTCATAAGCTCGACCTTGGTGTTTTCATGTACACGCACGCCGTCTTCTAACTTGATTTTCTCAATTTCTTCAGGCGTGTAGTTTTTCGCATCAAAATTGCGCTGAGTTACTACGGCAGGCATTTTGACAAAACCATCATCCATTGCCCGCGCCAGCGGATAATCCACAATCACGTTTTTGAATGGAATCGGCGCTTTGGTGGATTCCACAAATGGTGTAGCAGTTAACTCCAAGCCAAAAAGCGGATTTAATTCATTAATCGCCCGCATCCCAGCCTGCGCCCGATAGCGATGTGATTCATCCATCAGCAACACTAAATCAGGCAGATTCGCCAGATAATTGAAATAACTATCGCCCAGCACTTCACGCATTCGCTTGATTTTTGGTTCTTTGCCGCCGCGCACCTCGCTGTTGATTTTGGAAATGTTGAATACATTAACGGTAATCTCACCAAAAAGATTATCCATCCCCATACTCAAATTCTGTTGTTCATAGTTGTCGCCGCTAATCAGTTTGGGTGGATTTACCGCAAATTCACTGATTCCCTTAAACACATATTTCGGCGTATTCGGTGTAAAGTCAGCAATCAGCTTGTTATAAATCGTCAGGTTCGGTGCAAGTACAAAAAAATTATTGATACCGTGTGCCAAATGTAGATAGGCGATAAATGCCCCCATTAGGCGGGTTTTCCCCACCCCTGTTGCCAAAGCAAAGCACAATGACGGAAATTCCCGCTCAAAATCTGCCAAAGTGGGAAACTTGGCTTTTAATGTATTCAATACAGCAACCACATCTCGGTCTTTTTGTGCCATTTCCGGTGCAGCATCCAATGCCTGCTTTAACTTCGCCAAACTTTCTGCTTGCGGTGCACGCAAAGATAAACGTCCGTTAATGTAATTTTGAGTTTTGATGCTCATAATTTAATCTCTTGTTTTAATCTTTTATGTTAATAGTTATTCAAACTTTTCAAGTAACTTAAACGCTTGTTAGGCTGAGTTACCGGTTAGGATATTGACATAATAAAACCTCAGAATTTAAGAATTTTCCTGAGATATTGCCTGCACAGGTATTATTCCTCACTATCCATTCCATCAAACAATCCGCCCTGATTTTCGACCGCACTTTTGCGTTTCACGGGTTTGGTTTTGGCAGTGGGTTGGTTTTCAGACGGCCTTTGTTCCGTTTCTTCTTCCGCCATCGGGAGATTGGCAACGTTCAAGCTGTAATCGTCGTGTCCCCATTCGCAGCGTTTCAAAATCATTTTTGGGATTTTTTTTAAGGAAAGATTCGGGAAACGCTCTGCTGCCTGATCTCCCGTAATCCCACGCCAAGCGGAGCAGCAGATTAGCAGGCTGCAACCTGCTCCAACCTCGTCTGAAAGCACTTGCAACTGTTCAACAGATAGGCTTTGGGTGGTAACGTAGATAAAATCGTTTTCGCTGGAATAGCCGTGCTGCCACCAAAGGCTTTCAGACGGCATATAAGTAAAGCCTTCCAACTTCGCTAAGGCTTCCGCCAACATTTCAGGGTTGTAGTCGGGATTGATGATTTGATTGCCCCATTTGTCATTAACAATCAATGTCGGCGCAAGGCGGAAATAGCGGAATCCGCCGCCGCCCTGCCAGTTCACCGTTTTGGAAATCCCGCCCTGGTCTTCGCCATCGATGACTTTTTGCAGGCGCGGGATAATGTGCGTATGGCAATGCTCACCAAGCTCCACCATAATCCAACGCCGTCCCATTTTATGGGCAACTGCGCCTGTTGTACCGCTGCCTGCGAAAGAGTCTAGGACGAGATCGCCGGGGTTGGTGGCTAGATGAAGAATTCGTTCCAGTAATTTTTCAGGTTTAGGAGTATCAAAAACATCTTTTGAATTGAATTGTTTGACTTCTTTCTTGGCATCTTGATTATGTCCAACTTCTTCATACAACCAAACAGTTAAGCTAGTTGTTCCGCCTTTCACTTCAGTAAGAAATTTTTTTAATGAAGGTACGTTATTCCCTGTTTTTCCGAACCAAATGCGATTATCAGCAACCAATTCCTCAAAACGTTCTTTTGATGTAACCCAACATCTACTTTCTGGTGGATTTACAACCCTTCCTGTGGGGGTCTCAATTGGATAATCATTTGCTGCAGAATATGTTTTTACCGAAAAGTCGGTTGCTTTCCAAGCTCCCCTTGGATCATTATCAGGGTTTTTATAACGAGCTTCAGCTTCAACTGTTCTTGGTAATAAGTTTGGTCGCCAAATTTCCTTATTCTTAGCATAAACAAGAATGTGGTCATGGTTATCCGATAACCATTTTGCATCATTTTGAGGTGCATATTTTTTCTGCCAAATCGCATTTGCTATAAAATTCCCCCGCCCAAACACCTCATCACACAGCACTTTCAAATAATGCGCCTCGTTGTCATCAATGGTAATCCATAGTGAACCGTCGTCTGAAAGCAAGCGTTTGATAATCTCCAAACGATCACGCATCAGCCCTAGCCAAATAGAGTGCTCCAGTCCATCGTCGTAATGAGTAAAGGCACTGCCTGTGTTGTACGGCGGGTCGATAAACACGCATTTCACCTTACCCGTAAATTCCTGCTCCAAGGCTTTAAGCGCAAGCAGGTTGTCGCCAAAAATCAATCGGTTGTCAAACACCACCGCCTCCGACCGCAATTTGGCATGATAGGATTTTTCAGGGTCTTCCAGTAATATCCGCGCTTCTAACTTCGGACGTTTATGTTTGCCTATCCAGGTGAGTTCTAGTTTTTGTTTGGTCATTTTATATTTCACTTAATTAATTGAGTCTAAATCTTCAAGTATCCGTTTATAACGCTGGTAGAATGCGATTCTACCGCCTTCCATAATGTTACAGATCCGTTCACGTACAGCTCGTTCTTGTAACCCGCCAGCATCATTTTGTTGAATTTGCCCACCAGTAAATACCATTGGCAATACCAATTCAGCATCTCCATTAACAACAATATTTGGGTTATGAGTCACAATGATTATTTGGCGGCGAAACTTATTACTACGAATTTGATCAACAACCAATTCCGAAATTAATGCATTATCAAGGTCATCCTCAGGTTGATCTAGTAATAATGGCTCCTGACCATGTGATAACACAAAAGACAAAATTGAAGATGTTTTCTGTCCTGCAGAAGCACGCTCCAGTGATTGGAATGCATCACGCTCACTGCGCCTAAATTCTACTTTTACCAAATCGTGTGGAAACCATTCTAGCAACGCATTCTCATCATCATGACTAAGTTTGCCTATTGCGGTGATAAACTTGCCATGCATGACTTGCCCTAGGATATTATTGCTACGTTCCAAAAGACCCAATTTTAAGTTTGTAACTCTTTTATGTACGGGATCATGAATATCATCACTTACCAATCGGCTAAGCAATCCTGTTTTATGTCCATTAACATCATCAACTACAAGAATATTGTCTGAGAATGTAGTCCCCTGTAATCTTAGAATTGAGCGAAATTCATCATTAGATTGTTCTATATCTGCCTGCCCATAAATTGTGATTTTCAAATTTGGGTTAGAAGCAAGAACATTATTCACAAAATCTTGACGCAATTTTGTCAATTTTCTGCGGTGCAAATCTAGTTGAGCATACGCCTTAACAATCTGTTTATGAAGATTAATTCGTTCCTCTTGTCGCTCACTTATTCTATTTATATCAGCTTCCAATTCTTGCTTTCTTTTTAAGGCTCTTTCAGCCTCTTGTGCGGTACCCACACCTACTTCTTTTAATCGTTCTACTTCATTTTGATAATTAGAAATCGCTAAACTTGTTTTCTGAAGATATTCAGTAACAGGTTGACTTTGCTTAAATATATCAACTTGATGCTGCATCTCCTCTGCAATCTGAATTATATTTTGATATTTTATATTTAACTCATTTACAACTAATTCAGCTTGTCGTTGAACCTCTGAAGAGTCAGGATCTCGCAAGGAAATATCCCCCAACCTAATCTGTTCATAAATATTTTGTTGCAATACTGAATGAAGCCTAATAATAGGAGAGAAAAGCTTCTCAACAAAATTATTAACTATACTCTGCGCTTCCTGATTTTCTTGATATTGTTTAACCTGCTCAGCTATATTGGATTGTTGATACGCAAGTGTCTTGCGAGATATTTCTCGATATTCTGTTTCCAGCTCTGCTTTTTTTTCAATAAACGACGCCAATGTACGCTCTCTAAGACGCAGATCTCTTAAATTTCGACATAATCTTTCATATTCTTCTTTCCAAGAAGAAAACCCAACCTCAGGTGCTCTGTCAATATAATTAAGCAAAGCACTAGGGCGTTCTGCCAATTCAAAAATCTGTTTTTGGCTAAAAATTTTAACAGGGAAAATTTTTGCTGCTTGTTCAACACTCAATCCGGTATCTTGCCACATATCACCTTCTAGCCGTTGTGCTTGAAATTCACTAGGCGTCCATGTGAAGGAATATGTTTCCTTAGTACCTGCCAATGGGTCGTACTTTTCTACAGTGGCTTTCAATACTGTATCTTGCCGCACCATGCCAAAATTGCCTCTTACTCCCCCTGATGCTCTGAATCTATTAAATGCACGAACGACATCACTCTCATCTGAAGTGCCAAGTTCCTGAATGTCTACTTCGCGTGCAACAGCCAATCGAAGCGCTTCTAATAATGTTGATTTACCACTTCCCCTACCTCCAATAATGGCATTAAACCAAGGACTAAAATCAATGCTCAAAGATTGCCGTCTTAAGTGAAGTTGCTGTATCTGCAAAGAAGTAATTCTGCACAAAGGTGCTTTAGGTTCTTCTCCTGCCTGTAACAAAGAACTTTCCGGATCTAATAAAGCAAGCTTTAATCCTTCAATACTGGGCTGCGCCATTTTCAACCAAGCCCATCGTGTACCTGCATTACTTGTTTTATGAGCATCTGAGCCATTAACAATTGCCCGCCTTTCAAGTTTGTTGGCAAAATGCTGAACAGCTGGAGCCTCCCTATCATGAATCTCAATGGCATCAGCTTTTTCCAAAACTTGTTCAATCACACGATCTGATCGTGGTGAAAATTCCCATGCTGTAGTCGTTGAGTTAAATAAACCATTTATCTCTTCTGCATGAGCCAGAACAACAACACCTCCATGATTATGGATATGGTCGCAAATAGCAGACGCTCCCATATTGCACATACCATGGGCATTATTCGTATCGTCATTGTATTGACTCAATGCCAATATCCCGTGAATCCTAGATTCTGATTCTGCTGGATCAAAAATTGCAAGAATATGAATCCCATCTGAACTTGTTAATTCAACCCCTGGGAATAAATACAAATCACGATAGTCTGGATGCCGAGGTTGCTCGTTCTTCATGCTATTTAATTCATTTTTTAGACTATCAATCCAATTAGCACAGTTATGATCAGTAATAGCAACACAATCCATACCTGAACGCATGTAGGCAAGCAACCAATTACGTGGCGTTAAACTACATTCTCTGTAATCACTTGATGCTGGCGTATGATTATGGAAGTCAAATTTCCACCAATTAGATCCCGGATACTTCATTACTTCATCTCCCATTCAATAAAAAATAACTCTTCCTCTTCAACCTTCTGTTTCAGACGTTCTTCCAAATCCTCAATCAGCTGGTTACGCTGCGCTTCGATTTCATCTTGTTTATCAAAAAGTTCTCGGCGTTGGCGGCTGCGCTTATTTTCTAATTCGCGCTGCTTTTTCTGCCAGCTTAGTTTTTCTTCCAACGTAGCGGAAGTGGCGGCGGTGCGGCGGACTTCTTTGATTTCACGATCGGTTTCTTTAATGTCTTGTTCCAAACCTTGTTTTAAATCATCCGCCCAATCGTCCAGTTTCTGCACTTCCTCCTCAAAATAACCCAAATTACGTTCGGTGGCTTGGTTTAATAGCGTTTGGCGGCGTTCAGTCATATTGTCGGATAAGGTCGTCTGAAATCCCATTTTTATTGTGGTTTCGGCAATACGTGCAGGCAGGCGCAGAAGTTTTTCTGGATCGTCAGCTTGTAGAATTTCACCGTTTTCAGTTGCAGCGGCAACAAGTATGTGCTGCTCCGTACCACCCAGTGCGCTGATGCTGATGAGTTTAGCGATAAGTTGTCCGCTTCGTCCGCGATAGGGTTCGAGTGTATAGATTCTGCCGTTATGCTCTTGATAATCAAAAATTAAACGTACAGGTGGACAATCGCGTTTTTTGGCGCGATCGATAATGGCTTGTGCTAAGGGATGGGTGATGCGGTAGAGATAGGCTTCGCCACTTTTTCGCGGCAGTTCGTATCGTCCTGTTGGAATGTTAAGGCCGTCTGAAAGATTTTCAGGTAGCTTATTGAGTATAAAACTACCGTCATAGAAGTCTGAACTGTCACCAAGTTCGCTTCGGGTTAACTCCATTAAGATTTTTTCGTATTTGTTGAGTGCTGCTTGGCTTTCTTCAGCACAGTTCCGTAGTCTTTCGCGGACTTCTTCATCAAAATTTTCCAGCAGGGTTTGACGGGCTTTCATCATGTTCTGATTGATTTCCTCTGATAGCTCACTTTGCAGGCTATCAAAGGCAGTTTTGATGTCTTCTGGGTGGCGGCATTGGCGGTAGATTTCAGCAATACGCCGTTCGATATCTACGCCGCTACCGATTGCTCCCAATACTTCGTCGCTGGCACCAAATACACCATCAAAAAGCTTAAATTTTTGCTCAAGCAATTCGTAAACACGTTGATCGGCTTCATTGGTTTCATCAACAAAATTCACTACAACGACATCATGTTTTTGCCCATATCGGTGACAGCGTCCGATGCGCTGTTCGACACGTTGAGGATTCCACGGTAAATCGTAATTGATAATGAGGGAGCAAAATTGCAAGTTGATACCTTCCGCACCTGCTTCAGTGGCAATCATGATGGTGCCGCGCTCTTTGAAATGCTCTACCAAAGCGGCACGGGTATCGGCGGTTTTGGAACCGGTAATTTTATCGCTGCCTTCATGCCGTTTGAGCCAGTCTTTATAGATTTTTTGGGCTTGTGGGTCACTGTTTGTACCGTTAAATAACACGATACCGTCACCATTCTCACCTGCGTAGTCGGTTTGGGCAAGACATTCCAATAGATAGGATTGTGTACGTTTGGATTCAGTAAAAATAATGGCTTTTTGCGCCGCACCAAGTTCTTTCAATTTGGTAAAGGCTGTGGAAAGTGCGGTCAATAATGCGCGGCTTTTTGCGTCTTCTCGGATGTTTTCGGCAAGTTGTTTGAAATGTTTAAGCTCTTCAATTTCATCGGCAATCGCTTGATATTCATCAGCAGTCAGAATGTTCGATTCGTTTTCCTCTTCCCATTCTTCTGCAGTTTCATCTAAGCTTTCATAATCTTCGTCCAGAGTTTCGACCAGGTCTTGCGTGCTTGATTCTGCCAATACGCCTTGTAGGCGCTTGGTCATAGTATCCAGTGCACCTGCAATAGCGCGGCTACTAGAGGCTAAAAGTTTCCACAACACTAGGGAAATAAGCTGTCGTTGTCCTTCTGGCATTGCTTGTAGATTTGGACGGCGCAGGTATTCGGCAACCAAATGAGAAAATTCTCGCTCTTGGTCGGATGGAGTAAATTTTTGCAGGATGGCAAGGCGCTGAGTGTAGGGAACATAAGCCTGTACTTGACGGCGTAAGGTACGTTGGCAAACAGGGCTGAGTCGCTGGCGCAGATGGGATAAGGTCTGTTCTGTGGCCTTTGCACCAAATTGAGCACGAAAACTATCTAAGTCGCCAAAAACACGGTCATCTATCATGCTGACCAAGCCGTAAAGTTCAAGCAGAGAATTTTGCAAAGGGGTAGCAGTTAATAGAACCTTGCTGGATACGTTTTCCAATGCTTCTTTTAAAGTTTTACCGATAACATTGTTTTTCTTATAAACATTGCGCAGACGATGAGCTTCATCCAATACAACTAAATCCCATCCAATTTGCTTAATATCATCCGCTTTAGATTTAGCAAATTGATAGGAGCAGATAATGGGATTTTCTTGACGAAAAGGGTTTTTACCTGCTTTTTTTATGGCATTGTAACTTTTAACCTCCAAAATTATGCCCTGCAAGCCGAATTTTTCCTGTAACTCCTGATGCCATTGTTTGCGTAAGTTAGCAGGAGTAATAATCAGGATTTTACGTTTTCGCTCTGCCCAATGTTGCAATATCACCAAGCCTGCTTCGATGGTTTTTCCTAAACCTACTTCATCCGCCAAAATCACACCTTTTGACAACGGATTTTTGCAGGCAAACAAGGCAGCATCAACTTGATGCGGGTTTAAATCGACTTGGGCATCAACCAATGTTGTTGCTAACGAGTCCATACTTCCGCCCTCGGCTTGACGGGTTAAAAGCCAGGCATAATATTTGGATTGATGAGGTGTTAGATGAGATTGGGACATTGCCTTAATTTTCTCCAAATTTTCTTTTAAGCAATACGAAGAATATGGCTTTAAAAAGTAAAAATCAAATTAATATTCTATACATTAAAATTTATCTTAAAAAACCAAACACTCCTCTTTCAAAAACTCCGTATTCTCCCAAGAAATCCCTACCACTTCATCATACAAATCCAACCCAATTAGCGTATAAAAATGTTTATCAAATTTTTTCGTTAATCGCTTCTATGCGCCAGGGTGCTTTCGAGGATTTGGACGGTGTAGGGTTGCAGCTTGCGTAGCAGTCCACTAATGTGGCCGGCGTGGTGCAGGCTGCTAATGAGGTTTTCGGCCTCACCATCAAACGGAATAATCAGCGGCTGCATATGGCTTTCAATCATGCAGAATTTGTTAATAATAGTTTAAAAGGCCTTGTCTGACGTTACGGTGCATTTTCAGGATTTGTTTGTTATCCAGTTCTTTATCTTTTAGGTCGTAAAGTTCTTTGAAATAAGCAAAGACAATTTGGGTAAACAAGAGGACGTCTAAGAAACTATTGATGGAATCAGGTGCGTAAAGGCAGTACATATGATGGCGCTGCAACAGTAGCATGATCAACTGAAGGGCTACCATACAATCGGCGATTAAAAGCTTCCGAATGTTTCCCTAAATCATGAAGCCGCCCCGTCTGGCAGGCAATTTCCTGTGCACCGAATACCCGAGCAAACTTCGCTGCCATTTCACCAACATTGACCGAATGGCTTTGCAAGGTTTGCCAATATTCGTAAGGCAAGAGATTGCCGAATTCATCTTGCGCGGAATGGGCGTAGTAAATTAGGGGTTTCATATTGAAATTCTAAAAAATTCAGACTGATATCATGCAATGATAATATGATATTAAATTTAACATGTAAATAGAAAAATGCCGTCTGAAACTTTTTCAGACGGCATTGTCATTTATTAACCTTTATAACTTGCTTCTAATATCCTCTACTGCTTTCACTAAAGCTTCGGAAAGCGAAGGATCAAAAGAAGAGTGGCCTGCTT
>ERZ772786.940-NODE-940-length-11411-cov-2.690384_pt1 | contig 11411 bp, 8 predicted proteins | sample MGYA00511473_ERZ772786 | MGnify/ENA primary metagenome ERZ772786 (study PRJEB29015, sample SAMEA2738025) | human oral metagenome | biome: human oral; feature: human-associated habitat; material: saliva | place: China | collected 2252 ...
CTAAACAAGTAAGAAGAGTCCGGGATATTATTCTTCTCGATAAAATTCCGCACCTCTTTTCCGATCCGTTGCAGGTCCTGATACCCCTCAGAGGAGCTGTTGTCTTGCACCGAATAGGTAGCTGTCCACACGATGAGATCGGACTTAAAGTTGCGCTCGGCAATACCCGTAACCGAGATTTCACTAGGCACCTTGCGGATGCGTGATACTTGATAAGCTGCAAAAGACAATCCCAGAACAAAAGCAATCCCAAGGATACTAGCAATGATGATTTGTTTCTTTTCCATGGCGTTTACTAGTTTAATAATTAGAGTTTATATTCTGTTCTTTGTTAGGAGGGAGCCCTCCACCTCGAGTAGAACTCGCAGAGTGAAGAAACTCCCTTTTAGTTTGTTACAGATTATTATCTATCAAATACTTCTCAGCCTCTAGAGCTGCTTTACAACCCGAGCCTGCTGAGGTAATAGCTTGGCGATAGCGGGGGTCTGCCACGTCGCCTGCTGCAAATACTCCGGCCACGCTGGTCAATGGAGAACCATTGATTGTAGCTATGTAGCCGGCATCATCAAGGGCAAGTTGCCCTGCTAAGAAGTCCGTATTGGGTTTATGCCCGATGGCCAAGAAAAATCCATCAATGGCAATGTCTACCAATTCTTCGTCTGCTTCGCCTTTACGCTTAACAAGGTGTGCCCCTTCTACTCCGTCTTCGCCGAATAGCCCCAACGTGTTATGTTCAAAAAGAACCGTAATCTTTGGATTATTGAGAACGCGGTCTTGCATTACCTGCGATGCGCGAAGATAGGGTTTGCGCACAATCAAATAGACCTGCTTAGCTAGCCCTGCAAGGTAGATGGCTTCTTCGCAAGCGGTATCTCCTCCTCCTACTACAGCTACAGATCTATTGCGGTAGAAAAATCCGTCGCACGTAGCGCAAGCGGAGACTCCCATACCTGCGTACTTCTCTTCATCGGCTAGCCCGAGGTACTTAGCAGCAGCCCCTGTGGCTATGATAAGAGTATCGCAAGTAAGGGTGGTCGCATCATCTATTGTTACCTTGTAGGGCTTCTTAGAAAAGTCTACCGAGGTAGCTACACCCGTACGTATGTCGGAGCCAAAGCGAAGAGCCTGTTGCTTGAGTTGCTCCATCATTTCGGGCCCCGTGATCCCCTCAGGATAGCCTGGGAAATTTTCTACTTCCGTAGTGGTAGTAAGCTGCCCTCCGGGCTGAAGCCCTGAATAAAGCACGGGATTGAGATTAGCACGAGAGGCGTATATGGCTGCCGTATATCCGGCAGGACCGGAGCCTAATATAAGACAGCGAACATGTTCGTTATTCATACACTCCTCCCTCTTTATTGGTCTCTTCCTTCGGTAACTACACTTGGAGCAATCTTCTTGATAAGCCCTTGCAATACGCTACCGGGGCCTAATTCTACAAAGCGTTCTGCCCCATCGGCTACCATTTGTTGCACAGAAGCTGTCCAACGCACGGGCGAGGTAAGTTGCTTTACAAGGTTGCTCTTAATCTCTGCAGCGTCGCAAACAGCCTTGGCTACCACGTTTTGGTATACCGGAGCTTTGGGTGCTGCAAAAGCGGTTGCTTCAATAGCTTGAGCCAGCTCTTCGCGAGCGGGTTCCATCAGCGGAGAGTGGAATGCACCTCCCACTTTGAGGGGGAGTGCTCGTTTAGCCCCTGCGGCCTTGAGCAATTCACAAGCACGCTCGATACCGGGCATTGAGCCGGAAATTACGATCTGACCGGGGCAGTTGAAGTTAGCAGCTACCACTACTTCGTCCGTGATGCTCTGGCATACCTCTTCTACTTTTTCGTCGGGTAGACCGAGGATTGCAGCCATAGTAGAAGGAGTCTTTTCACAGGCTTTTTGCATCGCCATAGCTCGTTTAGAAACTAAGGTAAGCCCATCTTCAAACGAGAGTGCCCCTGCAGCCACAAGCGCGGAGAACTCTCCCAGCGAGTGACCTGCCACCATATCGGGTTGGAAGTCTGCTCCCAAAGCACGTGCCATTAGCACCGAGTGCAAGAAAACCGCAGGTTGTGTTACCTTGGTTTGCTTGAGCTCTTCGTCCGTACCACGGAACATGATTTCTGTAATATCGAAACCTAAAATCTTATTGGCTTCATCAAATAAACGCTTGGCTTCGGCATTGCCCTCATAAAGAGGGAGACCCATACCAACAAATTGTGCCCCCTGACCGGGGAATACGAATGCTGTTTTCATTTACTATAAAGAAAGTGTGGGGTTATACAAGTTCTAGAGTTTTGACAATAACCTCGTACGTGCGAGCTACAGAGTCAATATGTACTTTTTCGTCGGGCGAATGGGGGTGACGAATCTCGGGACCAAAGGAGATCATATCCATATCGGGCATAACACCCTGGATGATACCACACTCTAGCCCTGCGTGCATTACCTTAACATCGGGCTTCTCGTGGTAGATTTCCTCATACACCTTGCTCATTACCTCCATGATATGCGACTTCGCATTGGGTTGCCACCCCGTGTAAGGAGCGTCAAACTCCACCTTAGCCCCCATGAGTAGGAAGGCACTTTCGATGCTCGATGCCACCCACATCTTGCGGCTATCCGACGAGCTACGTACCAAGAATTTCACCTCTACAAGTCCATCACCTGCGCGTACAACGGCTAGGTTGGTAGAAGACTCTACCGTATCCGGGAAGCTCTGGAGCATCGAGATGGGACCATTTTGACAAGCCTCAAGTGCGTTGATAAGATTGTCTTGAATATCCTCGGGAAGAATATTGGTAGGCATATCGCACTTCTCAACCTTGAGCGAGATCTTATCTTCGATTCCATCAAATTCTTTGGTAAAGAGAGCTTCGAACTCAGCAACATACTTGCAGAATTCTTCGGCATCTTCAGGCGCGATGGTAAGCACTGCAAAGGCTTCGCGAGGGATCGCATTACGCATAGAACCTCCCTCGAGAGAGGCTACACGCACACCAAACTCTTCTACAGCACACTTGAGGAAGCGAGCCATCAACTTATTGGCGTTGGCACGACCGATATGAATATCCACTCCGGAGTGACCACCCTTGAGCCCCGAGAGGGTAAGGCGCACAGCCTGATCTTCTTGACTTGTTGTCTCCTGATCTTTGTATTCGAGGCTTACGTTTACGTCAATCCCCCCGGCGCAACCAATGTAGAGATTGCCCTCTACTTCGGAATCGATATTAAGGAGAATATCCCCCTTGCAGAAGCCGGATTTGAGGCCGTTTGCCCCATCCATTCCTACCTCTTCGTTGATGGTAAAGAGGGCTTCTAGCGGGCCATGCTTTAGGCTATTATCCTCTAGAATAGCAAGGGCAAGAGCAACCCCAATACCGTTGTCGGCACCAAGCGTTGTACCTCTAGCCGTCACCCACTCCCCATCTATGTAGGCATCGATAGGATCTTTGGCGAAGTCGTGTTGTACATCACTATTCTTCTGAGGAACCATATCTACGTGCCCTTGTAGGGTAATAATAGGCTTCTTTTCCATACCGGGAGTGGCAGGTTTACGGATAAGCACGTTGCCAACCTCATCTTGTAAGGTCTCCAACCCGAGTTTTTTGCCTGCTTCAAATACATAACGTGTTACCTCATCCATCTGCCCTGTGGGGCGAGGAATCTGTGTAAGGTCGTAAAAGTATCTCCAGACAGCTTCAGGTTTAAGCGTTAGAATGTCTTTTGCCATAATCGTTTCTATATTATGTATTCTTACTATTGAGTTCTACTATAATTTCTATTGAGTAAAGGTATAACTAAAATTGCGATTAGCCCAATAAGGGCGTTACCTAATGTTTGCGAGGTGTGTACAACAAGGGCAAATGAACCGGCATCACTGCGCTCAACGCCCACAGCCGTAAGGGTCGTGATAACCATGAAATGCCAGGCCCCGATACCCGATTGTACGGGTGCAGCCACCCCCAAGCAGCCCATTACAAAGGCAAGTAGCCCTACATTGATCCCTAAGCCTTGAGTAAAAGGGAAAGCAAAGAAGGTGAGATAGAAGGCTACGAAGTAGCATCCCCAAATGCCAATGGTATAGAGGATAAAAAGACCCCGATGCGGCATAAAACGAATGGAAAGTAGCCCTTCCCACATATCTCGTAGCCCCTTACAGATTTTTGCACCCCATCGGCTTCTCTTGGAGAGACGCCAAAAGAGGAAGCCGAATACCCCTACTGCCAACAAAGTCAGATAGAACAATGGCGAAGAAACGAGGTGCGACACCTTGAGAGAGAGGTCGGGATGCTCAACAAAATAGCCCCTTAAGAAATCGGAGAATCCCCCAATGGCCATCAAGACAATAAGCCCCAGCACGATCATATCCATAAGGCGATCCATCAGCAGAGAGCCAATAAGCTTTGCCATAGAGAGAGATTCGTAGCGAGATAGGGCGGCACAACGCCAAACATCCCCGGCACGAGGGAAAATGAGATTAACCGCATAACTCCCGAGAACCGATAGGATGGTATTCCTCAGACGAGGTGCCGGTTTACTAAAAGGATGCACAAGCAACTTCCAGCGCACCCCACGGAAAACATTACCTAAGGCTTCTATCAAGATGGATAGAGCAATAATTCCCCAACTAATTGAGTTGGAACGCAACTCCTCCACAAGCCCCCCAAAGTCAAAGTTTCGGTAGACAACAACCATCAAGGCAATGCCCAAAGATAGAGACACAGCCAAGCGCACCCAACGCTTTCTGCTGCGATGGTCGGAGAGGCAGGGGGCAACGTTGTCGGAGCCTTGAGTTATGGGGTGATCCACTCTTGTAGTCCTTTTATTCATCAGGTTGGAGCGTCTTACCCCCGTTCTACGGCAGAAAAACGCTACCTTCGTAGCTGCTAACACTACAAATATACTCTTTTTTCGCAGTACTATGAGTAAAGTTCGTGCCAAAAAGGCCCTGGGGCAGCACTTTCTAACCAACCCATCGGTGGCTCGTGCCATTGCCGAGAGTGTACTCTCGTGGCGTGATATCCCTATCCTAGAGATAGGGCCGGGCATGGGCATGCTCACAAAGGAACTTCTAGACCTGGGGTTGGAGGTTTATGCGCTTGAGATTGACACCGAGTCGGTCGAGTACCTACAGCATAATTTTTCGTGGTTCGCCCAAGGAGAGCACCTAACCGAAGGAGATGTACTCAAACTCCCTGCCGACGAATTGATACCGGGGCAACCTCGAACTCCATTCGTACTCATAGGCAACTATCCCTACAACATATCATCCCAAATTTTCTTCCGTCTATTGGAGCTGAGAGACCGCGTACCATGCTGTGCAGGGATGCTCCAAAAAGAGGTGGCAGAGCGACTTACAGCCCCTCCCGGAGGGCGCGATTATGGTATCTTGTCGGTGCTTCTTCGTTGCTGGTACCACTGCGAATACCTCTTCACGGTAAGCGAACTCGACTTCGATCCCCCTCCAAAGGTCAAGGGCGGGGTGCTCCGATTGATACGTAACGATAGGAAGGAACTGCCCGTAGACGAAGAGCTATTTAAGAAGGTGGTAAAGGCGGCTTTTTCACAACGTAGGAAGACGCTCCGTAACTCGTTGCGGACACTTTTCCCCGAGGGGTACGACTTCTCCGCCCCCATCTTCTCCCTACGAGCTGAGCGGCTGGATGTGGAAGACTATATCCGCCTTACCCAAGACTACATAAAGACGCTACCCGAATAGCCCCCTAATAGGAGACCTACAGGAGCCTTCTTCATTCCCTAGAACTTCTAAACCCTCTCCCCTAGGATCCGACTTTGCGTCCCATGGGAGAGGGTCGTTTTTGCTCGACAGGTAATTTTTTGTCTTCCTATAGGTGATTTTTTCAGCACCCACATTTCCCCCAAAAGCCTGGCCAGAAAAAGAAAAAAATCCACCTAAAAAGGGTGTGGGAAACTGACTGAAAAATAAAAATTTTCTGCCCGGGAACGGAAAAATTTTTACCTAAAAAGGGAGAAGGAAATCAGCCTAAAAAAAGGGCTCTCCCACCCCATGGCGGAAGAGCCCCTACTTATTTTCGTTGGGAGAAAAATCCCTATCGTCTCTGCAACAACGTGCGGATCTTCTCGGCAACAGCCTCCGGAGTAAAGCCTAGCTTTTCGTCCAAAACCTTATAAGGAGCTGAATAACCGAAGCTTTCCAATCCGTGGATTACGCCATTCGCACCCACCAAGCCCTCAAGGTTAATGGGCAAGCCTGCCGTAAGTCCAAAACGAGGCATCCCCTCGGGGAGCACCTCACGGCGATAGCTTTCGGGCTGATCCATAAAGAGCCCTTCGGATGGAATAGAAACGACACGTAGCTTGCGCCCTTCGGCACGGAGGATGGCAGCAGCAGCTTCGAGTGTAGCTACTTCGCTACCCGTTGCAACGAGAGCCATCTCTGCCCCTTCGTCGTCGCTCACGATATATCCCCCACACATCATGCGCACGGCACGTGCATAGGGAGTAAGCCCTTCGTTGGGTAGGTCGTCGATATTCTGGCGAGAAAGGATCAAACCCGTGGGAGTTTGGTCGTTTTCCATAGCCATCTGCCAAGCTACCGTAGTCTCATGCACATCGGCAGGACGGAGTACCAACATCGAGCGTTGTCCGGAGTGGTTGTGGAGTTTTTCCATCAAACGGATTTGTGCCTCCTGCTCTACGGGTTCGTGCGTTGGTCCATCTTCGCCTACGCGGAATGCATCGTGCGTCCAAACGAACTTGACAGGCACCTGCATCAAGGCAGCCAAACGAGTCACCGGCTTTTGGTAATCGGAGAAAACGAAGAACGTACCACAGGCCGCAATTACCCCTCCGTGGAGCATCATACCCACACAGAGAGCCGCCATCGTAAGCTCAGCAACACCGGACTGCAAGAAGCGGCCGCCATAATTATTGCGACTCATCGCCTCCGTTCCCTTGAGGAATCCATCAGTTTTGTCTGAATTGGAAAGGTCTGCCGAAGAGACGATCATATTGGGTACCCGAGCGGCAAGTTCTTTGAGCACCGTGGCCGAAGCCGAACGAGTAGCCTGCCCGCTCTTTTGCTCAATGGCAGCCCAATCGATTACAGGGAGTTTGCCATCGAACCAATCCTTCATCAGAGCAGCATCTTCGGCATTAGCCTTCTGCCACTGAGAGAATGTAGCATCATATTGCTTCCAAAGCTGGCGCAACTCTTCGTCACGCTGGCGGTACAAAGCCTCTACTTCGGGAGCGATAACAAAAGGATTGGCAGCATCGAAGCCCATAGCTCCCAGTGTCTTTTCGATAGAGACACCGGCCTTGCTAAGGGGTTGCCCGTGCGTAGGAATGCGATCGACAATCTCCCGACCCTCTGCATCTAGCGCCTTATAGGCCATGCAAGTCTTACCAATAATGAGGGTAGGACAGCCCTTTGTCGCCAACGCTTCGTCCAACGCCTTGCGGATTTCTGCCACATCATTTCCTTTGATGGTGAGTACCTTCCAGCCCCACGCCTCGTATTTACGTACCACGTCTTCGGTGTCTACCTCATCCACCATCGTAGAGAGTTGTACATCGTTGGCATCGTAAAACATCGTGAGATTATCCAGCCCTAAGTGCCCGGCTATGCGTCCGGCTCCCTGCGAGATCTCCTCCTGAATACCTCCATCTGAGATAAAAGCATAGATCTGCTGCGGCATAACGTCTGAGCCAAAGCGGTGACCCAAAAACTTTGCTGCAATGGCAGCTCCCACGGCGAGCGTATGCCCTTGCCCTAGAGGTCCGCTTGTATTCTCTATCCCGCGCTCAACATCGCGCTCGGGGTGACCCGGAGTTGCACTTCCCCATTGGCGGAAGGCTTCGAGCTCTTCGAGAGAAAAGCGCCCCGTAAGAGCTAGCTGTGCATAGAGCATAGGCGACATGTGACCGGGGTCGAGGAAGAATCGGTCGCGCGCCCAGCGCCCGGGACAATCGGGGTCGAAGCGGAGATACTCCGAGAATAGCACATTAATAAAGTCGGCACCCCCCAAAGCTCCCCCGGGGTGACCGCTCTTTGCCCTCTCCACCATGGAGAGAGCAAGGCAACGGATGTTGTCTGCTGCCTTATTCATGACGTCTATAGAGTTCATAGCCACAAGGGTATTACAAGTTCTGATTCAAACGTTTATTACTTCTTTTTGTTGGGCAATTCGAGACCATAGCCCTTCTTCTTATCTAGGGCTTTGAGGTACAAGCTCAAGAGAAGAGCTGCTACACCAAATGAGGCGAAAATAAGCATGGGCAAGCGGTAAGAGCCTGTCTGGTCAAGGACTGCACCAATCAGAATAGGTACAGCCATGAGCCCTACATTTTGGATCCAGAAGGTTGCCGAATAAGCCGATCCTAGCACTTTGCCATCGATAAGCTTAGGCATAGAGGGCCAGAGAGCTGCAGGCACGAGAGAGAAAGAGATCCCCAACAACACAATAGCTGCATAGGCAACAATCGTAGAAGTTGTATCCCCTGCTGCAAATGGATAAAGAGCAAAAATCGTATGGCATACAATCATCAGGACAGAGCCGAGCATAAGCATCGTGGCACCTTTACCCTTGAAGTCGAGGAAAGCTCCAAGGAACGGAGTAATAATCATAGCCCCAATGGGGAAGTAACTAAAGATACCGGAAGCCGTCTCTGCAGAGAGCCCAAGGTTTGTCTCTAGCATGTTGGTGGCAAACTTTTGGAAGGGGAAGATGGCAGAATAGTAGAGCACGCAAAGAAGGGCAACAACCCAGAAGATACCACTACCGAAGACCTTTCCCAAGTCTTTGAAACGGAAAGGTTCTTCCTCTTCTGCACTAGCAACATTACCCGAGGTCTTATCCAAACGAGCATCGAAAATACCATAGATAAGATAGAAAAGCAACCCAATAGAGAGGAGGATAAGGCAGAGGATTACAGGAGCTTGTACGCTACCAAAATGCTCAGCGATGGGTGCAGACACACGGAATACAGCAAAGACCCCAAGACGTGCAACAGCCATCTCCAAGCCCATAGCAAGAGCCATTTCTTTACCCTCAAACCACTTAACGATGGCACGCGATACCGTCACACCGCCCATCTCGCAGCCGCAGCCAAAGATCATAAAACCAACGCAAGCGAGCTTAGCCGAGGGGGGCATCGAAGGCATGAATGAGTTGAACAACTCAAACCCAAATCCGCCATTATTGAATGTAGTACTCAACGCATAAACTTTGATAAGGGCACCAAGAACCATCAAAGCTCCCGACAATACAGCCGTAAATCGTACCCCCATTTTGTCCAAAATAATCCCGGCAAAGATGAGGAAAAAGAAGAAGACATTGAGGAAGAACTCACTAGAGCCGTAAGTCCCAAATACGGTAGACGACCATCCAAGCCCCCCTTCTTCTGCTGTTTTCTCCAGCATGGACTTGAGAGGAGATAGTACATCTACAAACATGTAGGCCAAGATGAGGATAAGCACCGTCCACCTTGCCCACGCCTTGTCACGAAGCGACTGTTGAATTGCTTGAGTCATAAGTTTGAGTATTAATAATTAGTATTGAATACGGATTCTAATGTGTGGGGATAGCACTTTTTGAGTGCCTCAGCAACTACATAGTTACTGCCCCCTATGTATATAAGATCTTGGGGAAGAGCCGCTTTTTGGGCAGCCAAACAACCCTCTTCTATGGAGGGAAATACAGCGCCTTCCAGACCTATGGAACGAGCCTCCTGAGCCAATTCTTCGGAAGACAAAGCCCGATCGCTCGTTGGTTGTACGAAGTAGTAATGAGCAGACGTGGGGAGCAGGCGAAGTACTGAATGCCAATCCTTATCCGCCACCATACCAAAAACGATATGTAACGTTTGGTACTGCTCTTGTTTTAGCTGCTCCACGACGAGACGAATACCGGCCTCGTTGTGCCCTGTATCGCAATAGGCATCGGGCTGAGAAGCCACCCTTTGCCATCGTCCTAAGAGATGGGAACGCTCCACAACATGCGAGAAGCCCTCTTCCACAGCCGCCCTAGGAATTTCAAAAGATCGACGAGTAAGGATAGCAAGAGTAGCCAAGATAGTGCGGGCATTGAGCCGCTGAGCAGCTCCTCCCAACTCGCCCCACAGAGTGCCATAATCACGTGTATGAAGCGTCCATCCGCCCCTATTGGGCTCGGCATCCTGCAACACATCGCTATCCTCTGCAAAGTAAAGAGGCGCATCTAACAGCTCAGCCTTTGCCCGAAAGACGGGGCGAAGAGACGCGCTCACCTCCCCCACAAGTGCAGGGACGTGGGGCTTGAAAATCCCCGCTTTTTCTCCCGCAATTTCCTCTAGTGTAGAGCCCAAGAACTGAGTATGATCGAGGCTGATATTGGTAACGATGGAGAGCTCCGGAGTGATGATATTGGTACTATCAAGTCGGCCGCCCATACCCACCTCTATAATGGCAACATCCACTTTTTTCTCTGCAAAGTGATGCAGTGCCATCAAGGTTGTTAGCTCGAAAAAGGAGGGAGAGAATCGCTCAATGAGGGGGCGTGTTCGTTCTACAAAATCCACCACGGCACACTCCTCAATAGGCACACCATCAATACGAATACGCTCCCTAAAGTCCACAAGATGGGGAGATGTGAAAAGCCCCGTCCGATAGCCGGCTGCCGATAAGATGGCCGCCAACGTGCTTGAAGTCGATCCCTTTCCATTGGTACCGGCCACATGGATATAGCGAATGCCCGAGCCAAGATGGGGGCTACCAATAGCCTCCGCCATAGCCAACACTCGCTCCAGACCGGGCTTGTAGGCACTCCCTCCTTGCTGCTCAAATTGGGGCGTAGCAGCAAAAAGGTAGTCGATCGTTTGCTGATAAGTCATGTACGATGCTAGCGATTATTAGCCTCGCACGATAGTTTGTTTTCTGTCGGGTCCTACAGATAAAATAGCAATGGGCACCTCTAATTCTCGCTCTAAGTAAGCAACATAATCGAGGAAAGCCTTAGGCAATTGCTCCTCACGATCGAAGGCCGTAAGGTCACACTGCCAACCCGATATTTCATCGTAGATAGTCTCTATTTCCTGCTCAATTGAGTAGGGGAAGTCACGCGTTTCTACGCCATTGATACGATAGGCACGGCATGCTTTGATGGTAGCAAAGGTGTCCAACACGTCACTCTTCATCATGATGAGTTTGGTCACGCCATTGAGCATAATCGTGTAACGAAGAGCTACAAGGTCAATCCAGCCACAGCGCCGAGGACGCCCGGTAACGGCACCAAACTCATACCCACGCTCTGCCATCTGACGGCCATCTTCGTCAAACAATTCTGTAGGGAAAGGACCTGCACCCACTCGAGTGCAATAGGCCTTGAATATACCATAAACGTCGCCTATCGCACGAGGAGAAACACCCAATCCGACACAGCTCCCTGCACAAATCGTATTGCT
>ERZ772786.941-NODE-941-length-11404-cov-10.820689_pt1 | contig 11404 bp, 7 predicted proteins | sample MGYA00511473_ERZ772786 | MGnify/ENA primary metagenome ERZ772786 (study PRJEB29015, sample SAMEA2738025) | human oral metagenome | biome: human oral; feature: human-associated habitat; material: saliva | place: China | collected 2252 ...
GGATGATGAGCGCGGCGGTGACGAGCACGTTGATGGGCTTGAGCATCCAGCCGGGTCGGCCTTCACGCACGCCGTAGACGCGGTTGAGCGCGCGGCCGAAGGAGCCGGTGTATCCGGAGGCGGACCAGAGGGCACTGAGGATACCGGTCAGCAGTACCAGGCCAGCGCCATGACCGCTGGTGAGCTGCTTGATTGGGTCTTCCAGGATGCCGTACATCTGGGTGGGGGCGTTGTCCTTGAGGAAAGCGAGGATGGCGGCGGCGCTGTCTTCGCCCTGACCAAAAATACCGAGCAGGGAGACGATCGCCAGCAGTGCCGGGAAGACGGACAGCACGGTGAAGTAGGTGAGGGCTGCCGCCATGTCGGTGCCGCCGTTGGCGGTGAACCTGAAGAGGGTGCGGCGCAGAATGTAGAGGATGCTGCCCTTGGGGAAGTCGCGTAGTTTAACGCTGACGTATTTGGGGGTTGCGGGCTTCTGCTTGCGTGAGAAGAGTCCGCGTCGAGCTCCGGCGGACACCGTGGTTGAGGAGGTGTCCGTGGAAGAGCCGGTGTGTGCAGCCAATGGGGCTCCTTGAATGAGTGGGGGTGTACACAGTGGTGCGCCTATTAGCTTCAGCGTGCGGGCTTCAGCTGCGGGTTTTAGCGTGTGGGCGCACAGAAGGGGCGGGGAGAACAATGAGCTGTCCTTCCCGCCCCTGCGGTGACATTATAGGGTTTTCTAACCCTCCCGCATTTTTCTGCGAGTGCAGATACTTGACCTGTTGGTCAATTAGAGAGGGTCGCCGCCCCAAAAAGCTTAAAAAAGCCTTGTCGGATACTGTTATCGACTAGCTGAAAACTAGTTGTGAATACCCAAAACCTTAGCGGTGTGAGCCATAACCTCATCAGCCAGGTCGTGGTTGTCGTTGAGCTTCAGACCGTAACCGGGGATGAGTTCCTTCAGGCGAGGCTCCCAGCCAGCCATCTTTGCGGGGAAGCACTGCTTGAGCAGGTTCAGCATAATCGGAGCCGCGGTAGAAGCACCGGGGGATGCGCCCAGCAGAGCCGCAATGGAGCCGTCAGCTGCAGAAACAACCTCGGTACCGAACTGCAGGATGCCGCCCTTCTTCGCGTCCTTCTTCATGATCTGGACGCGCTGGCCGGCCTCGATGAGCTCCCACTCGCCGCCGTCAGCCTCGGGGTAGTACTGGTACAGCGATTCGAGGCGTGCGTTCTTATCCTTGACCAGCTCGGAGAGCAGGTACTTGACCAGGGAGAAGTTGTCCAGACCTGCACGGGTCATGGGGTACAGGTTGTGCAGGCGCAGGGACAGCGGCAGGTCCAGCAGGGAACCCTGCTTCAAGAAGTTCGTCTTGAAACCGGCGTAGGGGCCGAAGAGCAGGGAGCGCTTGCCGTCCACGTAGCGGGTGTCCAGGTGGGGCACAGACATGGGAGGTGCGCCCACCGAAGCCTGACCGTACACCTTGGCGTTGTGCTGGTTTGCGGTAGCCTCGTGGGTGTTGCGCAGGAACAGACCGGAGACGGGGAAGCCGCCGTAGCCCTTACCCTCTTCAATGCCGGACTTCTGCAGCAGGTGCAGGGCGCCGCCACCGGCGCCGAGGAACACGAACTTCGCGTTGATGGTCAGCGGCTCTTCCTTGTTGATGCGGTTAACCGCCTGAACCTGCCAGGAGCCGTTCGACTCGCGGTTCAGGTTGGTGACCTGGTAGCCGTAGCGAACCTCAACCCCCTTGGTCTGCAGGTAGTCGACCAGCTGCTCGGTGAGGAAACCGAAGTTCACGTCGGTACCTTCGGGAGCCCAGGTCGCGGCCATCTGCTCGTTACCCTTACGGCCCTTGACGGTCAGCGGTGCCCACTCAGCGATCTTGTCGCGGTCAGCGGAGAACTGCATGCGCTCGAAGAGCTTCTCCTTGCGGAAGGAATCGTAGCGTGCAGCCAGGTACTTGGAGTGGTCCTCACCGAAGACCAGAGACATGTGGGGTACCGGGTTGATGAAGCTGGTGTCAGTCAGAATATTCTTCTCAACCAGGGATGCCCAGAACTGGCGCGAAACCTGGAACTGCTCGTTAATGTTCAGCGCCTTGGCGGCGGAGACAGTGCCGTCGGGACCAGCGGGGGCGTAGTTGAGCTCGCACAGTGCCGAGTGGCCGGTACCTGCGTTATTCCAGGGGTTGGAGGATTCCTGAGCAACCTTGTCGAGGCGTTCGAGCAGGATAATATTCCAGGTCGGTTCGAGCTCCTTGAGGAACACGCCGAGGGTGGCGCTCATGATGCCGCCGCCGACCAGGACGACGTCGGTTCGTTCAGTACGTGCTACCACTGAATTCTCCCTTGGGGTGAGGGTGCCCGTCCTTGGGCACAATGACTGTGGGGTACATCATCTAGCCTACTCCTTTTGGCGGGGGAGGCATAGCTAGAATCAGCAAATAACAGGAGAGTGTTGCAGTTCACATAGTGGCTTCCCTGGAAGGTAAAAACCCTCTAAGGCACGCCAAACACACATGCAACGCAATACTCAAACCTGAACTGTCTACAACTTACGCAGCTTACCGAACAGCTCAATCGCGTTCTGCTCCGTCTGATAACCCTGAACCTCACGACTCACAGCCACCTTAGACGTCACATTCAACAACGGAACCGCCGGCATAAACTGACCCAACTGAGACACAACCTTCGCATACAACTCACGCTGCGAATCTACCGAATCGGCAGAATCCGCGGTACGAATCGCCTCCAGAATCTCAGTAAAACGAGGCGACGGCGCCACCGCCGCAGCAGTAGGCAACGGCGAAGGAGTTACCGAAGGGCTCGGCGAAGCAGAAGCCGAAGCCTCCTCCTCCGGAGACAACGGATCCGGCGAATAACTCGGCTGCGGGCTCGGAGACGCAGAAATCCGCACATTCGAATCCGCACCACGCGACGACGGCACATCAGAATTCTTCTTCGTCAAACCCGTCGTCATATCCGAGGGCGCATCAGCAATCAACGAACGCACCTGATGCTCAGCAATCAGCGGCGCCAACACCGGACCAAAAAACGCATACGGATCACGGTACATGCCGTAGAAACCGGCCAACGTAATACCGCGCTCAGAAGAAACCTCACGGCTCTTCGGCAGATACTCAGCCCACGGCAGAGGCACCGGCTTAATATTCAAACCCACCTCAATCAGCGAAGCCACCATCTCCGAATACACCTTCTGCGGAGTATCCATCCACGGCAGAGACACATCAGCCGGGTAGTAGCACTCAATCACCTGATTGTCGTACCCGGCCGCCGCCAATAGCGAGCGCGCCATATCCTGATTGCGCTCCGTGTAATTCTTCGCATCATCAGCCTTAATGCGGAACGACGGCGAAATCAACGTCTGCGCATCCGAGGTGCCCTGCGGATAATACTGACGCAACGCACCACGATCCACCGCATGCGAAATAGCGCGACGCACCGAAATGTTCTTCAACACCGGATGCGCCGTATTCAACCCCAAAAACACCAGCGAGAACGGGTCACGGCCAGGAGTCTGATAACCATCACGTGCCAGCTGACCCAGATCAGAAGAATTCACCTGATCGCAGGCGTCAATATGACCCTCCATCAGCGCAAAATAACGCTTATCCGATGAAGTGAGGGTCGAAATCTGAACCTCATCCAGCTCAGGTGCCTGACCCTCAAAATGGGTGTTCTTCAGCAGACGCACCGTGCCGCCCTCGAACGACTCCACACGGAACGCACCCGTACCCACCGGGTTGCCCGTCAGCTTCTGATCAGCACCAAAAAGCGAAGGCTCAATAATGCCGAACGCCTGCTGCGTCAAAATACGTGGGAACGCCAACGAAGGACGCGACAGGGTCACCACCACAGAGTTACCCTTCGCCACCACCGACGAAACCAACGGCATAAAAGACTGCACCGTATGCGGCAAAGAAGCAGGCTGTGCGGGCTTCTCATCACCCGGATGCGCAGCATCAGAAGCGCTCGCAGAGGCGCTCGGGGAGGCGGTCTCAGAAGCTGACGCACTCGGAGTAGCGGTCTCAGAAGCAGTCCCAGAAGCGCTCGGGGAGGCACTCGCAGAAGCACCCGGAGTCGCCGCACCCGACGGAGACGCCTGAACAGGCGCAGGCTCCACCGCCGAAGGATCAATAGAACCCGGCTTCGGCACACCAAAACCCCACGCAAACAAAGGCTGAGCAGGCACCGCCAAAGCAGCAGTACCCTCACCCGTAGCTAACGCCTGCCACCTCTGGAAATTCTGCACCACAGCATCCGCAGTCAACGCAACGCCATTACTAAAATGCGCCTCACGCAACACAAACGTATGTGTCAAACGGTCATCAGAAACCTTCCAGTCACTACACAACGAATCCTGAACCTCAGGATCACCCGTGTAATGATTCGCCACCAACAATGTCTGCAAAACCTGCGCCGTCACCTGATACGTACTCGCCACAGGAAACAACGCCGGGTCCAAACCCAACGGCGCCGCACCCTGCGCAAAACGGAACACACGACGCGCATCAGCAGACGACGCGCTCGCACTCGCCGAAGAACCAGTAGACGAACCAGCAGAAGACTGATCGGAACACGCAGAAAGCGCCAAACCAGCACTAAAAAGCGCGCCAAAACGCAAAACGGCGCGTCGACTCAAGCCACTCGAGCCGGCAGTAGCTCGCAGCAGCGCATCAGAATTGCCAACAGCTGACGATGCATAAGGCTGATGCTGCACGGGAGGGTCCTCTCTTCCGTCGCGGATGCTTATCTCTCAGGATAACGGTTCAACACCCAACCGGGCGAGACACACCCACCTCGGCAAGGCGCATACAAGAGAACCCGCCGCCACGAAAACCGTGACGGCGGGCTCAATGTAAATGTGTGTGTGCGCGAGGGGGGACTTGAACCCCCACGCCATAAGGCACAGGAACCTAAATCCTGCGTGTCTGCCAATTTCACCACTCGCGCGCAGTGTCACCCCCACATCCGAAGATGCATGCGTCTGAGGCAACAAAAAATTAGTGTACACCAGGAACCAAGGTTCTCCAAGCCTTAAAAGAAGCCCCCATAGGGCAAAAAGCCCGCAAACACGCCGAACAGGGACCCCCGCGCAGGGCCGCCGCTCATCGTGCTACTCAAGCGCAGAAAGCACAACCCTACTTCGAATCAATACCCAAATCACGACGCAACTTCGCCACATGACCCGTCGCACGCACATTGTACTGAGCCAAAGCAACAACACCCTGCTCATCAATCACAAACGTTGAACGAATCAGACCCTCATACACCCTGCCGTAATTCTTCTTCTCACCCCACGCACCATACGCCTCAGCCACCGCATGATCAGCATCAGACAGCAACGGGAACGTCAACGACTCCTTCTCCACAAAACGCGCAATAGCCGCCAGCGAATCCGGAGAAACACCCAACACCACATAACCCAACGACTTCAACGACGCCAAATTATCACGGAAATCACACGCCTCCTTAGTACAACCCGGAGTCGACGCCTTCGGATAAAAATACAAAATCACCTTACTGCCCGCATAATCACTCAGACTATGAGTAACACCAGTCGAATCAGCAAGGGTAAAAGCAGGCGCCGGGGTGCCCGGCTCAAGACGAACGCTCATCAAAAACTCCTCAAAACAACAAAGGGGAGGGGGCAGGCGCGCCCCACACAGTACACACACTAGTGTCCCACACACCCCACCCAAACAATGTGTCCAGGCTCACCCCAAATCAACTTGCGCACACCACAAAAACTCGCGTATAGTATTTTTCTGTTGCAAGGGAAACCTTGAAAAACAAACAAGCGCCTCTAGCTCAATTGGCAGAGCAATTGACTCTTAATCAATGGGTTCTGGGTTCGAGTCCCAGGGGGCGCACTTCAAAGAAAATCCCGCTGATTCTTCGGAATCGGCGGGATTTTTGCGTTCCCTGAATTTTATAGATTTTGGCTTGAGGTATAGATATTTCCCCTTGCTCCGGTGCTCGATGCTTGGAAGACGGTATTCGCCCTCGTTCCTACAGGGGACCCGTCCTCGCTTCGCTTCGGACACCCTGATGTCACTACGGGCGATACCGTCTTTCATCGCTTGGGTACCTAGTGTTGCGGTAGAGGATATATGCACCTTCGCGTGTATCGGTATTCGGGGTGCGCTGCGGTCCCGCCGGGGTTGCGGTAGCTGCGCGGTGGTTTTGTGTGCGCCCCGTGCCTAGCGAACTGTGGCGGGGGAGGCTGTCGCGGTTTAGTGTTTTGCCTGGTGGTTGGGTGTTTTGCGTGCGGGGTGGGGGGAGGCTGTCGCCTTTTAGTGTGTTGCGTGGTGGTTGGGTGTTTTGCGTGTGGGGCGGGGAGGGCTGTCGCCTTTTAGCCTTTTGCGAGATAGCTAGTCTGGTGTGCGCAGAGGGGTCGGTGCCGTCCGTAGCGACATCAGGGTGCCCGAAGCGAAGCGAGGGCGGGTGCCCCTGTAGGAGCGAGGACGTGCACCGCCCCTCAAGCGGTCCACATAGCCGGGTGTGGGCACAGGAAAGCCCGCCGCAACCCTAAGAGTTGCAGCGGGCATCCAACACAAAAAGTCTCTATTACAGGACCGGCCAAATCCGCGTCACAAACTCACGGAAATCCTCCACGTCCTTACCCTGCTCCAGCAGGCCAACACCAAAACGAGTCGCCACCTCAGCATTATCCTCAAACGACAAATAAAACGAGCTGCCATTCACCGACTCAATCGTCACCGCATCATCACCCACACGATACGCATGCAACGCATTCGTATTATCAATCGTCGTAGCCGTACCCGCAGGCGTCAACGCCGGCAAATTCACCGGAGCAATAATCACCTCATCAGGTGCATCCTGATACCCAACAATAAAATGCTGCTGATCAGGATACTGATGCAACGCCAAATCAGGATTACGGTAAACAGCACGACCCGTCGCATACACCAAATTGTATGCACCGTAATTAATAATCTGCTCGTCAAAAACCGGGTGCAGAACCCGAATGAGTTCCTCACCCGTCAAAAACTCGCTACTCTCAACAGAGTTACGGGGGTCAACAACCTCTGCGTACTTACTTGCTTCGGTCAGCTCATCAGCGACCGGGATAATCGGTTCGGTCATAGCTTCAGTCTACCGGGGTAACCAACGAAGGTCACGAGTATTTCGCACATATTACGCGCCATGACGCCCAAAAATGCGAGCTTTTCTCACCTGTTCAAAAACCTGCGCTAAAATCCACGCACACGCGCAAGGTGTCCACATCATGAAAGAAGAAGGTTGACTTGGGGGTTTCCGTGCAAAAACCACCACGACACCCCATAGAGATTTGACTCACCCCCTCTCAGAGCGCACCATAGAAGGGTGAAGACAGCAATGTTCCAGCGAATTCTAAACCTTGTCGACGTCGCCTAGGGCGAGTGGCAGGGTCAATTCACTGCGACTAAGCGCCCCTACCGCTACCACCAACAGCGAGGGGCATTTTTTATAGCTTGGTACCCCCGGGCATAGGATGCGTGAGGATCACACAAACCCCACGCAGAACATTGAGTACAACGAAGAACCATTAAGACACGAGGCATTTCCATGACCATGGGATTTTCCACTTCTGATGACGCGGCAAACGCTCCCGCAGAACGCATGACCGGTTCTCAGGCAATCGTCCGCACCCTCGAAGACCTGGGTGTGACTGACGTATTCGGCCTGCCTGGTGGAGCTATTCTGCCGACCTATGACCCCCTGTACGACTCCAAGAAGGTCCGCCACATCCTGGTCCGCCACGAGCAGGGCGCAGGTCACGCAGCTCAGGGCTATGCCGTGTCCAGCGGCAAGACCGGCGTGTGCATCGCAACCTCCGGCCCCGGCGCAACCAACCTGCTGACCGCAATCGCAGACGCAAACATGGACTCCGTCCCCCTCGTCGCAATCACCGGCCAGGTGTCCACCGCACTGCTCGGTACCGACGCATTCCAGGAAGCTGACATCGTTGGCATGGCAATGCCCATCTCCAAGCACTCCTTCATGATTACCGACGCGCAGGACATCCCCCGTGCGCTCGCAGCAGCATTCCACATCGCATCCACCGGCCGCCCCGGCCCCGTGCTCGTGGACGTCACTAAGGACGCGCAGGTCGGCATGATGGAATACCGCGGTATCCCCGAAGACCTCGAACTGCGCGGCTACACCCCCGTCACCCGCGGCCACTCCAAGCAGATCCACGAAGCTGCAAAGTTCATCACCGAATCCAAGCGCCCCGTCTTCTACGTCGGTGGTGGCCTGGTCCGTGCAGGTGCCTCCGAAGAGTTCTACAAGCTGGCTAAGCTCATCGGCGCACCCGTCGTCACCACCCTGAACGCTATCGGTGCATTCCCGGATTCCGACCCCCAGAACCTCGGCATGCCCGGCATGCACGGCACCGTCCCCGCCGTCGCCGCAATGCAGAAGTCTGACCTGCTCATCACCCTCGGCGCACGCTTCGACGACCGCGTCACCGGCAAGGTTGACTCCTTCGCACCCGAGGCTAAGGTCATCCACATTGACGTTGACCCGGCAGAAATCTCGAAGATCCGCTTCGCAGACGTGCCGATCGTCGGCGACCTCAAGTACGTCCTGCCCGAGCTGACCGACCTGCTCTCCACCGAGTTCGCAGACCAGCTGCCGAACCTCACCGACTGGTGGAACGAGCTCAACGCAATCCGCAAGGACTACCCGCTCGGCTACGAAAAGCCCAGCGACGGTCTCGGCTCGCCCGAGTACGTCCTCGAGCGCATCAGCGCCCTCACCGGCCCCGACGCATACTACGTCACCGGCGTTGGCCAGCACCAGATGTGGGGCGCACACTACATCAAGCAGGAAAGCCCCCGCCACTTCGTCAGCTCCGCAGGCCTGGGCACCATGGGCTACGGCGTCCCCGCCGGCATGGGCGCAAAGGTCGCACACCCCGAATCCACTGTGTGGATCATCGACGGTGACGGCTGCTTCCAGATGACCAACCAGGAACTGGTCACCTGCGCACAGAACAACATCCCCGTCAAGGTTGCCATCATCAACAACTCCTCCCTCGGCATGGTGCGCCAGTGGCAGACTCTGTTCTACAACGAGCGCTACTCCAACACCGACCTGAAGGACGGCCACGGCACCGTACGCATCCCCGACTTCGTCAAGCTCGGCGAAGCATACGGTTGCGCAACCTTCCGTTGCGAACGCGACGAAGACGTGGACGCAACCATCAAGGCTGCCCTCGAAATCAACGACCGCCCCGTGGTCATTGACTTCACCGTCAGCCCCCACGCCCTGGTGTGGCCCATGGTCCCGGCAGGCGTATCTAATGACAAGATTTGGATTGCGAAGAACACTTCGCCCGAGTTCGATCGTGAGGGAGAGAACTAATGTCTCAGCACACTCTGTCCGTTCTGGTAGAAGATAAGCCGGGCGTTCTCACCCGCGTCTCCGGTCTGTTCTCCCGCCGACTGTTCAACATCCTCTCCCTGGCTGTGGGTCCCACCGAAAACCCCGGTGTCTCCCGCATCACCGTCGTGACCGAAGGTGACGCCCACACCATCGAGCAGATCACCAAGCAGCTGAACAAGCTCGTTCACGTGCTGAAGGTCGTCGAGCTTCCCGCCGACTCCTCCACCCGCCGCGGCCACATCCTGATCAAGGTCAAGGCAGACGCAGTTGCTCGCCTGCAGATTGTTCAGGCAGCTGACCTGTTCCGTGCATCCGTGATTGACGTTTCCCCTGAGTCTGTTGTCATCGAGGCAACCGGTTCTGAGGAGAAGCTCAACGCACTGCTGGATGTTCTGGAGCCTTACGGTGTTCGCGAAATCGTTCGCGCCGGCACCATCGGCCTGGCACGTGGCCCCCGCGCTATGAGCGAGCGCATCTAACACCCACCAGGGTGCCACGCCAACCCCGCACCAGCGGGGAATAGCAACGGGTATCGCACCGCCTCAACCGGGAAACCGGCGGGCGATGCGATACCCGCCCCTATGGGCTCACAGACCTTCCAGATACTTCAGATACTGAGAAGTACTCTCGACAGCCCGCAACTAAACAGCTATCAAGTAGAATAGTCAATGTTGAGCCCAGCCTGGGCCGCATACCAAACTTACTGAGGAGAAGAAATGGCAGCAACCATTTTCTACAACGACGACGCAGACCTCTCTCTGATCCAGGGCCGCACCGTAGCAGTTATCGGCTACGGCTCCCAGGGCCACGCACACGCACTGAACCTGCGTGACTCCGGCGTGAAGGTCATCGTCGGTCTGTCCGAGGGCTCCAAGTCCCGTGCCAAGGCTGAGGCAGAAGGCCTGCGCGTCGCAACCGTTGCCGAAGCAGCAGCAGAAGCAGACGTCATCATGATCCTGACCCCGGACCAGGTCCAGGCAAAGGTCTACGCAGAGAGCATCGAGCCGAACCTCAAGCCCGGCAACGCACTGTTCTTCGCACACGGCTTCAACATCCGCTTCGGCTACATCACCGCACCCGAAGGCGTCGACGTTGCAATGGTCGCCCCCAAGGGCCCCGGCCACACCGTCCGCCGCGAATACGAAGCAGGCCGCGGTGTTCCCGCCCTGGTCGCAGTCGAGAAGGACGCATCCGGCGAAGCACTCGCACTCGCACTGTCCTACGCAAAGGGCCTCGGCGCAACCCGCGCAGGCGTCATCAAGACCACCTTCACCGAAGAGACCGAGTCCGACCTGTTCGGCGAGCAGGCAGTCCTCTGCGGCTCCACCTCCCAGCTCGTCCAGTACGGCTTCGAGGTTCTGACCGAAGCTGGCTACCAGCCCGAAATCGCATACTTTGAGGTCTTGCACGAGCTCAAGCTCATCGTCGACCTGATGATCGAAGGCGGCATCGCTAAGCAGCGTTGGTCCATCTCCGACACCGCAGAGTACGGCGACTACGTCTCCGGCCCCCGCGTGATCTCCCCCGAGGTCAAGGAAAACATGAAGGCTGTCCTGGCAGACATCCAGAACGGCAACTTCGCAAAGCGCTTCATGGAAGACCAGGCTGCAGGCGCACCCGAGTTCAAGGAACTGCGCGCAAAGGGCGAGGCACACCCCATCGAGGCAACCGGCCGCAAGCTGCGCGAGCTGTTCTCCTGGAACTCCGCAAACGACGACTACACCGAAGGTTCCGTCGCTCGCTAAACGGTAGCTCAGCAATAGCTTTCTAAGAATCCGGTGCTCCACCCACACCCCACACGGGGGAGGGGACGGGGCGCCGGATTCTTGCTGTCTCAAGCCGAATTACAGCACCCATCAAATATGTGATGCAGTTCATGCTAGTTCAAGTTGCAGGCGCCCACAGAATGCCGTATAGTATTTACTTGTTGCAAGGGAAACCCTGAAAAACGAATAAGCGCCTCTAGCTCAATTGGCAGAGCAATTGACTCTTAATCAATGGGTTC
>ERZ772786.942-NODE-942-length-11390-cov-13.247287_pt1 | contig 11390 bp, 19 predicted proteins | sample MGYA00511473_ERZ772786 | MGnify/ENA primary metagenome ERZ772786 (study PRJEB29015, sample SAMEA2738025) | human oral metagenome | biome: human oral; feature: human-associated habitat; material: saliva | place: China | collected 2252 ...
CGATGTCAGTGAAATCAAATTCTTTATACGCTGCATCTATATCATGAGTTTTTATCAGATTCGTTTTCACTATTGCCCCTTTCCAATCACTTACCTAGAAATTCTTTCATCATATCTCCTAAAGATTTGTTATCCGCTTGACTTCCGGCTATTTCTGCCAATTCTGCCCGTCCTTTAGGTGTCAGACCTAGCTGAATACCTATTTTATTAAGGGTTTCAGCAGCGTCTTTCATCGTCGCAACGGCTGGGTTTTTCTTAAATCCCATTGATTGCTCACCTAAAATTTCACCGGTTCCGGGCGACTGAATAACTTTAATAATCTCGGTTTGGATACCGTTTTCTTTCACGTCCTCATAGGCTTTTTTGTAAATCTCGTATGTCGTGCAATAGGTTTCTACAAGAAACGTGTCAATACGCTCGACCTTTTCTGTTGCTTTTAAAAATGGAATGATCTTAGTCCAAACCGTCCTCGCCACTGTCCCTAAGTAGTTTGGTGGGTCAATGGGTAGAAAGCGGTCATTTTGCTTGTAAAACGGCTCTCGCCTTGCTGGTGACTTATTTGCCACTTCCTCACCTCCTAAGTCATAAATCTGACCCTTGTTAAAACCCCTCAAATTGCCGTGCGATACAAGAGAACACCTTGTGGCGGCTCTCCTTGGCACGAGAAAGGGGCGGGGGTCAATTTTAAATCGTCTCGAGGGTTATTATACCACCCTTATTCTAAAATCGTGCTATGGGCTTATTAGAGGGGTTTAAGAATGTCCTCTTTTTTTCGGGCTATTAAGCCTGCCCACGCTGCCACAGAAAGTCGTAGCTCGGTGTTCTGTTTCGTTCTATTTTGACCAGTACCATAGATTTCTTGCTCTAATGTCCTCTTGGTATTATCGCAGCTTCTGCACGTTGCTACCACGTTTGAAATTTCCGTTCTAAGTTCTGGAGCTATTTCAACGGGTGTCACGTGGTCGCCTATGCGTGCGTTGGGTGTGACCACACCCAACGCTAGACAGTACTGACACAGATAGTTGTCACGTTGCAAAGCAATCTCACGAATAGAAGACCAAATCTTTGAACGATAGAACGCATACCGTTCCTTGCTCTCATCATCTCTGTTCCTCACTCGTTTGTTGTATCTAGTACGTGAGTATCTCTGCCTCTCTTCCATGTACGCTGCTTCCATGCTGTGATGTCTAGCACAGTAGTGTGCTGGTCTCTCTGTTAAGGCACGGCACCCCTCTGCCTTACATCGTCTGACCATTGGCATTGGCATACCTCCTTTCAGATAAAAGTAAAAGAAGAACACTCTTGTGTCCTTCTAAGTTGATAATACTATATTACCACGACCAGAGTATGATGGAGTGTAGATTTGTATATACCAATATAGATTAGTCCAAATACTTCTCAGCTTGTCTTAACTTAACGTAGTAGGTAGCCTTACTAAAGCCCATGCGGTCGCATATCTGCCAGATATCTAGCTGGTCTATGTATACCATTTGCAGTAGGGACCTAGCATCTATGTCCCCCACGTTTGCTATCTGCCGCCGAAACTCTAGTTTCTGTTTGATAGCTTCGGCAGTGAAGCGTTCTACTTCTTCACGAGCCGTCATGAGTTCCACATAGATATCATCCTTACCCTTACGCTTGCCACCTTGCACCATGTCAGTCTGCATAGCTCCAGCCGTTACTTTGAGCGCTTGTGATTCCAGTCTCTTAACCTGTTCTATCTGACTGTCAATATATCTATCAAGTGCCTTGATTTGTTGCAGTCGTTCTACTGTTCTCATAAATCGGTTCCTTTATGGTATAATAATATTATTAGCGTTTGAACAGTCCTAGGCATCAGTCTGGGTCTTTTTTTATACAAGAATAAAGAAGAATTAGGGTACCACCTCCCATACATTAGATTTAGCCGTGCCACCAGCAATGCAAGGCTAGGGTAATAAAATAAAAAAGGATTCCTCGATTCTAATTATTTATTTACTGGATTTTTGATGTCGAGGTCTGTCAGCTCGACGAGTGTCGAAAAAGTGTTCAAGCCACTAAAATGACAGACAATAGCTAGTGAGGGATTCGAACCCTCACAAGCCCATAGCTAGCGCTGTATATAAGGCACGCTTAACACTAGCCTTATTTTTGCCTAACTTGCCCTTAGTTCTATATTCTAAGGTGATGCGATCAACTTCATCGTCCAATCTCTCGCTCCATTCGTAGTTATTGAAAACAAAGTCGATAATCTCGCTGAACAGCTCTCTTGACAGCATCCCTTCCATTTGAATAGCTTTCAAAGGCGTTAGAGCGACTTTCTCCGCATAGCAACAATTGAGGGCGTTTTGGGTTTTGTTAGCTGCTTTTTTGTCACAACCCTTAACATCCATAATATGCTTGACAATGCTGTTAGGATAAGTCTTTCTAAGCACTTCAACTTCTGCACGGAATCGTTTGAACAGCCCCTCTGGCAGTCCTGCGTTGATTTTATCCAAAACCGGTTTAGCGGTTTTCCCTCTTGTGTAATTAGTAGACAGATAATCTTGAAGGTCGTCGAATAACTCATCAGAAATAATGCCTTCTAACCTGTCGACTGTCGCTGGCGATATCCTCGCACGCTCTACCACTGCACTATTAAATGCTTGGTAAATGATGCGAGCTTGTACTTCGCTGCACTGTAGCACCTCTTGAAAATGCTGTTTATAAGAGCCTTTTTTGTACGTCTCTCTCAGTGCTGCATGTTCACTGACTAACCGTTGGTATAATTCCTCGGTCAACCCAGAATATTTGTATCTAACACTCATGAGCCACGTCCTCTTAAATAGCTAGGGATATCATCCCCAACCTGCACACTGTCATATTGCTCCTTACTCACTAGGAACTTACCGTACGCACCGCAATCAAGCGTATAGAGTTTTCCTACCATGGATTTTCCAGTAATCTTTCCATGCAATACAGTAGCGTTGTCAGCCTTGTGCACCACGATAGCTTCTACTGGCCTGTTAACCACTCGTAGAACAGTAGTCACATTAATCGCTAGCGACACCGCTAGCAGAATTGTGGCAACGGTTAAATCTTTATGTTTCTTCATAAATACCTCGCTATTTCTTTAATAACATTGACAGTCACGCTATTTCCAGCCTGCTTGTATAGCTGACTGTTAGAATTGACCTCTTGCGCTTTATCAAACGCCCAATCTGGGAAACCTTGCAACCTCCAACACTCACGAGGTGTTAATTTGCGAATGCGGAAATTAGGCTCTACCACACCTTGGCTCTCGCCGGTCAATAGAGTATTGGCGATCTGTTTCCCAACTCTCCCTCTGCGTGTTTTAGAGTTCGGACGTGCTAAATTAACACTATCCCCCACGCTTGCTTCAGCATATCCTTGCTTAGTTGCTTCACGGACACGGATTTTTGGTTGTCTGTCCCCACCTTGCATTGTGTTCAATGTTGGAGAAATGCCTTCAGGATCATAGACTCTGCCATTTTGTTCGTGTGATCCTGGTAGATTGCCGGCGAGCAATATCTTTAAAGGGTCTTTCTGCGTTGTGGTGCTGCAAAGAGTAGGCGCCAAAGAGTCAACTGAAACCACATCGCCACTCTGAGACTTGCCTTTTTTTCTGATATTACCAACCTTATTTATTTTTGGTTGTTCACAATCAATCGTTTCACCATCTCCTCCGATAGGAAAAATTTTTCGTCCACGTTCTCCTCTAAGATGTCCGATAATGAACACACGCTCCCGGTTTTGTGGTACTCCAAAATCTTTACTGTTAAGCACTTGCCATTCCACATCATACCCGAGTTCATCCAACGCTGAGAGGATGACCTCAAAGGTATCTCCCTTGTCGTGATTGAGGAGTCCTTTGACGTTTTCAAGGAATAGATACTTAGGTTTGAGTATAGATGCGAACCTTGCGATTTCAAAGAAGAGAGTTCCTCTAGTATCTTCGAATCCTCTTCGATTTCCTGCAATGCTGAAAGCTTGGCACGGAAAACCTCCGCAGATTGCGTCAACGTGTCCGATGTTTCTGATTTCCTCGTCTGTGACTTGTGTGATGTCATGTAATTCTATTTCTCCTTCAGTGCTATGGATTGCTTTGTAACTTGCTCTAGCAAATTTATCAATTTCACAGAATGCCACGCATTCATGTCCGGCGCTTTCCATTCCAAAACGGAAGCCACCGATTCCTGCGAATAAATCAATAAATTTAATCGTTTCCATCGTCCACCTCTTCGTACAATAAATCCATATCAAAACCACTATCTATGAATTGATAAGTTAATTCTTTGTTAATTCCGTTCCCAAGTTTTTGATAAATAACATCAACATTTATTTTTTTATCAAGGTATTTCTCTAGTCGCTCTTTGTTTTCGACATAAAATCTAATATTTCGTTTGTGGTGTTCGTAAGGACAACCTTCTGAAATATCTCCAGTACACCACATCAAGACCTTTGCAACTATATCTCTCTTGGTGCTACATCCTTTGAGAGAGAAATAGGTGTTGGTTTTGGGAATAAGGATCACTTCGAGATTGCGATTGATGTATGAGCCAGGAAAACAATTCAACAATTTCTTTAATTCTAAAACAAACTTCTCGTTCACCTATTTCACCTCTTTCACTTCCATGCCCGGACAATCAAACACCCATCCGAAATTAGCATTTTCAAGCTCTTTGCGGGTGTGGGCTACTCTTATATACTTCGTGCCTTCATCGTCGTTAAAAGACCAAGCGTTAAGAAATGTACTATAGTTCAAAAAACTGTACTCATCGTCAATACCTTTAATTTCAACTGTATACCTAGGCTCGTCCTCGACCGTATACCCGTTAACCCATGCCGTTGCAAAAACATTAACTCTCTCTAAAGTCAACCAATCACCAACTCGTCCTTCTGGTGCTTCGTTTACAGCTCCTACCACCGTAAAATCACCATCACTCTTCACCTTTTCAAGATAATCTGCAATATAGTAGGGAATTACTGGCTTATGGAAGAATGGATCATATAAGTCTTCGGCGTAAGCTACCGAAATGTGTCCTACTGTTGCTAGCTTCTGTACTGCTTCACTTCTATCCATCATGCTTCTACCTCTTCCATTTCCACCGTGTACTTCTTCGAATTGCGATATTTAACACCTCTCAAACGGTGCAATTCATTGATAGCGTCGTTCTTATCACGAAAAACGTGTGTACTGTCTTCCATGTTGTCGTAATAGACGATAACTTTATATTTCATAATTTAACTAATCTCCTTCCATTATCCGATGTTCTACGAGCGTACGCTGGTGTTCCGTATGACTAACACTATTTACTGACACACCTAATTGTTCAGCGATTTCACGCTTAGTGCCCATAGCCAGTAATTCATCGTCCTTATATAGCGCATATTCCTTTACTTGCATAATTCCATCATCCTCGTTAGTAATTCTTCATCCGGTAACTGCTCTAGCGTCAGTATGCGATTGAGCTTCTTTGCATTGATGCCTAGCTTAGCGCTGATAAACTCCATGTCTTCGTGATTAGCCCAAAACCACTTCGAAAACTCTTGCGTTTGGCCTAACACACTTACATGGTCGTAACCCCCTGGAGCGTATACACCGACTAGCTTGTCTTTATATCTGCTATTCATCCAAGCTCCTTAATTTCTAGTTCAATGCGTGGGTTAGGACTGTACTTCTTGCGAGCTATTAAACCACAAACAATACTGTCATCCGTCCAGACGATACCTTTCTTATCCACTTTGTTGTAACCAGCATTTGAAATGCTGTCAAAGAGTGCTTTTACCAGATTGTCAACGTCGGGTTTTTTCGCATGCCAAAGTCTTTCATCCATGAATTTCTTGAATGTGTCCCACGTTTTAGCTCTCGCTTTTGGCGTGGGCTTTTTTGATACGTTCAAAGGTGCTTTCATGTAGAAAGTGACATCAACCATAATCGGGCCGTCAAAAAATTGTCCGTCGTATTCTTGCTCGATAAGTTGAGAGCATTGACGGCGCCACGCTTTCATTTTTGGGTCTTCATAAGTTCCAAACTTGCTAAATCGTGGCCTTGTTTGCGGTTTTGGTTCGATATTTAAAGTCATTTTCATGCTTCAACCTCAGAACGGCAAATCATCATCACTGATGTCCATAGGGTTTGCGTTCCCGTATGGTCCGCTTTCTCTTGCAAAGTTTGGCCCTTGTTGTTGTGGCGCTTGCTGACCATAAGGTCCTGCATAGCCGTTGTCATTGCCAAATGCTCCCGATGTATTGCCTTGGTTTGCGTTACTGCCTTCACGCGCCGCCCGACTTTCTAGAATTTGGAAGTTTTCAGCGACAACTTCAGTCACATATACACGTTGACCTTGCTGATTTTCGTAGCTACGGGTCTGAATGCGTCCAGTAATGCCAATCAATGCGCCTTTTTTAGCCCAATTAGCCAAATTTTCGGCTTGCTGACGCCAGATAACGCAATTGATAAAGTCTGTTTCACGCTCGCCGTTAGCGTCCTTGAAGTTGCGGTTAACGGCTAGGCTAAACGTAGCTACTGCGATGTTACTGGTCGTGCATTTAAGTTCTGGGTCACGGGTTAGGCGACCAACTAATACAACGTTATTGATCATGTTTATTTTCCTTTTCTATTCACGATTTAAGAAATCGTCCAATGTTAGAACCTCATGCAGCTTCTTTTGAGACTTGCAATAGTCACAATGGCCACATTTCTTAGGTTCTTCATTTCCAAGCGCCACTTGATAGGCTCTAGGGGCGTGCTCTGTGATATAATTTAGCCCTTCTTCTAGCCATTCTTCCGTCAATTCAATGATTTCTTTATCTGGCTGTTTCTCTTTCGAGACGGCCACGATAAACGGTTTAAACGTTGGATAATCCATTTGTCGTAGGAGTTCTAAATATGTCCCTAGTTGGACATGATATTGAAACCCTAGAATGTTATTGACGGCAGTTGGTACTTTAGTACGCAATTCCTCTGACCATTCCTTTGTCCAGATAGATTTCATGGTTTTTAAATCGACTACATAGCCCTTTGAAAAATTGATGCTATCCAATTTGCCTTTGAACGGCACGCCAGCGATGAATCCAGTAACAATCTTTTCTTTTTCGACTTTATCGCCTTTCTTACCGTGGTATAGATTGTTAAAGAGCGTGTCATCCTTGAGTGTTTCGATAACTTTTTCAGCTAACTTGAAATCTGATAGCAAGCCATAAGGTTTGCGACTAGAGAACAAGGCTTTTTTATTCTCTTCCTTGAATTTCTCATGAGCTTCTTCACTCTCGAAATAGCTATGGACGTAGTTGCCAAAGAGTAGAGGTTTTTGGTCTCGTTCATCGTCCCAGATACCATCATCGATAGCCTTGGCTCTAGCTTCACATTTCATGTATTCCTTGAAACGACTTACAGACATATAGGTTTTGTCAGAGTAATAGTTTTCCTCTGTCAAGATAGTTAAATCAGTCATTTTCTACCTCTTTGATTTTGGTTGAATCACCTTCAAACAAGCTAACTTCTTCGATGATTTCACCAGTTTCAGAATCTACACTTTTTTCTGTTTCAGATTCAGCTTCATCGCTCATGAGGTCGCCCAAAAGCGTTTGAGTGTCTTCGTTTTTCGGTGTGACATCGATAAGGTCAGTTTTGACTTCTTCAGATTGATTGTCTGAGATAAGACCCTCTTGCATTTCGGTAGAGAGTGGGGCATATTTGCTCAAAATGCTCTTGAGTACGGTTTTTTGAGCCATGGCGTCAAAATCAGTAGACCAAGGCCCTCTTGCATAAGTCTTTGAAAAGCGTTTACCATGACTTTCTGCTTGCTCTTTCGTCCAAAATGTCAATTTCTTAAAGCCATTCACAAGCTCGAATGTTGCAAAGTAACCATAAACTTCATCTTCCGGCTGTGTGAAATCAATGTCCAATGTTTCAAAAAGCGGATCATACGACTTGAATTGTGCTTTATAGACTTTGCCAGAGTTGATGGCCTTAAACTGACCAGAGCGGATAGCTAACTGGATAAGCCCTTTATATCCCAATTGGAATTGCGCATCTTGTTTGTATGGCACGATGTAAGCAAACCCTAGACTTGGCTCAATCGGCAAATTCAAGACTGCTGCTTTCATTGCCGCTGTCATGATTGAAGTGTTGCTAGCTCGTGCTAGCAGATTGTTGTTGTTCACAATTGACAAGAGACTTGCGGTGAATTGTCGCTCGTTCCCGTTAAGTACCTCTTGAAATTTCTGTTTGACTGCTGGTGTGTTAAAAAAGTCCTTGTGTGCAAGTTGATTTGTCATGTTCTGTCTTCCTTTTTGATTTGAATACCCTTATTTCGCATTTTAAGGGGGTGTGGTGCAATTTTAACGGTGTTCTAGTCTATTTATACCACCCAACAAAACACACGCCTTAAAATCGATTTTAGAGGGGTTTCCTAGTGTGCGCTAAAAATCTGCGTTGATTTCTTAGCGAAATACATATATTCGTTGATTTTGCTGATAAACGAATATAAATCTAACTCGTCCATCATTTTCTGTTTATGCTCTTCCGAGAATACAAGGCCGTGAATGCGCTCGTAGTCTTCAAAGAGCTTTAGTTTTACTTCTTCTTCCGTCATTTAAAGCATCATCCTCTTGTCTTGTTGAGTCTTGAATTGGTAAACGTGCTCGTTTGTTGTTCCCAATCCTGTCTTTTTGAAAATTCGAGAATGAACACGCTTGCCATAAGTGCCCATGATATCCCGTGGGCTTAAGTTAGTTGTGATGATGGTCTTAGTACGCTTGTTCAGAATGCTATACAAGATTCCGTTTGACCATTCTGTCACTTTTTCAGTGCCAACATCATCCAACACCAGCCATTCAGCTTCCGAAATGCGTCTGATATACTCTGCTTCAAGGCTGAAATCCGCTTTGATTTTGGCAAGCAAGTCAACGATGTTGATGAATAGTCCCATTTTTTTCGTGTGATCAGACAAGGCTTTAAGTGCTGAATATGCTAGGTGGCTTTTGCCCACTCCAGTATCGCCAATCAAAACAATGTTGTAGTCTTGACCGTCAAGATAGCCTTTAAGTTGATTTCTGACATTTTTCAAGTCTTCTTTCTGCTCTCTGGTAAGAGCTTTGAAGGTTTGAAAAGTAGCACTAGCTAGGTCGTCATCCAGCAAGCTGAAATCTTTGAGGAAGTACAAGCGTTTCTGCTCTTGCTCACGCTCGTACTGTTCTTGTGCCTTGATGGCGTTCTGTTGGTCTTGTTCTTCCCGATGGCACAGTTCACACACTGTGTAGGGTTTTGAGTTCGGAAACTGAATCGTGACATAGTTTCGCTTGTGCTTGTCGCAGTATTTATCGCTAGGCTTCATGTACTGCCTTCGCATTTGCTTGGCTGTTTGCTCTAAACTCATAGATATCACCTCTAGTATTTGCTGCAAGCTGGTCCAAATTTAACTGGCTGTTCATCAAAGCTTTTACGACTGTCAAATTGGCGTTGTTCTTCATCTTGCTGAGCAACGGTATGAATCCCATTTTGTGCCCAAGCTTTTAAAATAGAGTTGACATATCCAAATGAGCGTTTCGAGTTGTCAGCAGCTCTATCAATGGCGCGTTTGACTAACATGATTTCTAACTTATCGAAATCGATATAGCCTTTTAGTTTTTCCATTTGGTATCCGTCAATAGGTCCGATTCGTTCTTGATAATGTCTGAAAATATTAAAATCTGATTGGTCATCAGCAGCAGAAGAAGAAAATTGACTAATTTCTGATGTTTCATCCTCTCTACTGTTAGATTTACTTATATTATATTTACTTATATTATCTTTACTTATATTGGGTAAACCAGTGGTTTCCGTTTGGTTTACCAGTGGTTTACCAGTGGTTTCATCGGTGTTTTCCTCTAGTAACTCTTTGTAAATACTAGGAACATACCTGTCTTTTCTGACCGTGTTTTGTTCGTGAAAATCAACCACGAAATAGACCATTTCATCATTAAGAGGTTTCACGAATTGTTTGATAACTAAAAGCCCTAGATTATCTTCATTAGCCCCTATCATTCTGAGAATGGGGAACGCCTCTACTACTCCATCATCATCGCAGTTTTGGATGAGGTGGAAATAAAGGGCTTGAGCTTCTAGCGGCAAGCGTAGAAAACGATGCGTTTGAGTTACGGTTTTACTTATCATCCTACGGTTCCCCATTTGAACCTCCTGAGTAATAGTATTTTTGATTATCTGCCATATTTAATGCCTGCCCTCCCACCACTGCTTAATTTGTTACTCCGCCAACAATCTCATAACTTCTTCAAGCCTGTCTTTCAAGGATTCTTCACGCTCTGTGCGTTCGAAGTCAGAACCGTCAAGTTTAGTTACATTGTATTCGGCTTCTACGATAAGCACTTCACAGTCAAACGCTTCAGCGAGCTTGTCGAGATTGTTTTTTTGTTTTTCATACGACTCAATCGGAACATGTAGAGCATCTCCTAAAACATCGCCGAATTTCAATTCAAATGCCAGAGTAGTTCTGTCCTTGTAATTTTCAAGAAATCCATCTTTTTCAGCGCTGTAAAATACGACTTGTTTGTTATTTTCTTTCATGATTATTCTTCCTCACCTTCGTTGTACTTCTTGAAACTCAATGTCAAACTTGTGATACCTGCTGCGATGACTACAAGACCAAGAGTTGACATGATGCCCTCTTTTTCACCAGTGTTAGGGAGAACACCGCCGTAAACTGTCGTATTTACCACCTCTTTTGGCTCAGAATCGAGCTTGTAAGACACTGTGGTAGATTGTGTCACTTTGTCATTAGGACGCTCTACGCTCGTTTTAGGGGCTTTTTCTGGCGTGCTAGGTTTTTGAGGTTTTTCTGGTTCCTCTAGGATTTCTAGTTCTGGCAAGTCGAGGATAGGGGCATCGTTTGGCACTACGCCACCTTCGAACGGTGGAAGTTCACGTACTTCTGGGATGCCCGGAATACCGCCTTGGAACTCTGGCTTGTAATGAACAGGCGCTTCATTTGGTACTGTGCCACCGTTCCATTCAGGCTTATCATATTGTGGGGCGTCAAACGGTACTGTGCCACCGTTCCATTCTGGTTTGTCTAGCACTGGTGCATCATTCGGAACAGTTCCGATTGGCTCAGTATATTCTGGTTTCACACGTTCTTCAGGAATACCAGGGATGCCACCTTGAAACTCTGGAATTTCAACTTTTGGAGCTTCACGAGGGATTTCAAACGTTGGCTCTGGCTTGTTCTCACCGCTGGCGTCACCCTTTCCTCCTACGAGTTGTACATAGCTATACGAAGTAGCTCCATCTGTTTCTGCTTTCAACTCAATTTTGTTCGTTGGGTTAACTGAGTCCTTGACAGCGTTAATAAGCTTAGTCTTATAGTTGATGTAGATCATGTGATCCAAGCGATCCATCTTGATAGTAA
>ERZ772786.945-NODE-945-length-11353-cov-3.112940_pt1 | contig 11353 bp, 7 predicted proteins | sample MGYA00511473_ERZ772786 | MGnify/ENA primary metagenome ERZ772786 (study PRJEB29015, sample SAMEA2738025) | human oral metagenome | biome: human oral; feature: human-associated habitat; material: saliva | place: China | collected 2252 ...
GCCCAAGATTTATACAGAAATGATGACCATTCGACTGGCTGAGGAAAAAGCAAGCTCGGATCAGATTCCTGACAACTTGGTAGAGGAACTGTCTAATCTCAAGCAGGAAATCCAAGAGCTTAAGCAACAATTAGCCAATGTCGGCAGTCAGCCAGCTCCAGCAGCTAAGAAATCGGAGGCACGACCTCAGAAGGCTAAGACTTATCGAGTAGACCGCAATAAGGTCAATGCCATCTTGGAAGAGGCAGTGGAAAATCCTGAATTGGCTCGCAGCAATTTGACCAAGCTGCAAAATGCTTGGGGTGAAATTATCGAGAGTCTGGCAGGAGCGGACAAGGCTTTGCTCATTGGTTCGCAGCCAGTTGCAGCCAATGAAAACCATGCTATTTTGGCTTTTGAGTCTCATTTTAACGCTGAGCAGACCATGAAAAGAGAAAATCTCAATACCATGTTTGGAAATCTGCTGAGCCATGCTGCTGGCTTTTCACCAGATATTCTGGCTATTTCTCTCGAGGACTGGACTCAGATTCGGGCAGAATTTTCAGCTAGAAGTCGCAGCAATAAAGCAGAAGCAGCTGAAAAGCAGGAAGAAAGATTGATACCAGAAGGCTTTGATTTTCTAGCGGAAAAAATCACCGTGCAGGATGATTGAATTTAGATTTTTATGATTTTTCATGCTATAATGGAAGAATGAATAGACGACAATTTATAGTAATGGCGGCTTTTACAGCCTTAGAAACGTACTTTTTTAATAAATCAATCATGTCTGAAGACTATCTGATGGCTATTTTCTGGGCCATTCTGATTGGTCGAAATCTGCAGATTAGCTATGTGATGGGGCGGATTATGGATGAGATTGATAAGCATTTAGGACACAAATAATGGCTAAATCAGAGATTGACTAGAGCAAGAATCTAGCACTCTCGGGGGGGTTGACAAGGAATAAAGGGGGGGCTGAGAGACGATTGTCGCAGCCTCTTTTATGATGTAGAAAAGTAGAAAGAAGGAAGAAGTCGGATTGGATACAAGAATTTTTTAGAAAATTGCTATTTTTATGATAAAATAGAAGTTAGTAGCAATTGAAAGGGGCATCTATGAAGTTAAGAACAAAGGCAAAAGGTCTGAATGGCCGCATCCGTGTGCCAGGCGACAAATCAATCAGTCACCGTTCGATTATGTTCGGGAGCTTGGCCAAGGGCCTTACAGTGGTTCACGATATTTTGAGAGGTGAAGATGTCCTTTCTACGATGCAGGTCTTTCGCGATTTAGGCGTCAATATAGAGGATGATGGAAAGACTATTAAGATCCACGGTGTTGGGTTTGATGGCCTCAAGGCGCCGAATAATAAACTTGACATGGGCAATTCAGGAACCTCTATCCGCTTGATTTCGGGTGTCTTGGCAGGTCAGGATTTTGCAGCAGAGATGTTTGGGGATGATAGTTTGTCCAAACGTCCGATGGATCGGGTAACCCTGCCTCTTAGTCAGATGGGTGTGGATATTTGGGGTCAGACAGAACGAGATTTACCGCCACTTCACATCCATGGCCGAAAAGATTTAAGGCCTATCCATTATCAGCTGCCAGTGGCTTCCGCTCAGGTTAAATCAGCCTTGATTTTTGCAGCTTTACAGGCTCAAGGCAAGTCGGTCATTATTGAAAAGGAAATTACCCGCAACCATACAGAGGATATGATTGTCCAATTTGGTGGTCAGATTGAGGTCAAGGGCAAGGAAATCCGTGTGCAGGGTGGTCAGACCTTTACTGGGCAAGAAGTGAGAGTGCCTGGTGATATTTCTAGCGCAGCCTTCTGGCTGGTTGCAGGATTGATTCTGCCCCATTCTAAAATCGTCCTTGAAAATGTTGGGATCAATGAAACTCGGACGGGGATTCTTGATGTTATCAAGGCAATGGGCGGTAAGATGACCCTTTCTAATATAGATGAGATGGCCAAATCTGCTACGATTACCGTTGAGACTTCTGAGCTGAAGGGAACGGAGATTGGCGGAGGAATTATTCCGCGCTTGATAGACGAGCTTCCGATTATTGCCCTTTTAGCCACCCAAGCTGAGGGCAGAACGGTGATCCGAGATGCCGAGGAGTTAAAAGTCAAAGAAACCGATCGGATTCAGGTTGTCGCAGATGCTTTAAATAGCATGGGAGCAGCCGTTATCCCTACAGCAGATGGCATGATTATTGATGGGAAAACGCCTCTTCATGGTGCAAGCATCAATACATTCGGCGACCACCGTATTGGAATGATGGCAGCCATTGCGGCTCTATTAGTTTCGGATGGAGAGGTAGAGCTGGAGCGGGCAGAGGCTATCAATACCAGCTACCCAAGCTTCTTTTCAGACTTGGAGGGCTTGGTGAATGGCTAAGATTTTACTTGGCTTCATGGGAGCGGGAAAATCAACGATTGCGAGAGCCTTGTCAGCAGATTTTCTGGATATGGACGAGCTGATTGTCCAAAAGATTGGCATGTCCATCCAAGAGTATTTTGCTCAATACGGCGAGCCAGCCTTTCGAAAAATTGAAGCTGAAGTCTTGGCTGAGTGTATCAAGCAGGATGTTGTGCTTTCTACGGGAGGCGGTGTCGTCTTGAGTCCCCAAAACCGTGAATTATTGGCTCAAAATCCCCAAAATATTTATCTGAAAGCTGACTTTGAGACCCTCTTTCGTCGGATTGAGCAAGATGAGGAAAATCAGCGCCCCTTGTATCTGACCAAAAGTAAGGCAGATTTGCAAGAGATTTTTGAACAACGGCAGGCTCTCTATGAGGCGGTCGCGACACAAACAATTGACGTGGTAGGAAAAACGCCACAAGAAATTATTGAGGAAATCCAATGAAAGTAGCTTTTTTAGGACCCAAGGGATCTTTTTCCCACCATGTTGCCCAAGAAGCCTTTCCCCAAGCAGACTTGGTGCCCTACCAAAATATCACAGAAGTGATGAAGGCCTATGAAGGGAAAGAGGTGGATTATTCAGTCGTTCCCGTGGAAAATTCGATTGAAGGAAGTGTCCATGAGACCTTGGATTATCTTTTCCATCAAGCTGAGATTCAAGCGGTAGCAGAGATTGTTCAGCCCATTAAGCAGCAGTTGTTGGCGACCAGTTTGAACAAGCCTATTGAGAAAGTCTTTTCTCATCCTCAGGCGCTTGCTCAGGGAAAAGGCTATATTCGCCAGCATTATCCAGAAGCAGCGATTGAAATTACAGCCAGTACAGCTTATGCGGCTCGCTTTGTGGCAGAGCATCCTGACCAACCTTTTGCGGCTATTGCACCGCGGACTGCGGCAGTCGAGTATGGTTTGCAAGTGGTGGCTCAGGATATTCAGGAAATGGAGGAAAATTTCACTCGTTTCTGGATTTTGGGACAAACCCCCCCTGCTCTTAAGCTTGTAAAGCAAGAGGAAAAGCAGAGTTTAGCTCTGACCTTACCGGATAATCTGCCCGGTGCATTGTATAAGGCACTATCAACCTTTGCTTGGCGTGGCATTGACCTGACAAAGATTGAAAGCCGGCCTCTTAAAACAGCCCTAGGGGAATATTTCTTTATTATTGATATTGATAATGAACGGAAAGAATTAGTGGATTTCGCTTACCAAGAGCTTACCGCACTTGGCATCACCTTTAAAATTCTAGGCAGTTATCCCGTTTTTCAAATTCAGGATTATAGATTGGAGCAGAGATGAGAGAAACAGAAAATCTGAGTCGACACGAGCAGTTAAGGCTGGATTATCTCCATACAAACTATTACTATCTTAACGAACATGAAAAAGAGGAGTATAATTACCTCCGCCAAAAGTCGAAAGGACGGTCAGATGCTGCGCAAAAAACGGCTACCAAGCAGACCGTGCAGGCTTCTCCAGAGGATTCGAAGACGGACTCATCCGGTTTGTTACCCAAATACCCTGGTAAAGGCTCTCTTAGCAGAAGCCAAAAGAATTCCCGCAATTCTTTAAAGCAAGAAACGAAAAAATCAACTCAGAAAACTCCGAAAACCTACAAAAAGATTCGACCGAAGCGCGTACTGATGTGGCTCCTGATTTTTGTACTTCTGGTTGTTTCTGGCATGCTCTTTATGTTTTTCAAAGGCTTAAATACAGCGAGACCAGGAAATCTCAAAGCGGCTGATGTTGAGTACTTTGATGGCCATGATGCTCGAGATGGGATCAACATTCTTGTTTTAGGGACGGATGGCCGAATTGGAGAAAATTCAACGGAGACTCGGACCGATTCAATTATGGTTTTAAACGTTGGCAATAAAGACCATAAAATGAAGTTGGTCAGCTTTATGCGTGATACCTTGATTCATATTGACGGCGTCAGCAATTCCTACACGGAGCCGACGGATGATGATTATTATGATCAAAAATTGAACTCCGCCTATACTTTTGGTGAACAAGACAATCATCGTGGAGCTGAGGCAGTGCGCCAAGCTTTGAAAGATAACTTTGATATTGACATTAAATACTATGCTTTAGTAGACTTTAACACCTTTGCGACTGCAATTGACACCCTCTTTCCAAATGGTGTATTTATGGATGCTAAATTTTCGACCATTGATGGGGAAAAAGTCACAGAAGTGGAAGTTCCAGATGATTTGAACATGAAGGATGGAGTGGTTCCTACTCAAACCATCAAGGTTGGTCGTCAGCACATGGACGGGCGAACGCTCTTAAACTATGCCCGTTTCCGTAAGGACGATGAGGGTGACTTTGGACGTACACGCCGCCAGCAAGAAGTCTTGACTGCTATCATGCAGCAGATAAAAGACCCTACCAAGCTTTTTACAGGATCTGAAGCATTAGGAAAAGTTTTTGCCTTGACCTCGACCAATGTACCTCAGAGTTTTATTTGGTCACAAGGCTTATCCTTGGTGCTTGATTCACGCAATGGGATAGAGCGCCTCACTATACCAGAACTAGGTGACTGGACGGATACCTATGATATGTATGGTGGACAAGGACTCTTGATTGATTTTGAAGCCTATAAAGAAAGATTGAAACAAATGGGCTTAAGATAGGGCTCTTATGATATAATGGGAAGTGACAGATTTTGTCTCTTCCCTTTCTTTTTGGAAAAATAGCAGAGCAGAATGTGAACATGTTTTCCAATAGGAAGAAAGAAATAAATAGTAGAAAACCCTATGATTTTTTGCAAAGTCTATTTGTAGTTGAGCGCAGGGTGGATTAGAAAGTAAAGAAATGTTAAAAAAGAACGATATTATTGAAGTAGAAATTGTAGATCTGAGTCATGAGGGAGCGGGTGTGGCCAAGGTAGACGGCCGCGTTTTTTTCGTTGAAAATGCCCTGCCGAGTGAAGTGATTCGTATGCGCGTCCTCAAGGTCAATAAAAAAATCGGCTTTGGCCGTGTTGAGGAATTTGTGAAGAAGTCTGATCAGCGCAATGAGCATGTCGATTTGGCTTATCTGCGGACTGGAATTGCTGATTTGGGGCACTTGTCCTACCCAGCCCAGCTAGCTTTTAAAGGCAAGCAAGTGCAGGACTGTCTTTATAAAATCGCTAGTATTTCGGATGTGGAAGTGCTGGAGACACTGGGCATGGATCATCCACTGGCCTACCGTAATAAAGCTCAAGTGCCAGTTCGTCGTGTCAATGGCCAACTAGAAACTGGCTTTTTCCGAAAAAATTCCCATGACCTCCTGCCGATTGAGGATTTTTACATTCAGGATCCAGTTATCGACCAAGTCATCGTTTTTGTACGTGACTTGCTACGCCGCTTTGACCTCAAGCCTTACGATGAGAAGGAGGGCACTGGCCTGATCCGCAATCTGGTTGTTCGACGTGGCCATTATTCGGGTGAAATCATGGTCATTTTGGTGACCAGCCGTCCTAAGATTTTTCGAGTGGAGCAGTTAATTGAGCGCTTGACAGAAGCTTTCCCAGCTATCAAGTCCATCATGCAAAATATCAACGACCAGCCAGGCAATGCTATTTTCGGTCGGGAGTTTCGGATACTCTACGGACAAGACTTCATCACTGACAGCATGCTGGGCAAGCAGTTCCAGATTGCTGCGCCAGCCTTTTACCAAGTCAATACTGAGATGGCAGAGAAGCTGTATCAGACGGCCTTTGACTTTGCTGATTTTAAAAAAGAAGATATTGTGCTGGATGCCTACTCGGGTATTGGCACCATTGGTCTGTCGCTGGCTGATCGAGTCCAGCAGGTCTATGGAGTGGAGGTCATTCCTGAGGCCGTGGAAAATAGTCAGCGAAACGCAGAGCTCAACGGTATCACCAATGCCAGCTATGTGTGCGCTCCTGCAGAAAAAGCCATCCAAACTTGGCTGGATCAAGGAATCAAGGCAGATGTCATCCTAGTCGATCCGCCGCGTAAGGGCTTGACAGATAGCTTTATCACTTCTAGTGTCAGTATGGAACCCCAGCGGATTGTCTATATCTCCTGCAACCCTGCCACCATGGCACGTGATATCAAACTCTATCAAGAGCTGGGCTACGAACTGAAGAAAGTCCAGCCGGTTGACTTATTTCCGCAGACGCATCATGTTGAGTGTGTAGCGTTGATGTCAAGGATTGATAACTTATGTGTGAAAAAGGCTTGAAATACGGACTTTCCTAGAGTTGGAATTTAAACATCGCCTTACGCAAATATTTGTAAAAGTGACTGGATATCAAGTAAAAACCAAGGTCGAGCTGACAGGTTAAAAATTGATAAGGATGAGCGGAAAATTAATCTCGAAGTGAAAATATCAAGTGGAGTATGCGTCAAGGAACAGCATAAGGTACGTCAAAGATGTATGACCGACAGTGTTAGGGGGATGAACATGATAAAAATGGTAAGCTGATGATTACTGGTGAGGAAACAGTTAAAGTTGTGAAGTTGATATCGTATACATATTGGTGGGTAAAGCATTTTAGGTATCGTTAAGTAATTTGAAAATCGAAAAATATTTTCTCCTACCGGAAAAGATAAACGGTGTAAAAGAACCATAGATGTCATACTTAGCAATAATAAGTGTACTATAGATGTTAAGTTGAAGAAATTTTAGTATCTAGTATCGTATAATAACTCTCCAATTTTTTTAAAGAGGTTTTTAAAGCTGTGTAAACTGAAAAGGCTAGGTGGGGGAATTTGATAAAAGATGAAAATGGAATCCGAAGAAAAACTAAAAAGTATGCTTCTAAGAAGAAATAAATTGTGGATTATGTTGCATAGATAGGGAGAGTTTTCATATGGTAAAACAGAAAAGCTGGAATAAGTATTATGAAATTATTGATAAATTAGGAAAAGGCGGAAATGCAAAAGTTTATCGTGTAAAAAGCAAGGAAGATAATAAAGAATATGCTTTAAAAAGTTTAAAAGATCGCCGGAAAGAAAAGTGCAGTCGTTTTGTTAACGAAATTAATACTATAAAAGATAATTATCAAGAAATAGAGGGTATTATTCCTATCTATAAATTTTCTAAAGATGAATACTGGTATACAATGCCTATTGCAATACCTGCAGTAGATTATATAGCTGAGAACAAATTAGGCATTGAAGAAATTGTTAGGGGTATGGTTTCTTTATGTGAAACTTTGGAAAAGTTACATGAAAAAGTTATCTGTCATCGTGATATAAAACCTTCTAATATTTATTATTACAATAATCAATTTGCACTTGGTGATTTCGGGTTAGTTGATTTTCCGGATAATACAGATGACTTTACAAAATCTGATAAAGGACTTGGAGCAATTTTTACTATTGCACCAGAAATGAAGCGAAACCCCAAAAATGCGGATGGTAAAAAAGCAGATGTGTTTTCGTTAGCTAAAACAATGTGGATGTTTTTAACTATTAATGAAAAAGGATTTGATGGACCATATAATTATTTGGATTCTAGTCATAGTTTACGCTGTTTTGAACCATACAAAAATACTCATCTTGTAGAAATAGATGAACTTTTAAAAGATTCTACTGATAACAATCCTTATGTTCGTCCGACAATCAAGGAGTTTAAAGAAAGATTAATTAATTGGATTGATACATATTCTGACACAGATAAAGCTCAAGCCAGTGATTGGAATTTCCTAAATAAACAGTTATTTGCCTCTATTCCCCCAGACTCGTCATCATGGAGGAATATTAATAAAATTGTTGAGGTTTTAAATACTATTGGTAAAATCCCTACTTATAAACATATGTTTTTTCATGATAAAGGTGGATTAGATTTTTCTTTCGCAGAAGTAGCAGCTGAAGAAAAATGTATAAAGTTGTATGATACGTTAGACCATTGTTATATAGTAAGACCTAAAATATTATATTTTGAAGGATTTGATGAAAATTTTAGATGGAATTATTTTTTGTTAGACTTAGAAGAATTAGATCCTATTCTTAGTGCGGAAGGCTATTCCGATAGTGAATATTTAGTTGAGGATTATCCTGCTCATTATGTTTCGGCTCAATATGAGCAATATGGTGTTTATGATTATGAAACAGGTGAGCCTTTGCCGAAAGGATTTCGAAGAGTACACCGTTATATCAGGGGGAAATTTTTAATTGTAATGAAGAATGGACCGTACAACGGAATAAGTGGAACATATGATGGGAGACATGGTGATTGTAGTCCCAGTGAATTCAGAAATTATATCGAATGTTTGTTAAATTATTATTTAAAATTGTATCAGAATATAAAGTGTAATGATGAACATAAAGATTTATCTGATAAAGAAATCGAAAGTAGAATACTAGATTTGAAAGAATTTAATAAAAATCCGTTCAGAAAGGAATTGTTTAGGGAACATGATGTATCCGATAATAAGAAAAAAATTTCAGAACTTAAAAGGAGTGAAGAATATATAAAACAAAATTTTAAAGCGTGGGATTTTGGTAATATGCTTCATAATAGTCCATTATCGAATTCAGAAACTATTAAATTTGCATTTAATTTTTTACCTTCTGGGAATAAATTCTCTTCAGAATATCTTGAAGAAATGAATTATTATATTTGTACAGATGGACACATAGAAGAAATGAATCCATATTCAGATGAGAAATGTTTTTACCTTTATGATAGAAAAAATGCTATAGATTTAAAATATAATCTTGAAAAAAGAGTGGCAGAAATTCTTAATCAAAATCATTTAGTAGAATTGGATAAATACGAATCACGTTTTTTAATAAAAGCAGTTAGATGTGGAAAGCCGACACATCTATTCACAAAGCAAGAAGTTGAGAAAGCTATGAGAAATGCGGACGATAGGGTAAATAATCAACTTGTAATTGATGAAAATGGATATGCAAAGGTAATAAAAAAAGATGAATTTTCTTATTTATATCCAGTAAGGCATGAATCATGGGATTCAGGGAATATGTATGTAGGTAAATATTCAAGCTTATCTACATTAGAAGATGATTACATTTCATCATTGCAGGGATGGTTAGTATATCTAAAAACAGGAACCCCACAGTATATGGATTATGTACGTGATAATCGTAATGAAGAATATTTAATACAAGAAATTATGCCATATAATTAAATCTAATATTTATTGCATTTATGATGAAATAGCCTAATTAAAAAATATAAGGTTGATAAGATATAATAGCTATCGAAATCCCATGAAATAAGGACTTTAGGAATATGTAGATATATTTGCTAATAGCCCAAGTATAACATGTGGAGCCGATAGTATTGATGTTAAAGGTATAGAAGTAAATAATCAATATTACAGCATGTTATTTCTCAATTATTCTATATAGATAGAAACAAAAGAAAAATACTTTTCATTAATTGTAAGAATTGATTTTACAGAAAGTCATCACTACTTTGATTAGTGTAGTCATGCATCTTGACAGTGAGAACTGGATGGAGGGCTCAATTGAATTTGAAAATGATTATTTCCATCACCTTAGAAGTTGTGTAACAAACAATGGCTATTCCGATTGGGCGATTACGAAAATTAGTGCAGATATAAAATTTATGTGGCATCGCCTAAGTCAACATGAGGATGATTACTGCATAGGGTGTTCCGATGATTGCATACGCTTTAAACTTATCATATGTATGCTGGTACAGGAAAGATTAAATTTGGAATTTTGCTTGCATAGCAGGATTTTCTCGTTTAAATCAGTATTCACGGATATGAAATTAACAGATGTCAATGGAAAGTGCATGATGGTAAACAGCCGTATGAGGTGTTATTGAAGTGCATACACAAATAACACCTTGCAATCATTTTTTTAAAGTGATATACTAGGACTACGTTTTGAAATCGTTTGCATAGGGTTGCGATGAGCTTGTAATGAGAAATCTAGGAGAGAAAATATGGAATTGTCAGCTATTTATCACAGGCCAGAGTCGGAGTTTGCTTATCTTTATAAGGATAAGACAATGCACATTCGCATTCGGACGAAAAGGGGAGATATTGAAAGAGTCAACTTGCATTATGGGGATCCTTTTATCTTTATAGAGGACCATTATGAGGACAGCAAGGAAATGGTCAAAGTCACCTCCGATGCTTTGTTTGATTACTGGCAGGTGGAGGTTTCAGTCGGCTATGCTCGACTCCAGTATCTCTTTGAGATTAAGGATAAGCAAGGCCAAAGCATCTTGTATGGCGATAAGGGTTGTGTTGAAAACACACTCGAAAATCTTCATTACGAGGGGAATGGCTTTAAGCTTCCTTATATTCATGAAATTGATGCTTGTCATGTACCTGACTGGGTTTCAAAGATGGTTTGGTATCAGATTTTTCCAGAACGCTTTGCCAAAGGCAATCCTGCTCTCTCGCCAGAAGGAGCTCTAGCTTGGGATTCGTCAATCACGCCTAAAAGTGAGGATTTCTTTGGTGGAGATTTACAGGGAATTATTGACCATCTGGATTACTTGCAGGACTTGGGTATTACAGGCCTTTATCTCTGTCCTATCTTTGAATCCCCGAGCAATCATAAGTACAATACGACGGATTATTTCGAAATTGACCATCATTTTGGAGATAAGGAAACCTTCCGTAAACTGGTGGAGCAAGCCCATCAGCGTGGCATGAAAATCATGCTGGACGCTGTTTTCAACCATATCGGAGACCAATCTCCACAGTGGCAGGATGTTCTCAAACATGGTGAAGATTCCGTTTATAAAGACTGGTTCCATGTTCAAGAGTTCCCAGTGACAAAGGATAGGCTTGCAAATCCAAGAAAGCTCCCTTACCATACCTTTGCCTTTGAGAGTTATATGCCAAAGTTAAATACAGCAAATCCTCAAGTGAGGGACTATTTGTTGAGCGTTGCGACCTACTGGATTGAAGAGTTTGATATCGATGCTTGGCGCTTGGATGTGGCTAATGAAGTCGATCACCAATTTTGGCGAGATTTCCGTAAGGCTGTCTT
>ERZ772786.952-NODE-952-length-11297-cov-8.085750_pt1 | contig 11297 bp, 9 predicted proteins | sample MGYA00511473_ERZ772786 | MGnify/ENA primary metagenome ERZ772786 (study PRJEB29015, sample SAMEA2738025) | human oral metagenome | biome: human oral; feature: human-associated habitat; material: saliva | place: China | collected 2252 ...
TGTGTCACGCGCTTGCGCTGGCTTATCATTGAACTAAGCGGCGGTACGTCTATCGGCGTGCCGCCTTTTTGTTACAAGGAGAACTAATGGCCGATAAAAGCCTTGATGCTCAAAAGACAGGACTTTTAACAGGAGTTCGCAAGCGCCTTTTTCTACAGCGTCTGCGTTCTAGCCTTTCTACCATCATTCTGCTTGTCTCATCAGCAATTTTTATTTTTCTGTTGATTGACGTTTCTGAAGGCGACGTCATTGGCATTGATCACTTTGCCTACAGGCTTTTTGTTGTCCACCTCAGAACTCCTCTTCTCACAGAGATAATGGAAGGGTTCTCTGGACTTGCAAGCCCCGTCACCGTTATTGTCATGCTTATTGTGGTTGCTGCTTTTGCACCAGGACCAAGTGTTGGCAGGCTTGCCTTTATTAACCTGGGTGGCGTTGTTATTGTTGACCTTATCTTTAAGGCTATTGTCCAGCGTCCTCGTCCAGATGGCTTTAGGCTAGTAGTTGAAACTGGCTACAGCTTCCCTTCGGGCCACTCGATGTTCTCGATGGCTTTTTATGGCCTGCTCATTTGGCTTGTCTGGCATTACGAGAAAGACAAGCTACAGCGTTGGATTTGGTGTGGCCTGTTCTCAGGTGTCATCATTATGATTGGCGTCAGTAGAATTTATCTGGGTGTGCACTACGCTACCGACGTCATTGGTGGTTTCTCGCTTGCCCTTGTATGGCTAGTGCTTTTTACCAAGCTGATGATTCCATCGCTTATTTACAAGAAGAAAGTACCTCAAGCGAAGACAGACTAATAATCTCTGCGCTGACCACCTGGGCCGATTCTTCATCAACAATAATGCGTCCCATAGTTGCGCCCTCGCGACCGCGAGGATACGTAGGACTTCCTGGATTCATTACAAGCGTGTTGGTCCACTCGTCGCGCTGTACAAAAGGCTTATGCGTGTGACCACAGATAGCAATGTTGCATTTAACCAGGTCAAGCCTCTCGCGATAATGGCATACCTGCCACTTTAAACCGGCCGCAAAGAAAATAATCTTTTTCTTTACCATGGGGCCATAGTTGTAGCAAAAGTCATTATTGCCCAGGCAGAGCTTTACCGGAGCAATCTTCTGGAGTGTCTGATAATCAGCGTTTGAAGTGATATCTCCCGCATGCACAATGTAGTTGGCGCCCTGCAGAGCTTCAAGCAACTCAGATGACAAATACCCATGCGTATCTGAAATTACATCAAACCTTACCAGTGCCATACCAAACTCCTACGTGCGCTTTTAAGCCTCTGGCGAGAAACCCTTTGAGCTTCTACAGTCCCAGTGCTCGCTTGAGTGCAACCACACGACGGCGAGAAACCGAAATGTGACGCTCCTCAAATCCCTGAATAGTCAACTGTAGGATACCAGCAGAGATAACCTCAACATCGTCAACATACTCAAGATTCACGATAAAGCTACGATGAATGCGGAAGAATCCGTGTGGAGCAAGACGCTCTTCAAGTTTCTGCAGAGAAATAGTAGACAAGAAGCGATCGTCTTCTGTGTAGATGCAGGAGTAATCGTCTTTTGCCTCAATAAAGCGAATCTGATCAATGGGAACAAGAACCTTGCTTCCGCTCTTAATGACAGGAATTCGCTCAATGGTTGCCATAGGAGACTGAGGACGAAGGCGCTCCTCAACCTTATCAAGAGCCTGCTCAAGGCGCTCGGTCTCAACGGGCTTCATCAGATAATCTACCGCGTTAACGCCAAATGCATCCAGCGCGTACTCGCTATATGCAGTGACAAACACAATCTGTGGAGGATTCTTCAGCTTGTAAAGAGCCTCTGCAAGCTGCATTCCATTTGTCTTAGGCATGGAGATATCGAGGAACAAGACCTCAACGCGAGACTCCATGAGTTTCTCGACAGCATCCCTTGCACTTGTGGCCTCAATGATTTCCTCGAGACGTCCGGTCTCCTCAAGCAAGAACTTGAGTTCAGAACGGGCTGGAGCCTCGTCATCAACAATCATGGCACGCATATCATTCACTCCCAACGGCCTAACGCAGCGTTAAGCAAAACCGAGTACTACAATGCTGTTGCCTGCAGAGCCGCATCTGCAAGCTTGAGTGTCACGCACGTACCCTGCCCTGGTTTAGACATGATTTCCATGCCAGAGCCAACGGCGTAGAAGCGCTCAACTCGCTCAGCTACGTTCTTAATGGCAATACCCGTGCCCCTATTTCTCCCCGAAGAATCCTGCGGGGTAGGACCTTGACCATTAAGTAAGCGAGAAACAGTCTCTTCATCCATTCCAAGACCATCATCAGCAACAGATATAAGAATATCATCATCATCGCGTGTGACGTGGATGTCAATATGGAGGGCGCCTTCATCTTTCATAGCGTGCCTCACGGCATTCTCGACAATAGGCTGAATCAAAAAAGACGGTACCTGAATATCTTCGCATCCCTCATCAACATGCTCAGACTCTTGAATACGTTCTTCTCCAAAACGCGCCTTCTCAATTGTCAAATACCTGCGCGTTTGTGTCAATTCCTGAGAAAGCGGAATGAGCGCACCTTGAGAGCTCTCAAGCGTACGGCGATAAAACACAGAGAACTCGCGAAGCAGGTCTCGCGCCTTATTGGGGTTTGTACGCGTAAGAGATGCAATGGTATTGAGCGTGTTGAACAAGAAATGCGGATTAATCTGTGCCTGCAAGGCTTTGACCTCGGCCCGAGCAGTTAACTCTGCCTGGCGATCAAGCTCATACGAGGAAAGCTGTGTGGAGAGAAGCTCGCCCAGTCCCTCTGCAATTGCCAACTGCGTACGATCAATTTCAATGCCACGACGATAGTAGAGCTTGATAGTACCAACCGTGCGGTCCTGAACAATCAACGGAACAATGATGCCAAAGGAGCTGCCGCCATTGCCAAAGCCTCCGCGCCTTTGTAGTACCTGCTGACGACTATCTACCGAGACAAACGTCTCCATGCGGCCGCTTTCCAGAACCTCAGTTGCAGGGCCAACCACTTTTGAGCCAGGCATATGCGAGGTTGCAATATCTCCCTCAAAGCCCAATACATATTCTGTATCCGTGATGGAAATAGCGGCTGCAGAAGTTTCTGGAAGCAATAGTGTGCAGATAGTTGGCGCTGTTTCTTGCGACAAGCCTCCGCGTAAGGTCTTGAGCGTCTTAGAGGCAACCTCAAGTGTTCGCTCTGTTGCTTGAGACCTGGCGTGCTCATTACCAGGCTGGGTAGTGCCACCAAGAACAATGACCGTGGCAAGTCCTCCGCCTGCAACAAGAGCGGCAAACAGGTTGTCTGCCATGACGCTCCAGGAAAGCAAGCCCAGCAATACACAGGCAAGAATAATCAGGACTATCCTGGTTGATCTATGTATGTACTGAGCAAGTCTTTGCATGGCTGTCTAGTTCTCGACTGGTTCTGCAGCAGAATCCTCAGAAGCAAGCTGCTGCGGCAAAGGCGAATGCTTAAGCGCACGAGCCAAAGGAGCTCCTAGTACATAGAGAACAACAGCCTCTCCGAGTCCTGTGGTGATAAAACCAAACAAGAACATAAGAGGATACGATCCATCAAGTTCAATGGTGGTAAATGGAATTGTGTAGAATCCTAACCCCTGAAGCAAAATGGGAAGATATGCAGACACAATAACGGCATTTGCAAGCACTGGCCCCAGAAGCGCAAGTGGTACGTTCTTCCTGTTCTTCCAGGTAAACCATGCACCAAGAGCAGTTGCCAGAGAACCAAAGACTACGTCTAACAATCCCAAAGCTCCTGTGCCAGAAATGACCATATTTGCAAGGTTGGCAATAACGCAACCAAGCGTCAGTCCTGGGATTGCGTCAGCGGTAAAGAGTGCAATAACCACAACCGCCTCAGAAATGCGGAACTGCACAGGACCCCAAGCAAGACCGCCCAAGAAAAGAAGAGCTGCAAGTGTAAGCGCTGCATAAAGGGCAGCAATAATACCAATACGTGCAAGGCGCTGAGCGCGCTGTTTTGTTGCATAAGCTGAAGAAACCTGTGGCAAAACAATCCCCTTGTTAACTCTAAAAACTTAGTTCATGATACGACGAAACGCATATATGAGCAAATGAGCAGCGCAGACATACATTTAGTAATGCAGGTGCATTCCTGGATAGACCATCTCACGAGCATGCTTTTGATACGCTGCGACTGCCTCTTCTTCAAAAGCAAGAGGAGTGTCTTCCTCGCCCGCCATATCCAAAATCCAACGCGTGAGATAAGGATTCAAAGGAAGCAGTGGACCAATCAGCCAGGTTGCAATAGCATTCTTACGACGGAAGCCTTCTAGTTTGCTTTCTTTATTGATGCCAAAACCCACCTTATTTTTAAGGAAGTAGCAGTTAGAGTTATCTCCCTCGGTGAGTGTGAACTGCATCTTAAAGCCAACGACAACAAAAGGCTCTTTGCCATTGCCAGGATCAAACTCTCCCACCTGGACATCGTGGAAGCGCTGGGGCATATAGCGAGTGGTCGTAAACTTGAAGAGGCCCAGAGCCTCAATTTCAGAGCCGTCAGGATTAACGATTTTCTCGCCAAAAAGCTCTGAAGCGTTACCCGCAAACAGCATAGGAACGCCCTGATCAGCCAGCTCTGCAAGCCTGTCCTTGTAAGGCATAAGGCGAGAAATAATAAGCTCTTGCTGGGCTTCTGTCATGCCACCCATGATGATTGCCGACGGCGTATGCTCCACAAAGTAAGGCGTTGCGGCGTGAGAGGTGTATACGAAGTTCTCTTTTGAAAGACAAGCCTCCAGGTAGAGAGCATTTCCGTTGTCTCCACCCTGGTTTCCGTACTCTGGGTAAAGAATCTCAATCTTAGTTGCTGGATTACTCATGGGAGGCCTCCATCTGTTTCAAGCGCTCAATGATACGGTTTCTGCTGATGTCAGCAATGCCACCGTTATAGAGGCCGTGTGCATAGAAAACGTGCTGGCAAGCGTTAAGGTCAACCAGGTCAGCGGTCTCTTCAGGAGAGCTTGCCACAAAGGTTTTAGCTGGATCAATACCGGCAAGCCTCAGCCTAAGCTGCAGGTCAAGTGAAGTGTCGCCATAAATAATGACCTGCTTGACGCTTGGATCTTGCAGGAACTCAAAGTCAGTCTGATAGTACCAGCCAATGTACTCTGTCTGGTCTTTTGCTTTTGCCATATAGGCGTCAGCAATCATAATGATAATTGCTTTGTCACCTGGCTGTTTGCGAAGGATATCGATAGTGACCGAGGTTGCCGTGTCATTCTCGCCCTTAGAAGCCATGCTAATAAGGCGACGACCGTTGTAGTCAATCTCGTTATACCTGGAGGAAGCAATGTTAACGCGTTGCAAAGATGCAGCGATAGTTGCAGGTGCAAGACCCATCTCACGTGCGGTTACAATGGCCACAAACAGGTTGTAGAGATTGACGATAGAGTAGCTGTTGAGCTTGTACTCATATGTTGGTGCACCTTCGTGGCAATGCTCCTTGACCACAAACTTGCCAGTCTCTGGCTCTACCGAGATAACCTCATAATCAGGAGTTGGGTTGGTATAGCCGCACTCCTCGCAAGTTGCGTGGCCAAGATGCCTAAGGTGTGCATAATCCCACTTGAGCTTGCCACCGCATTTAGGACAAGCAGTAAGGTCTGAAACAATACCCACTGGCTCTGCGGTGTCTTCTGCCAGTCTTGCGATGGAGTAATACGTACGATGAGTGCACTGGGGAGCAAGCCTGCAGCTAATCATGTCATCTGCGTTCAAAATCAGATGAGTTGAAGCAGGAATGCCCTTATCCATAACGTCAAACACGTAGTCTGGCGTTGCACTACGAGAGAACGTATCGCGGAACAAATTGGTAACAGACAAAATATCAGGCTGCAGGTAAGGGAAAATGCGAGGTCCAGAGAGCTCGTCAAACTCCATAACTGCAAGCTTAGTCTTTGACGTACCCTTCCACGTGGCGTTCTTTGCAAACGAGCTTGCAAAGCCGCTGGAAATATTGCCGCCAACGCGGTTGGTAACGGTCTGGTAGCCATTATCGGCGAGAAGATCGTTGAGCAAGTTATTGGTGGTTGTCTTACCGTTTGTGCCGGTGATAAAGACAATCTGCTCTGGCTTAGCAATGTCTCCCAAAAATGCAGGATCAATGCCTTCAGCGATAAAGCCTGGCAGCGTTCCGCCCTCATGGTTAGTCAATTTAAGTGCTGCAAGTGTTGCTTTAGCAGCGAGAAAAGCTACAGGAAAAAGTCTGCTCTTTTTTTGTGCCACAGTAACTCCCATCGTGAGCAAAGTCTCTCTAGTTTATCACCTCGCGAGAAGGGCTTGAAGAACACAGGGCTTCTCGCCAAAAATGTCGCATAAAAAAGCCGAGCCAGGATGTCCTGGCTCGGCTGAAGCTCCGTGAAAGTAAGTTACCTTACTCCTCAGGCTGCTCCTTCTTCTCTGCAGCGTAAAGCTCGGAGAGACGGACAAGGTGATCGTAGCGAGCCATTGCGGCTTCCTCGTTCTCCTTGAAGAGCCTCTCTGCGTGCTCTGGGAACTCGCGGGTGAGTCGGCTGTAACGAGCCTCGTTCATCAGGAACTCCTGGTAGCCACCCTTAGGTGCCTTGGAGTCAAGCGTGAACTTCTTACCTGCTGGTGCAGATGGGTTGAAGCGATAGAGGTTCCAGTAGCCGGTCTCGACTGCCTTCTTCATCTCCTCCTGTGCGTGAGCCATGCCACCCTTGATGGAGTGCATCTCGCATGGGGAGTAACCGATGATGAGGGATGGTCCTGGATAAGCCTCTGCCTCAGCAATTGCCTTGAGAGTCTGCTGGAGGTTTGCGCCCATGGAAACCTGAGCAACATAGACGTAACCATAGGTCATTGCAATCTCAGCAAGGTTCTTCTGCTTGATGTCCTTACCAGCTGCTGCGAACTGTGCAACCTGGCCAAGACGGGAAGCCTTAGAAGACTGACCACCAGTGTTGGAGTAAACCTCAGTATCGAAGACAAAAACGTTGATATCCTCGCCAGAAGCAAGAACGTGGTCAAGGCCACCGAAGCCGATGTCGTATGCCCAACCGTCGCCACCGAAGATCCAGAAGGACTTCTTGGTGAGGAAGCTCTTGTTAGCAAGGATTTCCTTAGCTGCTGGAAGATCAGACTTAGCAAGCTCAACTACGAAAGTCTTAGAAGCTTCCTTGGAGAGAGCTGCGTCGTTAACGGACTCAATCCATGCCTTAGCAGCATCCTTGAGGTCCTGAGATGCGCCGTCCTCATCGACAAGCTGCTGAGCAAGCTCCAGGAGACGCTTCTGCTGTGCCTGGTGACCAAGCATCAGACCCATACCGTGCTCTGCGTTGTCCTCAAAGAGGGAGTTGTTCCATGCTGGACCGTGACCATTTGCATCGGTAGTAAATGGTGAGCAGGAAGCTGGGTTACCCCAAATTGAGGAGCAACCAGTTGCGTTGGAGATGAACATACGATCGCCAAAGAGCTGAGTGACCAAGCGGCCGTAGCTGGTCTCAGCGCAGCCTGCGCAGGAACCGGAGAACTCAAGAAGAGGCTTCTTGAACTGAGATGCCTTGACGTTGTTAGCGACAAGCTCGGTCTTCTCGGAGACGTGGTTGACTGCGTAGTCAAAGATCTCCTGCTTGGACTCCTGCTCCTCGATTGGCTTCATGGTCAGAGCATCTGCAGGGCAGATGTAGACGCAGTTGGAGCAACCGGTGCAGTCGAGCTGAGAAACTGCAATCTCAAACTTGTAGCCCTTAGCCTTAGGACCAACGGCATCCTTGAACTGAGACTGTGCTGGTGCAGCAGCAACCTCTTCGTCGGTAAGGACGAATGGACGAATGACTGCGTGTGGGCAGACATAAGCGCACTGGTTACACTGAATACACTTCTCGACGTTCCACTCAGGAACAACAACAGCAATGCCGCGCTTCTCGTAAGCAGCAGCGCCAAGCTCAAACTGGCCATCAACGTGGTTCTTAAATGCAGAAACAGGAAGTGCGTCACCCTCCATACGAGAGACTGGAGTCATGATGTCGCGGACCTGCTTGAGCAGAGCCTCACGGCCCTCAAGAGTGATTGTGCTTGGAGCATCCTCTGCGGTAGCCCAATCAGCAGGAATCTCAATCTTAGTAAATGCAGTAGCACCAGCGTCGATTGCCTTGTGGTTCATATCGACAATGTTCTGGCCCTTCTTCAGGTAAGAGTGAGTTGCAGCATCCTTCATGTACTGAAGTGCGTCTGCCTCTGGGAGAACCTTTGCAAGAGCAAAGAATGCGGACTGAAGAATGGTGTTGGTGCGCTTGCCCATACCAATTTCCTTGGCAAGGTCAATTGCATTGATCAGATAAACGTTGATGTTGTTCTTAGCAATGTAGCGCTTTGCCTCTGCTGGCAGGTGGTGTGCAAACTCCTCTGCATCCCACTGGCAGTTAACCAGGAAGGTGCCGCCAGGCTTAACGTCGCGGACCATCTTGTAGCCCTTGATGATGTATGCAGGAACGTGGCATGCAACAAAGTCTGCCTTGGTGACATAGTAAGGAGAACGGATCTTGTGATCACCGAAGCGCAGGTGGCTGATGGTGATACCGCCGGTCTTCTTGGAGTCATACTGGAAGTATGCCTGAACATATTTATCGGTGTGGTCACCAATAATCTTAATGGAGTTCTTGTTAGCACCAACGGTACCGTCGCCGCCAATACCCCAGAACTTGCACTCAATGGTGCCCTCAGCTGCAGTGTTAGGAGCCTCAGGATCCTCTGGGAGAGACAGATTAGTAACGTCATCGACAATACCAACGGTGAACTCACGCTGAGGAGCATCCTTCTTGAGCTCCTCGAAGATTGCGAATGCAGATGATGGTGGGGTGTCCTTGGAACCAAGGCCGTAACGACCGCCAACAACCTTAATGCCTGTACGACCAGCCTCATAGAGGGAAGAAACAACGTCTTCATAGAGAGGCTCACCAACGGAACCTGGCTCCTTGGTACGGTCGAGAACAGCAATCTTCTTGACGGACTCAGGAAGAACGTCAACAAAGTGCTTTACAGAGAATGGACGATAGAGGCGGACCTTAACCAGACCGACCTTCTCGCCATGAGCGTTCAGGTAATCGATAACCTCTTCGAGGGTATCGCAGAAGGAACCCATACAGATAACAACGCGGTCAGCGTCTTCTGCGCCGTAGTAATTGAACAGACCGTAGTCGGTACCAAGCTTAGCGTTAATCTGGTTCATGTAGTCTTCAACAACTGCAGGCAGCTGGTTGTAAACCTCGTTGCATGCCTCGCGGTGCTGGAAGAAGATATCGCCGTTCTCGTGGGAACCACGGCTTGATGGATGCTCTGGGTTCAGTGCGTGATCGCGGAATGCCTGGACAGCGTCCATATCACACATCTCAGCCAGGTCAGCATAATCCCAAACAGCAACCTTCTGAATCTCGTGAGAAGTACGGAAGCCGTCAAAGAAGTTAACAAATGGAACCTTGCCCTTGATTGCTGCAAGGTGAGCAACAGGAGCCAGATCCATAACCTCCTGGACGTTGCCTTCTGCGAGAAGTGCAAAGCCAGTCTGGCGAGCGGACATAACGTCAGAGTGATCGCCAAAGATGTTCAGTGCGTGGGTTGCAACGGTACGTGCGCTGACATGGAAAACACCAGGGAGCTGCTCGCCGGCAATCTTGTACATGTTTGGAAGCATGAGCAAGAGGCCCTGAGAAGCGGTGTAAGTAGTGGTCAGAGCACCTGAACCAAGAGAACCGTGAACAGCACCAGCTGCGCCAGCCTCGGACTGCATCTCGACAACCCTAACGGTTGTACCAAAGATGTTCTTTACACCCTGGGCGGACCACTGGTCAACATAGTCTGCCATTGGACTTGATGGGGTAATTGGGTAAATACCCGCTACCTCGGTAAACGCGTACGACACGTAAGCCGCGGCGTTGTTACCGTCCATGGACTTAAACTTTCTTGCCATTTCCTCTCCTTGCCTAATCTGTGATTTCTCACAGTATGCGTCTGTGCGATCCAAAATAAAGCTGTAGACCCTGGGTGACTATGGAAACATGTTTCATAGTTCGGCCGGCAGCGGTCGCATAATGCTTTTATTATTGCGCAAAAAAACAATGAAACAAATCAGAAATACAAGCTGACAAATACCTATTTTCAGGTAGGAATTTCTACCTGCGGAATTACAAAATAAACATAACACTAAAGTGCAAGTTTTTTGTAAATCGACAAAATATTCAAGTACACAAGCAGCCATCTGTCTGAAAAACAGACAGATTTTTACGTAGGCGCTCAACGTGCGACAACTTCATCGTGCGTTGCGTACCCTTTGCTGGACGAGCCTTAAATATCGTACTTATCTGATTACTTAGCAGCTTTGATTTCACAAAGTTTCTTGTAACCAAATAAGAAACGCTCTCCTATCTCGCCTTGAGCATCAGAAGCACATACGATTCCATGTTCATCTGAAGTAAGGAAAGCTTCATCAAATTCGGCGGTTCCATCAAATACCTGGGCAATAACGTCAGGATTAAACTCTGTTGGCTCATGAAGAGTCTGTGCCAGGTCTAACACTAAACTTGTGACTCCCGATCGAACGCTTTCTTCCGAGACACCCGCAATAAGCTTTCCGTCTTTTACCAGCCAAAGCACCTCTGGTGCACAATGAGTTTGCTGCTCTTCTCGCTGTGAAATCCTTGCGCGTCCCGCAAGAGACAGAACAGAACGCTCTTCCAAAGACTGGTAAGGTCCAACAGTCATAGCAGCTTGACCATTGCTCTCAAGCAAAATCATAAGAACACCATCTGGAAACTCTTGTGACCCTTCTTTAAGCGTTCCCTCAATGTGCTGCTTAGCCCAAGCAATCAAGTGCGGAGAAACCTCTTTTTGCGCAACAACTCGCTTGCTCAGCGCACGTAAGTGCCTGTTATCAAGAGGGAGGACACCTCCAGCCAATCTCCAACGACAAACAAGTTCTGGATTATCAAGCTCAAACTTCTGAGCTGCTTCTAGCTCTTCCTGGTCCACAGTGTCCTCCCCCAACTTTTTTAAAATGAACTGCTAATCCCGAAGTAGCAGATTAGTGCCTAAAGTGACGCTTGCCTGTAAACACCATTGCAATGCCGTATTCATCACAAGCAGCAATAGATTCATCATCTCTGACCGATCCACCAGGCTGAATGATAGCCGTTACGCCATGAGCTGCTAGTGTGTCAACGTTATCTCGGAATGGGAAGAAAGCATCAGATGCTGCCACAAGATTCTTTGAATCAATTCCCATGCG
>ERZ772786.953-NODE-953-length-11291-cov-13.862763_pt1 | contig 11291 bp, 5 predicted proteins | sample MGYA00511473_ERZ772786 | MGnify/ENA primary metagenome ERZ772786 (study PRJEB29015, sample SAMEA2738025) | human oral metagenome | biome: human oral; feature: human-associated habitat; material: saliva | place: China | collected 2252 ...
CGTGTCCAGTTCGCCCTTGTCGTACAGGTGCAGCAAGAACTCGCTGATGTCCCACGTGCGGCTACCCACATCCTTCAGCTCCGGGGTGTCCATCTCGAGGATCTCGTGAGCCTCGTGGCGCAGCATGCCGCCGCATGAGCCCGACGCGGAGATGATCGGGGCGTCACGGTTGACGCTGCGCAGGTCGTTGGTCAGCTTGGAGACGTACTTGCGCGCGTCGTCGTACAGGCCGTTGGACTGCAGGGCCAGGCCGCAGCAGCCGTGCTTGGGCACCAGGACCTCGTATCCCAGGTGCTCGAGCACCATGACCGAGTGGATCGAGGTCTCCACCTCGAAATACTGGCCGGCGCATCCGTGGAAGAAGATCACCTGGCCGCGCGTGCCCGAGTTAGGCAGCGGCTTGTGCTTCTTGAACCAGGACTCGAAGGTACGTCCGTAGGCGCGCGGCATGGGGGCCGAGCGGTGCACGCCAATGACGGCCTCCATCGCCAGGCGAATCGGCTTAACGTCGAGGGCCCAGTTCGCGATGGGGGCGACCGGGGTCATCATCGTGCCGATCAGGGAGGTGCGGCCGATGAGGCGGTCGCGCATGGGGATGCCGTGCGCTTCCTTCATGGCGGTGCGGCGGTGGTGGATGATCTCGGTGACCTTCACGCCCTGGGGGCACACGAGCGAGCAGGTGCCGCACGAGGAGCAGTAGTCGATGGACTTGTCCACCATCTGCCCGTCCTTGCGGAAGCGCTCGGCCTGCGGGCCGGAGTACTTGGGGCCGGCGAACAGGTCGGTGACGCGCATGACCGGGCACTGGGTCTCGCAGATCGTGCACTTCACGCACGAGTCGAGGCTGGCACGCAGCGCGGCGTCACCACTCAGGGCGAAGACGTCCTCTTCCTCCACGCCCGGTCCCATCAGCGTTGACATTTCCAGGGTCATTTCAGTTCCTCCACGATCGAGTCGACGGCCGCGAGCGCGCTGGCCAGCGCGATTCCTTCGCCGCTCTTTTCGCGCCAGCGGGTGGCGCCGGCGAGGTTGCCTCCGGCCGCGTACAGGTTGGGGCACACGGGCGCGCCTTCCTCGTTCAGGACGCGCATGTTGTCGTCAACGGCGAGCCCGGAGAGGAACAGGGGCTGGTCCTCACCCCAGAAGTCGGCGTGCAGGAGCTGTCCGGAGGCGCCCATGACGGGCAGCCCGCAGATGGTTTCACGCACGGTGCCGTAGGAGTCCATGTCGAGGGCTCCGGATTCGAAGCCGCCGGCGGCCAGGATGAGGGAACGCGTTTCCACGATCGTGGAGCGTCCCGCGCTGGCGTACTCGACGGCGCTCACGCGTCCGTCGCTCGTGTGCACGGCCTTGATTGGGGATCCCAGGACGACGCGACACTTGGACGAGGCGATGCGGGTCAGCAGGACGTTCAGGCGCATGCCGGGCACCGACGGGGGCTGGATCGGGATCTCGAAGATGGGGTGGCCGAGCTTGTCCGCCAGGTCGCGCCACGCGTTCGGGTCGTCGAGGCCGAGGACGGCGGGCAGTCCGACGACTTCACCGTCTTCCAGGAGGGGGCGAATCTGGCCTGCCAGGCGCGCGCGGTTCTCCTCGCGGTCGAGGCTGCGCGCGTGGTTGGTGCCGGTCGAGTCGACCTCCCCCTCGCGCACGACGTAGTCGACGGACAGGGCGCGCGCCTTGATCGGGGCACCGTCGGGGCCGTTTTGGCGCGTCAGGTTTTCGGCGACGAGGCCGGGGTAGAAGTCCTTGAAACGGGCCAGTCCCACGATGGCGTAGCGGGCGCCCGCCTGGGGGATGCCGGCCTCCATGGAGGGCGGGATCAGGCAGGTGGGGCGCAGCGCGCCAACGCCGGTGGGGATGCGCACGTTGCGCGTCTCGTCGCCGATGAGGGCGTCCGCGCCGACGAGGTCACGCAGCCACGCGACGGACGCTCCGACAAAGTCGGGGGTGACGTGGCTGTAGGGGTGGGTGGGTCGGGAGGCGACGTGGGCTTCCAGGGCCTCGAGAGGCTTGTCGACCGGCTCGGGGCGGTAGCCGAGGATGTCGACCGTGCCCGTGCCGAGCTGGATTCCGCCCACGCCCTTCGTGACGAGCGTGACGCTCAGTCCCGCGTCGGCTGCCTTGATTGCGGCGGCCAGGCCTGCCAGGCCAGCGCCGATAACGACGACGTCCCTCATCGAACAACCTCCTCGCTGGGTGCGGGCAGGTGCTCGACGTCGAGCGTGCCCTCGTGAATCCAGGCGTCCAGTGCGGCCTGCCTGGCTTGCTTGCCGAACATGATGGGCCACAGGCCGATCCAGCGGTTCTTCAGGAAGAGACGCAGGAGGGAGTTGGCGCGCATCGAGTCGATGTCACCGCGCTCGTGGGCGATGCCCGCGGCGCGCTGGGAGCAGAAGCCGCCCTGGCAGGGGCCCATGCCCAGGCGCATCTGGCGACGCACGTCATCGAGCTGACCCTTGGGCAGGGTGTCCATGACGTTTTCGAGCATGGCGCGCGTGGCCATCTCGCACTCGCAGATGATCTGCTCGTGGGAGGGGGATTCGTTGCGCGATTCGACGTTGTCGAGGCGGTGGCCGATCGTGTAGAGGCGCTCTTCCTTGGCGGGAGGAACAGCCTCGTCGGCGGTCTTGCAGGCGCGCTGCTCGCCCATCTCCTCGCACATGATGTCGACGATGCGCTCGGCCATGAGGCGGTAGGTGGTGAGCTTGCCGCCCGCGATGGTGAGCATGCCGTAGACGCCGTCGCGCGTGTTGTGGTCGATGATGCTCATGCCGCGCGCCATGTGGCGGGTGTCGGTCGCGGACACGCGCGAGTCCTTGACGAGGGGGCGCGCACCGGCCCAGGCGTGCACGGCACGGGACTTGCGGAAGCCGGGGATCATGGCCTCACCGGAGTCGAGCATCTGCTGGACCTGGTCGGCGGGGATCGACAGGCGATCCGGGTCGTCGGCCTTGAGGTCGGTCGTGCCGATGATGCACACGGTGTGGTCGGGCACGAGGATGTCACCGTCGGCGGGCCACACGCAACGGTTAATGACCGACTGGCTCAGTCGGTGGTTCATGGCGATCATGATGCCGGCGCCCGGGACGACGTCGACGCCGTGGCAATCCGCCATGGCGGCGATCTGTCCGGCCCAGGGGCCGCCGCAGTTGAGGACGAAGCCGCATTCGATGCGAATATCTTCACCGCCACGCTCATCGTGGACGATGACGGCGCTGATGCGCTCGCCCTCGCGTTCGATGGAGGTGACGCGGTGGTAGGTCAGGACCTGCGCCCCGTACGCCTGTGCGGAGCGGATCGCTCCCCAGGTCATCTGCCAGCCATCGACCGTGCCGTCCTGAACCTCGAAGGCGCGCTTGATGCGCGGGTCCAGGCGGGGTTCGCGACGCAGCGCCTCGGCGATGGAGATTTCGGCGGCGGGCACCTTTGCAGCCGCTGCACGGGCCAGGAACTGGTCCGCGTACTCCTCATCGTCCTGGGCGGTCACGACAAAGAGGCCTCCGGTGGCCTCGACGGCGTTGGCGTTGATCCGCTTGACGATCTCGTTTTCTTCGGCGCACTCGGTGGCCGACTCAGGATCGGACGCAATGTATCGGCCGCCCGAGTGGAGCAGACCGTGGAAGCGACCGGAGGTTCCCTGAGCGATGTCCGCCCGGTCCACGAGGACGGCTGAGAAGCCGCGCATAGCGACGTCGCGGACGACGCCGGCACCGGTGGATCCGCCACCGATGACGCACACGTCAGTGCGAAGTGTCTTCACCGTTAAAAATCCCTTCACCTCTTGATGAGGAAGTGCCTCATTGCTTGATCCATGATGCCCCTTCACACCCCTTTTGCACGAATGTACACACCACTGTGCACATATGTGCACAACGGGGGCGCATCAAACTGACATCCGCACTCCCCCGCACAATTCCGCGTGAAAATGACGAATTACATCCCACACGTATCACGTAAATGCGGTCGATGCGTCCCTCGTGAACACTCATCCCACGCGACCCCCATCTGTGCCCCTAGAGTTAAGGCATGACGAACACACTGCTCGCCCGAGTCCTCGACACCGCGAACATCGATTCAACGGTGCGCCCGCAGGACGATTTCTATCGCCACGTCAACGGCACGTGGCTGGCGACCCACACAATCCCCGCAGACCGCCCCATGGACGGGGCCTTCCACACGCTGCGCGACGCATCCGAAAAGTACGCGCGCGCCATCGCCCAGGACGCAGCCGACGGCTCCCTGGACGATCCGGATGCGCACCGCATCGCCACACTGTGGACTCAGTTCCTCGACGAGGACACCATCGAAGAAGCAGGAGCCACTCCCCTGCGCCCCGACCTCGACGCAATTCACGCCTGCACCACCCACGAGGAACTCGCCCGCGAGATGGGCCGCCTCATGCGTGAAGGCATCGGGGGCCTCGTCGGCGCATACGTGGGCACCGACCCGCATGATTCCTCCCGCTACATGGTCTCCCTCGTCCAGTCCGGCATCGGTCTGCCCGACGAGGCCTACTACCGCGAGGACGACTACGCGCCGATCCGCGAGGCCTACGTCGCGCACACCGCCCGCCTCCTCGGCCTCGCCGGCATGGCAGACCCCGAGGGCGCGGCGACGCGCATCATGGAGCTGGAGACCCAGGTCGCCTCGCACCACCGTGACTCCGTGAGCAACCGCGACCCGCTGCTCTCCGACAACCCGACCCCCTGGGAGGAGATTGCCTCCCTCGCCCCTGGCTTCGACTGGGACGCGTGGGCGCAGGGCGCGCGCATGCCCGTCGCCGGCCTCGTCGTGAACGTCGACCAGCCCGACTTCCTCATCGCCGCCGCCGCCCTGTGGGCCGGCACCGATCTGTCCGTGCTCAAGGAGTGGCTGAGCGCCTCGGCGATCGACTGCCACGCGTCGCTCCTGTCGAGCGATTTCGTGAACGAGAACTTCGACTTCCACGGCCGCACCCTGTCCGGCACGGAGGAACTGCGTCCGCGCTGGAAGCGCGCCCTCGGACTCATCGAGGCCTACCTGGGCGAGGCCATGGGCCGCGCATGGGTGACCCGCCACTTCCCGCCCGACGCCAAGGAGGCCATGGACGCGCTGGTGCGCCGCCTCCTCGACGCCTACGGCGAGTCGATCCGTAGCCTCGACTGGATGAGCGAGGACACCAAGGTCAAGGCACTGGACAAGCTCGCGACCTTCAACCCCAAGATCGGCTACCCCGTCAAGTGGCGCGACTACTCGACGCTACACCTGGATCCCAAGGCCACGATCGTCGAGAACGTGCGCGCCGCTAACGCTCACGCCACCGACCGCGAATGGGCCAAGCTGGGCCGCCCGGTGGACCGCGACGAGTGGTACATGACCCCCCAGACGGTCAACGCCTACTACAACCCCACCCAGAACGAGATCGTCTTCCCCGCCGCGATCCTTCAGCCTCCGTTCTTCGACACCGAGGCCGACGACGCGGTGAACTTCGGCGCGATCGGCGCGGTCATCGGCCACGAGATCGGACACGGCTTCGATGACCAGGGCTCGCGCTACGACGGGGAGGGAAACCTGTCGAACTGGTGGACCGACGAGGACCGTGCCGCGTTCGAAGAGCGCACGCACGCCCTCATCGAGCAGTATGACGCACTCACCCCCGCAATCCTGCTGGAGCAGGGCGAGGAGTCAGAGGAGGGCGGCGAACACACGCTCCCCCACGTCAACGGCGCGCTCACGATCGGTGAGAACATTGGCGACCTCGGCGGCCTGACCATCGCGTGGAAGGCCTGGGCGGCCTCGCTCGCCGAGCAGGGGCTGACCCCCCGCACCGCCCCCGTCATCGACGGAATCTCGGGGCCGCAGCGCTTCTTCTACTCGTGGGCACGCGCATGGCGCACGGCCACGCGTCCCCAGTTCGCACGCCAGATGCTGGCGATCGACCCCCACTCTCCCGCTGAGTTCCGCTGCAACCAGGTACTGCGCAACCTTGACACTTTCGCCCAGGCGTTCGACGTCACCCCCGGCGACAAGATGTGGCTGGACCCCTCCCAGCGCGTCACCATCTGGTGAAAGCGTGTCCCAGCCGACAAAAAGCGGCTCGCCCCGCGCAATCACACCCAACACATGACAACATAGGAATGTTGAGCGCAACAGCGCCCCCATTCCATCGACGGAAAGGCAACCCATGCCAGGCCTGAACCTGACTCGTGAGGAAGCGACCGAGCGCGCCTCGATCATTTCCTCTGTGACCCGCTATGAGATCTCCCTGGACCTCACGCGCGGAGACACCGACTTCGGTTCATTCACCCGCATCGAGTTCGACGCGCGCGAAGGCGCCTCCACGTTCGCTGACCTCGTGTCCAACAACGTCCACTCGATCACGCTGAATGGCAACACCCTGGACCCCTTCTCGGTGCACCAGGACAACCGCATCGCGCTGGAGAACCTTGCCGAGCACAACGTCCTCGAAGTTGAGGCGTCCTGCCAGTACATGCACACGGGCGAGGGCTTGCACCGCTTCGTGGACCCCGCCGACGGCCAGGCCTACACCTACTCCCAGTTCGAGGTTCCGGACGCCCGCCGCGTCTACACGACCTTCGAACAGCCTGACCTGAAGTCCACCTTCACCCTGACGGTCAAGGCCCCCAAGGGCTGGAAGGTCTTCTCCAACGCGCCGACCCCCAACCCCGAGGAAGATGGCGAGGCCTGGGTCTACCGCTTCGCGACCACCGAGGTCATGTCGACCTACATCACCGCGATCGTCGCCGGCCCCTACGAGGGCACGACGGCCACGCTGACCTCCTCCGACGGCCGCACGATCGACCTGGGCGTGTACGCCCGCGCCTCGATCGTCGAGCACTTGGATGCCGACGAGATCATCGAAATCACCCGTCAGGGCTTCGAGTTCTTCGAGGGCGCCTACGGCATCGCCTACCCCTTCACCAAGTACGACCAGATCTTCGTGCCCGAGTACAACGCGGGCGCCATGGAGAACGCGGGCTGCGTGACCTTCCGCGACGCCTACGTGTTCCGTACCCGTCCCACCGAGGCTCAGATGGAGGCTCGCGCCAACACGATCCTGCACGAGCTGGCGCACATGTGGTTCGGCGACCTGGTCACCATGAAGTGGTGGAACGACCTGTGGCTCAACGAGTCCTTCGCCGAGTTCATGAGCCACCTGGCCCTGGCCGAGGCCACCAAGTACACCGAAGGCTGGACGGGCTTCATGGTCCGCAAGGACTGGGGCCTCAAGCAGGATCAGCTGCCCACGACCCACCCGATCACGGCCGAGATCCGAGACCTGGCCGACGTCGAGGTCAACTTCGACGGCATCACCTACGCCAAGGGTGCCTCCGTGCTGCGCCAGCTCGTCTCCTACGTGGGACGCGACGCCTTCTTCGCGGGCCTGCACGAGTACCTGACGAAGCACTCCTACGCCAACGCGACCCTGGACGACCTGCTCACCGAGCTGGCCGCTGCGTCGGGCCGCGACCTGGCCTCGTGGTCGAAGGTGTGGCTGGAGGAAGCCGGCGTGACGCTCCTGCGTCCGGTCATCACGACCGCCGAGGACGGCACGATCGAGCGCCTCGAGATCACCCAGGAGGCCTTCTCCGAGGGCGCTTCGCTGCGTCCGCACCGCATGGGCGTGGCCGGCTACTCGCTGACCGAGGAGGGCACGCTGGCCCAGGTCTTCCGCGAGGAGCTCGACATTGATGGCGCTTCGACGGTGATCGAGGCCGCCGCGGGCATCGCCCGCCCGGACTTCATCCTCGTCAACGACGGCGACCTCGGCTACGCCAAGGTGCGCCTCGACGAGCAGTCGCTGGCCTTCGCGATCAACAACATCACCAAGTTCACGGATTCGCTGACCCGCGGCGTCGTCATGGCATCCGCCTGGGACATGACCCGCGACGGCGAGATGCCGGCACGCGACTACCTGAACCTGGCGCTGCGCGCAGTTCCCGTCGAGGACAACATGAGCCTCCTGACGCTCACCCTGCGTCACATCGACGAGGCCGTGCGCACCTTCGTAGCGCCGAACTACCGCGCTGAGGCCGCCGAGGACACGGGCCGTCGCCTGCTCCTCCTGGCTCGCACTGCCGCCTCCGGCTCCGACGCGCAGCGCATGCTCGTCGCCGCCGCGGCCCGTAACGCGACCAGCCCCGAGCAGTTCGAGGCCATCCGCGCCCTCTACGACGGCACCCAGACCCTGGATGGCCTGGACCTCGACGTCGACCTCAAGTGGGACCTGCTGATCGCTCTCGTGCGCGGAGGCGCCGCCACCGAGGAGGACATCGCAGCCCTGGAGGCCACCGACGACACGATGACCGGCCACCAGAACGCGGCCGCCGCTCGTGCGGCCCGCGAGGGCGAGTGGATCAAGGCCGACGTGTGGGACAAGGTCCTCACCGACACCTCGATCCCCAACGACACCCGCTGGGCGATGATCTCGGGCTTCTGGGCTCAGGCGCGCACCACCCCGTCAGCTTACGCCGGCTACGTGGGCGAGTACTTCGAGGCCTTGGCGGGCATCTGGGAGACCTTTACCTTCCACACCGCCGAGGACCTCACGACGCTGCTCTTCCCGAACGCGCTGGCGGGCTACGCCCCCGAGGTCGACGTGGTCGCCTCCGGCAAGGCCTGGATCGAGGCTCACGCGGACGCGTCCGCCGGCACGATCCGCATCATCCGCGAGCTCATCGACGTGTGTGAGCGTCAGATCGCCAACCAGGCGGTGGACGCGGGCTGATCCGTTCCTCATAGACGCCAGGGGGCGTGGCCACGCGGCCACGCCCCCTAGCGTTTGCTCCCCCGACAACTTGCTGGAACAAAATGACCAGCAGCCAACTGGAGGGATTCAACCTGTTGGGGAAGATTCAACCCGATCAGGAAAGGTTGAATCTTCCCGATCGGGTGTAACACCACCGAACAACAGGCCACCATGCGGGCAATCCTCAGGCCCGCCGTCACACCACCCGGTCCACTCCCTCAGCAAACGATCATGCTGCAGCCACAGAGCCACGGGTACGAAAAGCCTCCCGTTTCTTGGGAATCTTCCAAGAAACGGGAGGTAGTTCGTTGAAGGACCAAGCCGAGGCTTGAGAGCGCAGCGTCAGCGCTTGGCTCGACGCGATGCGACAACCGCACCAGCGCCAGCGATCAGAACCGCAACGGCTCCCACGCCCACCCACACGGAGGACGCACCGGTCGCAGCGAGGGCATCAGCGCGCGCCTGCGTCGGGGTGGTGGAGTTCTGAGATGCGGGGGCGGACGTACGCGCCGGATTAGCACTCGGGGTGATGTCGACGCGCGCGGTCACCGTGCCCTGATCGTCTGTAGGAGCGTTCGTCTCAGGTGCAGCCGGGGTGGAGTCACCGTTTGCAGGAGTGGAAGGCGCGGCCGACGGAGCAGAAGGAGCCGGCGTCTGGCTGGGCTCCTGACCCACAGGCGGGTTGCCATCGCCGTTCGCAGGAGCGGTCGCCTCATCTGACGGAGTCTGCTGATCCGGCGTCGAACCTGCCCCATCGCCCACGGAGGGGTTGTTCCCGCCCTGCTCGACAGACAGCGTCGTGCAACGCGTCAGGGCGTCGCGGTACTCGGTGGCGGTCAGGTAGCGGCCAGCGTTCTCGCCGCCCTGCAGCGTCACGCCACCATCCTTTTCAGGACGCACGGCGGTCTGCGACGCGATGGACTCCGCAACGCGATCAAGCTCAGCGTCGATATCCGCGAGAGAGGTCGCAGGCTTGCTCTCCTCAGCCGAGGCCAGGTACTCGTCCAGAGCAGCCTGAGCGGCGTTCACGGATGCCTGCGCGTCAATCACTGCCTGCTGGCGATCCGCAGAGGGCGCGGTGTCGGCGGGTGCGGGCGTCGAGGTCGAGGGAGCAGCGGATCCGGCCTTTGCAGGAAGGCTCGACACGTCGACGGGGAGGGCGACGCCGGGAAGGGCACCCACCTTGTTCTGCCAGGAGTTGGCACGCTGTGCGTCGCCGCCACCCGCGAGGCCGGAGACGTAGTTGGTGTTGTCGGCGCTGAAAGCGGCACCGTCGAAGCCGTATGCGGACGCAGTATCGCCAGTCGTGTGGAAGCGGGACACGTTGGGCGAGCCGCCGGTGATGGCGTAGAACTTCTGAGTGCCGTAGATGCGCGTGAAGTTGCCGTGCTTCGCAATGTGCACGCCGACGCCGACAACGTTGTTCTGGGCCAGCATGTTCTTGTCGTGGCCAGAGGAGTTCTTCCACTGATCAAAAAGGGCGTCCGCAGCCTGCATCGGATTCTTGGAGGTGCCGTAGGCGCCCCACTTGTCCCCGAAGTTTTCGCGGTGGTTGTATGCGATGTTCTCGCCGGCGTAGGTCGTGTCACCGCCGTCAAGCTTGCCGACGCCGAAGTACTTGTAGTCCGGGTCGTGGCTGAAGTCGTCGCTGTCCGACATGTGCTTGCTCCACGCGCGAGCGTCGGCGGTCACCGTATCGGAGACAACCAGCTCGGGCAGGCCAGCGTTCGCACGGTAGGCGTTCATCTTCTGAATGACGAGAGCCTCGATGACGCGCGCCTGGGTAGCGTCATCGACCTGGGACCAGTCAACCCAGTCGAGGCCACGGCTTGCGTTATCCCCTGCGGGCGCAGTCTCACCGGCGGAGGTGGTGGGCTCAAGGGCAGCCTGCTGCGCAGCCTCGAGTGCGGCCTGCGCATCGGCGAGGGCAGCTCGCAGCTCGGACTCACGTGCAGGGTCTAGGGCGGGAGTCGCAGAGTTGCCCGCGGCCGCGGCTGCGTAGCTCGCCAGGAGCGGATTGTATTCAGCAGTGATGCGACCTTCCGCCCCCGACAGGGCGTTGCAGAAAGCGTCGCTGGTCGTCGCGTTTCCCTCAGCGAGGGTGGGGATCACGACGAGGGAAGCGGCGATTGTGGTTGCAGCGAGGACCACGGACGTGTGTGTACGAGTGAGCTGGAACGACATTGACTACCGGCCTAACACGATGGAACAAGAACAGGTAAATCTTTCCACGCGGTATAGCATTTTTCAAAGTTTTTTCAGTAAGTCTTTACGGGTGAATCCACCTATTTTCAAGGCTTTCTCAGTTTGACAGATTTTAAACATCCCACACACCGATACCGAAACGTTATATTTTGGATCAATCAACTGACCAAGCTGCAACCATCAGCGTCGGGTTATAGGACACTACGTGTTGCCGTGTGGCGCTGGTTGTTGCTTGTGGACCCGCGGATTTTCTGGGCGCCGGGCCCGGCGACGCCCTCGATGCCGATGGTGGTGGGGGTTTTGCAGCATTAGAAGCTGGCTGCCGGCGTGTCGC
>ERZ772786.955-NODE-955-length-11276-cov-5.053204_pt1 | contig 11276 bp, 8 predicted proteins | sample MGYA00511473_ERZ772786 | MGnify/ENA primary metagenome ERZ772786 (study PRJEB29015, sample SAMEA2738025) | human oral metagenome | biome: human oral; feature: human-associated habitat; material: saliva | place: China | collected 2252 ...
GAGCTCCTGGGCACCATCCAGGAAGAGGTCGCCGCTCACTACGGTCTGGATCACCGTCCCTTCGACCTGGTCATGCACGGTGGCTCCGGCTCGACCGACGAAGAAATCGCACTGGCAGTTGCCAACGGCGTCATCAAGATGAACGTTGACACCGACACCCAGTACGCCTTCACCCGCCCGGTCGTCGACTGGATGATGACCAACTACGAAGGTGTCCTCAAGATTGACGGTGAGGTCGGCAACAAGAAGAAGTACGACCCCCGCGCATGGGGCAAGGAAGCGGAAGCCGGCATGGCTGCACGCGTCGTCGAAGCTGCTGAGCGCCTCGGCTCGGTCGGCACCAAGATGCGCTGATCGCTTCTGAGTAAGCATTTATGGTGGGGGTACCTCAAGGGTGCCCCCACCTCGCTTTTTGTCTTGAATGCGGCGACTCAAATTTCGTGAAAAAGTGTGTCCATCCCAATTCGAAGAGCTACAGTCAACTTCGAAGAATAGAGACGCTAGACTTGGACTAAGTCGAAGGACCACCGAGGGTCTGACGGAAGGAAGACAAAGATGACTGATGCACCATGGACCCGTGTTGAGGGCATGATGATCGCTTCCCAGCTTGATCCCGCCGAGGTTGCCCAGGCACTTCGCGAGAAGGATGTTCTGGTCCAGCTTGAATGGTTTGAAGCCACCCCCCAACTCCTAGGACTCAACGTCGCCGTGGCAGACGGGCGCGTTGCGACTGTTACTGAAGGATCAAGCGAGGCTCGGCCAGGTCTGACGCTCACCGAGCTTGCCCAGGATCTTGCCCAGCGCTTCAACGCTGAAGTTCGTTTGGGATCTGAACACGCTGATGCACTTACTCAGGATGAGAGCCCGCTCGCCGATTTCCTCCCTGACGAGGTCGAGGACACTGAAACTCCGGTCCGCATTGTCGAGATCGGCCGCACCCCTGCTTCGTCAGTGCCTTTGCTTGCAGCCCTTGAAGGTGTTGATGTTGCCGATATTGAGCTCGAGGATGGCTATCGTGCTCTCCTCGCAGAGATTCCAGAAGAGAAGTCCGGATGGAACTTCGGCGACCTCCCCTTGGTCTCCCTGACCATGACCGACGGTGATTTGCATCTCTACCTCGTCACCGACGATCACCTCGAGCACGTGCTCACCTACAACTGGGGAATGACGGTTCGCATCGTTGTTGGTTCTTCCTCTGTCGAGGCCGTTGATCCTGCCGTTGTTGACTTGGTAGGGGATCGCCCCGCATTGCGCGAGATTGCAGCCCACGTTCCCGGAGCCGATGTTGACGCACTCTTAGCAGCCCAAGAACTTCGCGGCCCGGAGGCAATCACCGGGGTCGTCCAGGCTCTCGCTCTCCCTCGCGGTATCGCCGAGTTCCTCTCGGGGACCATCGAAGCAAGCGATGTTGAAGGCGCGGTTCTGCATGCCGCTCGCGGAATTTCGAATGCGATCGGACGAAGTGTTGACATCATGATGACCAGCACTGAGGATGCACAGACAGCGATTCAAAAGGCCTATATGGCGGTTGTTTCTGAGCGTCCGTGGATTATCTCAACGCTCGCCAGCTTGGAGGCAGCTGTTGGTGCGTCCATGCTTGTCTCGACACTGAAAACCCCCAAGCCTCGCTCTGGTTGGAGGATTTTTGCGGGAGTCTTTGGCGGGGCCATGCTTGTGGATGCATTCGCTGAGATCGCTCTCGCGCGCGTGATGCGATCGAAGTTCCACCGTCGTTGAGCCTGCGAACCTGACAGAACAACGCCGTCCATGCCTCTGATGAGGTGTGGACGGCAGTTATTATCCCCTGGATCGGATGAGGAAAAGTTTCTGGGTTACTTTCCCTTGTGGAAAGTTGCCAGGGCTCCGGCAGCAGCAGTGACAAGAAGCGCGGCAACCGCGACAGCACTGTTAGCCTCAACATCGCTCATGAGGCCGCCGCGGCGTCCATCGGCGTTGAATGCGTAGCTGGACGGGGGATTTACTGCGCCTGCGTCAGCGGAAGTAGACGCGGCAGAAGCCGAAGGGGCAACAGTTGCGGGACTGATCGGTGCGATCGGAGCATTCGTACTGCGCTGAGCTGCACGGTTGCTGTTCTGCTGGGGAGCTTGCGAGCGGTTCGCAGCCGTCCCGTTGTTTCGCGAAGAATTCTGAGCGCTAGGACGGTTCGGTGACTGCGGTGAATACACTCGAACGACGCGGGCGGGAGCCGGAGTGCGGTGGTCCGCATTCGGGCGAGGCCTGGGCTGGACGATCACACGCCCCGGATTCTGATGAGTCGGGGAAACTGTTGCTGGAACGCGCGTATTCGGGGAGGCGGTGGGGGTTGCCTTCTTCGTTGGCGTAGCAGTTGCAGTCGGTGTAGGCGCCGACGTGCTTACAGATGCAGAGGGAGACGGAGTCGGAGTCGGCGTCGTTGAAGGTGTGGCCGCCGGGCAGCCGAGCTGCCCGCTGAGCTCTAGCTCGGTCCAGCGCGATTCGTCACTACTCAGGCGCTTCCAGTGGAACTTAGTCGTTGTTTCGCTAGGCGAACTTGGTGAGCAGCTGGGCGCGCTCTGGCGAATGCGCGCGACGATCGAAATCTTAGAATCGCGAGGCATATTGACCACCGAGTGGAAGAGAGGAACTTCCTTATCGGAGGTGAAAGCAGCGGAACGCTCATCCGTGAAGTTCGGGCAGCTTGCTCCGCCATCCGTCGCGCATTCAAGGGTCCATGTCAAGGTCTGGGCGCCCGGTGCTTTACTGGAGAAAACGCCTTCGATTTCGAGCTCGCGCACGTCGTTGCCGACATTGCTGAGCTCAAATGTCATTGTCCGAATCTCACCCGAAGCGACGAGAATTTCGGGAGTCGAAAGGCTGGAGTCAATCGTTGGGATCGAATTCAGCGCTTCGATTTCTTTGGTGGAGGTCGCATTGGCTGAAGGAATTGCATGGGACTCGGCCCAAGTCTGGCCTTCGTGTCCGGTGAAATCCCCAATAGAAGGATCGCCCTGCGGGGTCGGCTCGGGGTCGAGCTCGTCCAAAGTCACCGCGGGAGTCTGGTTCGGGAGTTTTTCTTCGGGGGCAAACTCGGCGCCCTCGACAACGATCTCCGCCTTTTCGTAGGGAGTGCGTGCGAATCTCTTCCCGAGTTCAGAATCTCCGTCCAAGACAATGGCGTCGGAAGAAGCTCCAATAGAAACAGTGCGCGAAGTCTTAACCGGCTCTGTTGAATCAGCTGAAGGGGCGGCAGCGTAGACCTCATCGGTCTTGTCTGCGTTCATATGCCCATTTCCAGGAGCTACTGAGACGGTTGTTGAAGGGAAGAGATCAACATCTGCAAGGGCCGGCGCCCACGGCAGGGACATGATCGTGAAAGATGAACCGATTGCTGCCGATGTGAGGAGAATGAGGGTGCGCGAAGTCCGGGGAGCCTGTCGATACGACGGCGCCCTGTGGGAGGATCGCGTTCCTAAGTGAATTCTCACATAGGCCCTTTCGTTCTAAGTGGAATGCACGATGGGAGTGTGCACCACTAACACGCACTTTATGTTAACGGCAGTACTAGTTTATAGGGTTTGTCAAGGTTTTGGGATACACAAGTGTATCAGAGCTGTAGCGTTCCCTGAAAATCAGCTAAAAATGTCATGGATTGCAACCCCTGTCTGAGATTCGCAGACCCTGAAGAGGTACTGAATAATTAGTCTTATTAGAAATAGTAAGGATAGGGCGACCAATCTGGCGCGCGGTGCTCAATGAAGGCATCTCGGCCTTCCTGAGCCTCGTCAGTCATGTACGCCATGCGTGTGGCCTCTCCTGCAAAGACCTGCTGTCCCGCCAACCCGTCATCGGCAAGATTAAAAGCGAATTTCAGCATTCGGATGGCCTGGGGGGATTTTGTTGAAATGATGCGAGCCCACTCGAGTGCGGTTTCTTCCAGCTGTGCATGGGGAACCGCTTCATTGACGACGCCCCATTGTGCGGCCGTATCCGCATCGTAGCGGCGAGCAAGGAAAAAGATCTCGCGAGCGCGTTTATCTCCCACCTGACGTGCTAAGAGCGCCGAACCATAACCGGCATCAAAAGACCCAACATTTGCATCGGTCTGCATGAAGGCCGCATGCTCACGCGAGGCAAGGGAGAGATCGCAGACGACATTGAGACTGTGTCCACCTCCCGCTGCCCACCCGGGGATGGCAGCAATAACAACCTTGGGCATCGTGCGAATCAGGCGTTGAACCTCGAGGATGTGGAGTCTTCCCGCCCGCGCGGGATCAATCTGTTCCCTCCTCTTTTCTACCTGTGCCGAGGCCTCGCTTCCCTCAACTTCATAGCGGTAGCCATCCTTGCCGCGGATGCGCTGGTCGCCTCCCGAACAAAACGAATAGCCGCCGTCGCGAGGAGAGGGGCCGTTCCCCGTCAAAATGACGGCGGCAACGTCACCGGTCATTCGCGCGTGATCAAGGCAACGGTAGAGTTCGTCAACCGTATGTGGGCGGAATGCATTGCGAATTTCAGGACGATCGAAGGCAATGCGAACGACGGGCAGATCCGCGCCTTTGGGGGCGCCGTCGATAGGGCCTCGGGAAATCCCACGATGGTAGGTCATATCGGTGAGCTCGAAGCCCTCAACCTCGCGCCAGCGCATGGGGTCGAAGGTGTCAGAAACAAAATCCAGTGCACTCATAGAGCCAAGAATACCGACCTGCTACCACTTGGTCCCGGCACGTTTTAGGATAGGGGGGTTCACATATTATGCGTCCGCCTAAAGGAGCCCATTGATGTCCTCCTCTTTGTCCGCAATTCCCGGACTTGTCCCTCTTCCAGTCTTCATTGAAGAAGCACAACCCCACCCCGCTGATGCAACATGGGCAGAAATTAGCCCCTCGGTTGTCCTGTGTACCGAAGAAGAATTCGAGGCCGCAGTCGCCCCCTGCGAGCTCCCAGCCGGCTGGCAGCGCAGCGAAGCCTACCTCTTGGACCTGTCCAACGGTGCGGCGCAGGTGAGTGCGATCAGCGAACTTGGACTTTCACGAGGCCTGAGAAGGCTGAACACCTTGGCGATCGCCAATCATCACCGCGAGCCCGTCGCTGTGAAAATTTTTGACTACCCCGCATACAAGCATCGCGGCCTGCATATTGATGTCTCTCGCCATTTCTTTGGTGTTCCCACGATCGTGCGCGTCATGGATGCGATGAGCGAGCTGGGGCTGAATATCTTGCATCTGCACCTCAGTGATGACCAGGGCTGGCGCATTGAAATTCCACAGTTTCCTGAACTCATCGAGCGCTCTTCTGATTGTGCGGTTGGCGGGGAAGAAGGCGGATACTACAGCCTCGAGGACTATCAAACGCTGGTCGAAGAAGCGCGCTCGCGGATGATTGCGATCATTCCCGAGATCGATATCCCGGGGCACGTCAACGCAGCGCTTCACGCTATTGAAGGTCTTAACCCCGACGGCGTATGCCCCCCACTCTATGAGGGCACAGAAGTAGGCTTTTCAACGCTGTCTACCAAAGCCCCGGCGACGCAAGCATTCCTCGAAGCAATCGTCCAGACCCTTGCTCCCTTCTCTCCCGCGGGAATCCACATCGGTGGGGATGAGTCCTTCTCGACCGCAGAAGGTGATTACCCGATCATCGTTGGCAGCCAGATCAAACGCATTCATGTACTGGGCAAGCGCGCTCTGGCGTGGGAGGAAGCAGCGGATCTTTTGAGCGAGGGAGACCTCGTACAGGTCTGGCATGATGACCTCGAAGGTGACTCTATCGCTCGCGCGGTTGCGCGCGGCGTGCGCGCAGTCATGTCTCCCGGTCCCAAAGCCTACTTCGATATGAAGGAATACCCCGAGCAGAAGCTCGGTATCACCTGGGCCGGTATTCTTCCCCTGAAGAATGCGTGGGATTGGGATCCGGAAAAGATCTGTGAAGGCGTGGATCGCGAAGGGATTGAAGGCGTTGAGGCCTGTTTGTGGAGTGAAACCCTCCGTCGCGAAAAAGATGTGTGGGAAATGCTTTTGCCGCGTTTAGCCGGCCTCGCTGAGGTCGCCTGGGCTGGCGGTCCTGTAGGGAGCTGGGAAGACTTCCTCGAGCGTCTCGCAGGCCTTGAGGGGCTGTGGCGAGGCCGCGGGTGGTACATCAAGTAGCAATAAGGTGATGCCCTCCCCGATTCGGGGAGGGCATCGTCGTCACCCGCACGCGCATTCCAAACGTTGGGCGGCGAGGAAAAGTGCTCAGTTATTAAACCTGGGCGTACAAGCGCATGAGGCGCTCGACTTCTTCTTGGACCAAGCGGGTTGCCGGACCAACGTACTTGCGCGGATCAACCAAGGAGGGATTCTCGTTGAGGATTTCGCGAACTCCCGCGGTGAAAACAACATTCAAGTGCGTGGAGACGTTGATCTTTGTCATACCGGAGCGAATGGCCTGAACCATGCCTTCGTCGGGTACACCCGAAGAACCATGCAGCACCAAGGGAACCGGAACTGCCTGGTGAATTGCGGAAATTAGACCGTTATCAAGGACTGCCTCTCGAGTTGCCATGGCGTGTGAGGAACCCACAGCGACAGCAAGAAGATCCACTCCCGTGTCCGCAACAAACTGTGCCGCGTCGTGGGGATCGGTGCGTGCCGAGGGATCGTGGACACCGTTCTTTCCGCCCACTTCACCGAGCTCCGCTTCAACGCTCACGCCATGCTCGTGCGCAAAGGCCGTAATTTCAGCGGTGGTTTCACGGTTTTGGGCATCGGGAAGCTTCGAACCGTCATACATGATCGAGGTGAATCCCAGTTCGATCGCTTCGCGGCAGAGGTCGGTGTCTTCCGCATGGTCCAGGTGCACTGAAACCTGCGCGCTGGACGCATCTGCGAGTTCAAGGAGTGCCCGCCCGAGGGGGCGCAGACGGCCGCCGTGATACTTCACAGCGTTTTGCGACAGCTGCAGGACCAGCGGCAGACCGGTGTTTTCCGCGGCCTGAACGAAGGCCTCGGCGTGGTCAAGAAGGACCACATTGAAAGCGGCAAGGCCAACCTTGCGCGCGGCGCACTCGCGTGCGAGTACAGCGGTATCAGCAAGCATCGTGACCTACTTTCTTGTGAATTTAAGACAAACGAATGGGGGTAATACGTGCGAGCAATTCCTCGCGAAGTGGGAGATCGACTTCGCCAGCGACCGGCATAGTCACCGCGGCAGCCGAGGTAGCAACGGCCTCGGCAATCGCGGTGGAAATGATGGATTCAAGGTCATCCCCGGCCTGAGCAAGCGAACGCGCCAAGGAGGCAACGCACGCATCACCCGCACCGGTCGGATTTCCCTCGAGGACGACGCCGGCCTCGGCATGCCAGTGGCTCTGGGCGGAGAAAAGGTCCATCCCTGCTTCTCCGCGCGAGACGCACACCCATGTAGGGCCAAGCTCGAGCAAGGTACGTGCCCCTTCCTCAATGGAAGACGCGCCAGTCGCATCGAGGAGCTCGTGGTGGTTGGGCTTTAAAACATCAGCCCAGCGTGCGCACTGAACCAAAGAAGGCCCCGAGGTGTCCAAGATGATCCGGCATCCGCGCTCGCGGGCAGACTCAAGAATTGGCTCAAGAGACTCAAAACTTGTGTTCCCGGGAAGAGAACCGGAAACAACCAGAACATCCGAGGCGCTTAAGGAAGCATTCAAGAGCTCGCGCATCTCTTCCCAGGATTGAGAAGGAAGCGAAAAACCTGACTCGTTGTACACCGTCGCTTCGCCGTCGATCATGGCGATTGACCGGCGCGTTTGAACGGGAACGTCGACCCAGTGCGTCGTGACCTGAGTGGTCATTTCCTCCATTAACGAGGCGATGGCTTGTCCCGTAGCTCCCCCGAGGAAGCCCGTCGCATGGTTGGGTACCCCAAGCTGCTCCAAAACGCGAGAGACATTCAGTCCCTTGCCTCCCGGACGCTGGGAATACTCGGTAATGCGATGAACTTGACCGCGAGTCTGATCGGGGGCCTGCCACGTAATGTCCAGGGCCGGATTCGGTGTGAATGTCCAGATCATGATTCGACCTCGATTCCGTGGCTTTGGAAGGCAAGCGCCGCGGCGCCCAGCGCCTGCGAGGAAGAGCCAAGTGCCGCGGTGAGAACCGGGGGAGCGGGCATCACGGTGCATCCCTTGTCCAGAGCACTGCGCAGCGGATCGTAGATAAGAGAGCCGCCGCGGCACAGCCCGCCGCCAAGGACGATGGGAATTGCCCCAACCTGGTGACATACCGTTGCCAGAACCTCACCCAGAAGGCTCATCGAGGTCGAAAGAATCTCTTGGGCGAGGCGAGACGAATCCTCATGGGAGTTGGCGAGTTCTTCGACCTCACGCGCGCCCGAGCCCTGGGGAAGGATCCCGGCTTCGATTGCGCGCCGTGCAATTCCCGAAGCTGAGGCAACGCGCTCGAGGGGGACAATTTCTGAAGGATTGTCCGGGTGGGGGACCGGGATCTGACCGATTTCTCCTGCCCATGGGGCACCAGGCGCCAGACGAGAATTGATGACAAGTCCCGAGGCGATCCCTGTCCCCACCGCAACGTAGAGGCATGAGGAACAACGAACTCCCCACAGCGCCTCGGCCAAAGCGCCCGAACGCACGTCATGTCCCAAGGGGACGAAAGAATCCAAGGCCTGGGAGAGCATCTCGCTCAGCGGAGCATCTTTCCACCCTAGGTTGGCGGAAAAAATACCGATCCCGTGTTCTTCGTCAATAATCCCAGGGACGCATGCGCCAACCGGCGCCTCGGGCGAATCCTCGCGCAGAGTGCGGGCCAGTTGCGCGGCTGCGGCAACGACGTCTTCGGCACCGGTGCGCGGAGTAGCGACGGCCTCGGAAGTGGCAATGATGTTGCCTCGGGTGTCGGCGAGCACCCCCTTAATGGTGGTGCCGCCGACATCGATTCCGATGGCCAGCTGCTGGTCCGCAGTGTTCACTTGAGGATCACCGAGCGGGTCAGGTGGCGCGGAGTGTCGGGGTTCAGGCCTCGAGCCTCGGCGCGAGCAACTGCCAGGCGCTGGGCAACGACCAAGTGAGCCATAGGATCGCCATCGAAGGTCACCAATTCAGCGCCGGTTGCAGCAACCTGATCGGCCATTCCTTCGGGAATAGGGCCGAAAACCCAGGTGAGACGGCCGGGCTGTGCGATTGAAATGGGGCCGTGGCGGTATTCCATGGCCGGGTAAACCTCGGTCCACGACTGCGAGGCTTCGCGCAACTTGAGGCCCGCCTCGTTGGCCAGGCCAATGGTCCATGCGGTGCCCAGGAAGGTGATCTGCTCGGCATCCACCCAGCGCTGGGGGATGTCGCACTCGAGTGCGCGCTGAGCGTCATCTGCGGCGCTCGCAATATCGTCTCCGAGGCTGTGGCGGAAGTAAGCCAAAGCGGTGGTGGCAAAACGAGTCTGGACGACGGATTCTTCATCCGCGAAGTCCAAAACCACCTCTTCGTCAGCGAAGGGGGTTGCCGGGCCGTTGCCAACAGCGGTGATCAAGACGTTGGGAACACCGCGTTCTTTTAAGCCGCGCAGAATGTCGATGATTTCGGTTGTCGTGCCTGAACGAGACAGGCAGACGACTCGATCGTAGGAACGATCCCAGGGGAATTCGGTTGCGGTGAAGGCATCCGAGAGTCCCTTGCCCTGGCGCTCACGAGCAACGGTGTAGGCCTGGGCGATGAACCATGAGGTTCCGCATCCGATCACCGCAATTGATTCGCCATCTTTGGGAAGAGCATCGGTGGGAACTTCGCAAACTCGACGCCACAGCTCGGGCTGGCTGTTAATTTCTTCTGAGGTAAGGGACATCGGTGTCTCCAGTGTGTAGAGGATGTGCATCACCACGTCGGTGTGCTTGTAATATCGTACCAAGAAGGAGATAACTTGGGACTGCCTGAAAAAGTCCGCAAAGTTGTTCCCTGCGCGCAAAGAGGCTAGATATCAACACAACGGAGTGACAATGACTGACAAAACGACGCGACTGGGCCGCCTGACTCTCCCTATCGAACGAGGAATTGACGAAGAGGTTCGCTCCCTCGTTGAGCGGCTTGGCGCCGACGCTGTCCGTAATTCAGATGGAACCGAATTGCCCGAATGGGTTGATCGCGCCTTTGCCAAGGTTTACAGCACGTACTTTCCCGCTCGCGGCGACGAAGAGTGGGCAGACCAAAGTGAAGGCGAACGCATTCACCAATATTTGTCCTCAAATGCCCATACTGCGCCGGAAAGTGGCCCTTTGTGTATCGACGTGATGGAGGGCTGGTTCCAGGCTCAGTTCCGTCCGGATACTCAGTGTGATACCTCACGTTGGTGGCAGGTGATTGACCGAACCAGCGGTGAGGTTGTTGATCCTTCACAGTGGAGCGTTGAAGATGTTCCGGCCCAGCCGATCGTCGATCCCGTCCCGATCGTCGGGGATCTGCCCAAGAACGCCGGAAGCGCCGTTGTTACGATTCATTCCCCCAAGCCTTTCCACGTCTACACCGTGAGCTTCTTCGCAGTGCAAGTTTGGGATTCGACTCAGATGTACAACTATTTGACGAATGACTGGGCGCTTGAGGAAGGGCGCGTCAAAGAACGCCCCTTCGACGTGGCCTTCCCGCGCACCTGGGAGCACGTTAAGGAAGCCTTGGCGATCTGGCTTAAAGCCAACCCCCAGGTGGACGTGGTTCGTTTCACGACCTTCTTCTATCACTTCACTTTGGCCTTTGATTCCCGAGGCCGTGAACGCTACGTCGATTGGTTCGGCTACTCCGCCTCGGTTTCGATTCCGGCAATGGAAGAGTTTGAAGAGGAATACGGCTACGCGCTGACCCCCGAGGATTTCGTTGATGGCGGCTGGTACAACTGTCCTTTCCGCACTCCCACTCCGGTTTTCAAAGACTGGATCGATTTCACTTCCAAGCGAGTTGCCCAAAAGGCGGGTGAGCTGGTTCGTCAGGTCCACGAGGAGGGTCGCGAGGCCATGATGTTCCTTGGCGATAACTGGATCGGTATGGAGCCCTACGGCCCCTACTTCCCCTCGATCAAGATGGATGCGGTTGTCGGATCCGTCGGCTCGGCCGCGACTTGCCGCATGATCTCGGATATCCCCGGTGTGCGCTACACCGAGGGACGCTTCCTTCCCTACTTCTTCCCCGATGTCTTCCGTGAGGGCGGTGATCCCTTGGGCGAGGCCAACGAATCGTGGCGCACCGCTCGCCGCGCTATTGTCCGCAGTCCCCTAGACCGCATGGGCTACGGCGGTTACCTCTCCTTGGCACTCAAGTTCCCCGAGTTCATCGACCGCGTGGAGGA
>ERZ772786.960-NODE-960-length-11217-cov-8.436033_pt1 | contig 11217 bp, 10 predicted proteins | sample MGYA00511473_ERZ772786 | MGnify/ENA primary metagenome ERZ772786 (study PRJEB29015, sample SAMEA2738025) | human oral metagenome | biome: human oral; feature: human-associated habitat; material: saliva | place: China | collected 2252 ...
TCGCTCACGGCCCGGAGGTCACCACGACCTGCCAGCTGCACATGCGTTCCTTCAAGGACGGCGACGTCATCACGATTGAACCGTGGCGCGCGTCGGGCTTCCCGGTCATCAAGGACCTGGTGGTCAACCGCTCGGCCCTGGATCGCATCATTCAGGCTGGCGGCTACATCTCCGTCAACACGGGTGCAGCCCCGGACGCCCACGCGACCCCCGTCCCGAAGCAGGATGCGGATCGCGCGTTCGAAGCTGCCGCATGCATCGGCTGCGGCGCGTGCGTTGCTGCCTGCCCGAACGCCTCCGCGATGCTCTTCACCTCCGCGAAGGTCACTCACCTCGGCCTGCTCCCGCAGGGCAAGCCTGAGAACTACAGGCGCGTCGTCGCCATGCTCAACCAGATGGATGAGGAGGGCTTCGGTTCCTGCTCGAACATCGGCGAGTGTGCGGCGGTGTGCCCCAAGCAGATCCCGCTTGACGTGATCGCAAACCTTAACCGCCAGCTCGGAAAGGCTGCCTTCAAAGGCATCTGACCTACCGGAGTGGCTACGGGCCCGGCGCACCTCGGTGCGCCGGGCCTTTGAGCACCGCAGCCTCCAATGTTTCGATGTCAGGGCTATCGGGTTCTTTGCACATGGGTGCGTCCTTGCGTCTTCGTCTTGTTCCTCGCCCCTCATGACCCGTCAGGGGTTGGTCGAGGGTCCTGTGGCTGGCGAAAGACGCTTGCGAGTGCGATTTGGGGCGTATCATGGTGAGACGTCATCGGCTCAGAGAGGAGTTCCGCCATGCAATTTGATGAGACCGGTCCGAACACGCATACGCGTCGTTACTGGGTCAGCGCAACTATCGGGATTGGCGCGATGATCGTTTTCGCTCTCCTGTCAATCCTGTTGCTCGTGGGTGTCGTTTTCGGCTCCCCCCAGGTCAAACCCGTCGCCGATTCGCTTTTCCCGTGGTCGCTGCTGGTGTTCGCCGTCGCTGGGGTCGCGATGTTCATCGCGAACGCGCGGTCTGGTAAAGACAACGACGAATAGCCGATCAACGGCGTACGGCGACGGCGCGCGCACCGACTTACACTAGAGGACGTGAGTGAACCCCTGGTCCTAGGTATTGAGTCAACGTGCGACGAAACTGGTGTCGGCTTGGTGCGTGGCACAAAGTTGCTGGTCGACCGCACGGCCACATCGATGGATGAGTATGCCCGCTACGGTGGCATTATTCCGGAGATCGCGTCGCGCGCGCACCTGGAGTCTTTTCTGCCGACCCTTGACGCGGCTTTTGACGAGGCCGGGGTGACTCTCGCGGACGTGGACGCGGTCGCGGTCGCCGCTGGACCCGGCCTGGTCGGGTCGTTGACGGTTGGTATTTGTGCGGCCAAGGCCCTGGCCTCTTCCCTGGGCAAGCCGCTGTATGGCGTCAACCATGTCATCGGTCACCTCGCGGTCGACAAGCTCGCGGAGGGGCCGCTGCCGGATCATTTCATTGGTTTAGTTGTTTCGGGCGGGCACTCGAACATTCTGGAGGTTCGAAACATTGCGACGGATGTCGTCGAGTTGGGCGGCACGCTGGACGATGCCGCTGGCGAAGCTTTCGACAAGGTCGGTCGTCTTCTCGGCTTGCCCTACCCGGGTGGCCCGCACGTGGATCGCCTGTCGCAAGAGGGCGATCGCGAGGCGATTCGCTTCCCGCGTGGCCTGGCCGCGGGTAAGGACAAGGAACGCCACAAGTACGACTTCTCGTTCTCGGGCCTGAAGACCGCGGTCGCCCGCTACATCGAAGGAACGCGGGATTCCGGCGAGCAGCTTCGCAGCGAGGACGTGTGTGCCGCGTTTTCCGAGGCCGTCAATGACTCCTTGACGGCCAAGGCTGTTCGCGCGGCGTTAGACACGGGTTGCAACACGATCGTCGTGGGCGGCGGATTCTCCGCAAATTCCCGCCTGCGTGCGTTGCTTACGCAGCGAGCGCAGGCCGTCGGCGTCCAGGTGCGTATGCCTCCGCTGCGTTTCTGCACGGATAACGGCGCCCAGATCGCGGCTATCGGTTCGGAGCTGGTGGCTGCGGGCCTGCCTCCGTCGGACTGGGATTTCTCGCCGGATTCCGGCATGGAACTCACGACGACCTACGTTCCCCCACGCGCCTGAACGTGTGGGGTCGTGCTCAGCGCAGCCCCTCCATGATGGATTCGGCGACAGAACCCCACGAGGTGTAGAAGCCACCTGCCATGTTCGCGCACACGCCGATGAGTGCGGCGCCGACGAGCGCCGCAGCACTGAGGCAGCCGAGACGCGCCAGGTAGGTGACGCATGCCGCGATCGGGCGGGGGAGCGAAGCGATGATCCGCGGCATGGGTAGCCGAAAGAACCGGGAACGGGCGGCGACCTGGTCGGTGTCTCCCACCAGGAAGGTACGCCACGTCCCCGCGAAGCGCCAGGTCGCTGTCACGAACGCGGCGGTCGCCAGGATCAACACAATGAGAGCCAACACTCCGTTCGGGGCGGTGGGCCGCTCCGAACGCGTCACGGTCGTGGCCGGCACGATGGACGCGTAGGCATCGGAGGCCTGGGCGACCTGCGCGGTTGGTGCCGCCCCCACTGCGGTGGCGACCCGATCGGAAGACCCCCACCAGGCCAGCATCGTTGGGATGTGCTCACGCCATAGTGGCCCGGCGTGTCCGCCGGTGGGAGGCACGTCCGTTGTGACAGTATCGGGCGCCTTTACGGCCTCGGCCATCTTGATAGCCGCGGGTGCTCCACCCGCCCCGTCATCAGCGGCCGCCATCGCGTAGATGCGTAACCCGTCGGGGACTCGTTTGGCCAGCATGGTGGATAGCGTGTTGTCTGCCAGGTACTGGTCGCCCTGGTTGGTCATCTGTCCCTCAATTTGGGTGTCGTAGCCCGACAGGGAGGCGGCCGATCCGAAGGTCTGCGGCGTGCGCATGGCGGTCCACACCGCACAGTACGCTCCGGCAGAAAAACCGCCGAGCATCCACGCGTCGCGCTTGTCGGAGGCGCCGGGGAAATTGTGGCGGATGAACGCCGGTATCTCGCGTGCCGCCCACGTGTAGACGGCGGGGCGTCCTTCGATGTCCGCGCAGTCGTGCGCTTCCTCGTCGACGCTTAGGGAAGGCGCGACGATGATGGTGGGCGGGATAATCCCGGCGTCGATTGCGTTGTCCAGAGCTTCCTGGACGTGAGCGCCCTGGGTGGTGCCGTCGGCTTCGCCCGGGTATCCGTGGAGCAGTTCAATGACGGCGTAGGTTTTGCCGTCTGTGGGGGAGTAGTCGCGGGGGGCGATGACGAAGACGGGCAGCGTGATACCGCTGATCGGACCTGTCCACGTGGTAGTGAGCATCCCGTCGTCGGTCCGCGTGAATGTTGCGTCGAGGGAGGCTGGGTCGATCGGCTGGTTGGCGATGGTTGCTTCACCCCCGGACTGTGCGTCCTCGCCCACGATGGTTGACGCGATGAGTTCTCCGAGATCGCCGCTGGTCTTAACGAGACCGAGGGAACGATTGAGAACAAGTGCGCCGCTGGAGGTGACGAGGAGCATAGGCACGAGGATGAGGGCTGCGCGACCCAGCCGGTGCCTCGCGGTTCGAGGGAAACGCCGGGGTGCCCAGCGCGGCAGCAGGAAAGCTCCGACGAGGAGAGAGAAGACGGCGAGCGCGGCGACGATTTTTAGGGTGTGCAGCGAGGTTAAAGAAAGCGAAGCGAGAAGGGACATGGTCATTCCTTCGAGGAGGTGGCGGATGCGGCGGGGCGCTGCGTGGCGCGGGCAGAGCGCAGGTCACCGACGCCCTTCGCGGCGAGCTTGGCGAGACCACCGGTCACGGAAGCTAACAGGGTGAGGGTTTGGGCGGGGGAGACCGAGGGAACGTAGGCGTGCGAGATTGCCAGTCCGACGGTGGCCAGCGCGGTGGGTTCGGGGACTGCAAGGTACAGGGGTTGCGTGCGCGGCTTGAACTTGCGCTTGAAGGCGTGCAGGGACGTGAACCCGTAGAGCGGCTCCATGATCGCCGCCAAAGCGTCGGTGAGGGGGCCGAAAACGGACGTGTCGTCCGCGGAGCGCCTCAGGGGGGCGCCGGACAGAGACAAGAACTCTAGGCCTTCCTCCTGGGCGGACAGGGCCGCCTTGCCGATGAGGAACTCGATGGCGGGGCGCCAGCCGGTTGTGCGGCGACGCATAACGTCGAGCGTGAGTCCGATGATCTTCCCGCCGCGATAGACTGGCAGCCATGAGGTGACTGCGTGGATCGTAGAATCAGCGTCGATCGCGACGAGGATACGGGTTTCGGGGACGGCGAGTTCGCGCACGCCGCCGAGCGTGAAACCCATTTCGGGCAGGGCCTTGTCGGAACTCCACGCTTGCGAGATAACGGTGATCTGGTCCTTCCACCCCTGCGGACATTCGTCCCAGGTGGTCCAGCGGGCCTCAACACCCTCACGGTTAGCGTGGTTCATAGCGGTGCGCACATCCTGGTAGGCCTTTCCCTTGAAAGCAAGGCCAGGCAGATCCAGGAGTGACTCCTCAGCGACCTGCATGATTGTCCAGCCCTGCGCGCGGGCAGCGTCGGCCAAGTCCGCGTGGATGGAATAGAGCGCCGGCGTGAGGCCCGCGGAGGCGGAGAAGGAAGAAAACTCGGCGATCGCCAGGGAGGCTTTGCCTTCCTCGTAGGCGAGGTCGGTGACGGTGAGCGCGACGCCCCCGGCACCCCGGTAGGCAACCCCGGCCTCGTCGAAGGGGGACACCCACACCTGGTTGCCCTCCCAGGTGTTCATCCAACCGAGCGTTCCACCTCCGTGTGCGCGCAGGAGCGGCGTGAGATCATCGAGCGGCGAGGACGCGGGGACGCGCGGCAGAGCGAGGAGTGCACGCAGCACGAGCGCGAGGGTTCCCGCCCACGCGACGAGGGGCATCCACAGGACGGGAGCCTCAGCCAAGAGAGTCATGGGCACGAGCGAAGGCTCGAAGATCGAAGCTGTCGCCGTGGGCAGGAGCGCGAGGGCGTAGTCGTGGAACACCTGCAGGGGCGTGGCGTTGGGCGCCTCCGAGATGTCTTCACCCGAGGCCAACGCGGAGAAAGGAATGAACGAGTCGCTTGTGAGGAGCCCGAGCACGAGGACGGTAGCCGCGCACACGGCCATGAGGATGAGCCAGCGGCGCGCCAGCGTCGAGGTCGTGGATGGCGCGGCGTGGATCGTGAAGGATCGGCGCATCCACAAGGTGACGGCGCACAGCGCGACATTGAGGAGGACTGGCATGAGCAGAAGCGAAGCAGCCGTCGTCACCTCGGGGCGCAGGGGATCGTCCGGTCCGTTCCACGCTAGGAGTTCGACGGTGGTTGACGTCAGCGTCGAAATGCCGAGGAGGCCCTGGAGAATGAGAGTGCCAATGTAGGCGGCTCGCCGCCCCTTACGCAGTCCGTAGGCGAAGACAAGCTGCAAGGTGATGGGTGCCAGGCACAGGAGCGTCGTGATGACTCCCGTACGGCCCTCGAGCCACCAAGCCGGCCCGAGCGACCAACGCATTTGCGCGAGGGGACCCTCGGGCGCGGAGGACACGACCGTGAGGGCTGCCGCGCACGCCCAGCACAGGGCAGCAATCGACACGAATTGGCGGCCGGTAGTGATGTCGTCCGATGCGTCGGATTCTGTGCCGCGCACTCCTGCCGCCCGCGCGGCGACCATGCCGGCCAGGAGCGCCCACACGCGCGCGTAGGAGATCGCCGAGCCGAGGATCGCGGAGGAGAGAACGAGGACGCCAATGAGGAGGAAGCGGGCCCTCCACCGCCAGCGCGAACCCAGGGACTGCACGGCAGCTCCCGCCAGAGCGACCAGGATGAGGCTAGTCCCCCACAGGGTTCCCTCACCGATTGCCTGGCCCCATTCTGAGATGGCGCGCTTGAGTAGGGGCAGGGTCGCCCACGTGGCGGCCACGCCGACGACCTGTCCGGACAGGGCCGCTGCCACCCACGCGCGTGTGCCGAGGTGACGTTCGATCGCGCCTCCGGCAACGATCATGGTGACGATGCCGAGCACCGCGGTGGCCAGGAAGTGGCCGGGGACCGCCCCAATGGAGGAGATGATTGACCACCAGTGGGATGAGGAGGGGCTGGCCTCGAGGGTGGCGAATTGGTCGCGCCACACGAAGTAGGTGGCTGAGACTACGGTGAGGGCGATCGTCACGGCGGCCGTAGCCGGGGCGTGGGAGAGCCAGCGGGCGGTGAGCCGCGCTAGCGAGGAGACGAGGAGCCTCAGAGTTCGTGCCGTCGCGGCCAGTGGGGCGGTGATGCTTCGAAGGGCAGATGTGCGGGGTTCGGGCGAGTCAGTTTCATCCTCAGCCACGGCGGGTTCCTCTCAAACCGTTGTGATGCTTCCGAAGCATAGGATAAACCCGTATGCTGGATGCGTACTGAACGTGCGCTGGGAAGGCATCTGATCGGTCGAGGCCCAGGCTTCTTCCTGCAGCTCGGCGCGAGGGCAGGAAGGACAAACTCAAGCGCCTAGGGTGGCAAACTCCGCGAGGGCAAGAGGACGTCCCGCGCTCATTTCGGCGCGCATGAGATCCACGACAGCGTCGAGGCCCTGGCCGGGTCGGGCGGCCGCCGCGACCGCGCGCTGGCGCTCGTAGGCGGCTCCGATCGCCAGGATCGTGTCAAGGCCGGCGAATTCGCGCGCGCATCCCATGTCGGCAGCGATGGGCGCTAACTCTTCGCGCAGGCGCGCAATGCCGTCGCGGGCGCTCTCGGTTGCGCCGTCGCGTGAGACGATGAGAGTCGCGTCCATGCCGTAGCGGGCAGAGCGCCACTTGTTTTCAGCGACGAACCAGTCCGGCAGGAAAGGCAGCGGCTCGCCTGCGTCGTACAGGCGCGAGAAGTGCTCGACGAGGACGTGGGTGAGGGCCGCGAAGACACCGACCTCGGTTGCGTTCGTCGCCGCGTCGTACACGCGGTTCTCGATCGTGCCGAAGGCGGGCGAGGGGCGAATGTCCCAGCGGACTTCGTCGAAGCCCTCGATGACGCCCGTACGGATCATGTCGTCCGTGTAGGACTCCAAATCCTCCCACGTGTCGAACTGGCGGGGAATGCCGGCGGTGGGCAGCTGCTGGAAGACCATCGCGCGGTTGGAAGCGTATCCGGTGTCCTCGCCTGCCCAGAAAGGGGAGGACGCCGAGATGGCCTGGAGGTGGCCGAGATGGGCGGTTAGCGCCGCCTGAATCGGCAGGATCTTCGCACGGTCCTCGATGCCGACGTGGACGTGGACCCCGTACAGGAGCATTTGGTGGCCCCAGTAGGCGGTGCGCTCGACGAGCTGGGCGTAGCGCTGGGAGTCGGTGACGCGCTGGCGGCCGGGGCGCGCGAAGGGATGCGTTCCGGCTGTTGCCAGGTCGATTCTCAGGTCCGAGGCCAAGGGGTGCAGGAAGTCGATGCAGCCGGTGAGGTCGCCGATGCACTCGGCGACGGTCGCGCGAGGCTGTGAGACGACCTCGATCGTGTTGAGGAGCATCTCGCGGTGGATGCCAGGGTACAGCTTTCCGTCGATCGTGGCGCGGTCGATGATCGCGTCCGCGCTCTGACGCAGGTCGTGTGAGTCGCGATCGACCAGTTGGAGTTCCCACTCGATACCGATCGTTGAACGCTGGGAGGAACCGAAGGGCAGGGTCATGATGATCCTTTCGCTGATTGCCTCCATTGTGTCAGGGAGTTCCCCGGTGCCACTCGAGAGCTTCCTTACAGGTTTGCGGGCAACCGCCGACAGATGATCGCCCGGTGGCGTCCCCCCACGCGCGTCGCGATAACTGTCAATTCGGGGTTTGCGCCTGTGAGCTTGAGGGCTTTGCGCAACTCGTCGGGATTGATGTCCGCTCCTCGCTTCTTAATTTCGACGCTGCGGGCGTCTCGCGATCTGAGAGCTGCGGCGATCGCCTTGGAGCGCAGGTTTGTCACTTCGAGGACTTCGAAGCGATCGTAGAAGGGACTGTCAGGCATGTTGTCGCCTGTCAGGTATGCGATCTTGTCGGAGACGATGCCCGCTCCGGCTTGGTGCGCCAGGCGCGCCAGGAGACCTGAACGGATCACCGCTGGGTCTGGCTCTGCGATGATTCGACCCAGGGGAGCGACCTCCACGCGTTCGGCGGGTTCATTTGCCGCCATTGGTTCAGGACAAACGAGGCGGTGGGCCACCCCGGCCTCGTTCAGGAGCAAACACGAGCGGCCGGCGCCTTCCGGCGCGAGGGCAGGGGACCACAGGGAAGCCTCGACGAGCTTTCCATCCACGCTCACCCACTGGGCATGCCAGTGCGCCGGAATGAAGTCATACGCGATGCCCGGCGCCACCTTGACCCCTACTCGATCGATGGTGCGAGCCCAACTGAGAACCGTGGACAGGGGAGGGGACCAGGCCTGCGGGTTCGTGATCCGAGCGGAGCCTCGCGAGGCCCCGGTGCGCCGGGCGGGATCCGCAAAGAGCGCATCAACGCCCTCAGCGGCCAACTCGGCGATGTCCAGGTCCATGACGTCCCCCAAGCGCACCTGGGCGCCCTCGAAGTCCCGCAGATTTGCGGCCACCGCTCCGGCGGCATCCGGGTCGATGTCGACGGCCAGCACGTCGAGACCCAGCCCCGCCATTGCCAGGGCGTCCGCCCCGATCCCGCAGCCCAGGTCGCCCACCCGCGTCGCACCACAGTCGCGGAAACGCTGCGCGTGACGCACTGCCACTACCAGGCGAGTGGCCTGCTCCAGCCCGTCTCGCGTGAAGACCATGTGGGAGGCAACCGGACCGAACTTTGTGCGCGCCGCATGGCGCAGGGCCAGCTGGGTGAGAATGGCTGCCGTTAGTTCCGCTTCGATGCCGCGGGCGCGCAGAGCGCTGCCCAGCTCGGTCAAGGGGATCGGGTTGTTCTCCTGGCGGGCCTGCAGGGAGGCCAGCAGCTCCCAGCCGGGAGAAGAGAGGATCGAGGTCAGGGCGCTCACCGCCCCATTGTCCCATCTCTGCACGGGCGCGTGCGTGCCCGACGCTGCGAGGTGAGCAGTGTGGGCGAATCGCCCAGGGTGAACTGCTTGGCACTCAGGTTGCTCGAGTGCCAGGAGCGCAACTACACTCATGGAGGAAACGCGGGATCGCCCCGCGACCCGGTCCTGCACCTGACCCCCGCGACGGCAGGGAAAGGACGAGCACCTTCGTGACAAAGAGAAAGGGAACGACAATGTCGATCTCCATCAAGCCCCTCGAGGACCGCATCGTCATCCGTCAGGTTGAGGCCGAACAGACCACTGCCTCCGGCCTGGTTATTCCGGATACCGCCAAGGAGAAGCCACAGGAAGGCGAAGTTATCGCCGTGGGTCCTGGCCGCGTCGATGACAATGGCAACCGTATCCCCGTCGACGTTAAGGTCGGCGACGTTGTCATCTACTCGCGCTACGGCGGCACCGAGGTCAAGTACGAAGGCCAGGAGTACCAGATCCTGTCCTCGCGCGACGTCCTGGCGATCGTGGAGCGCTGATCGCCTCAGCGGCCAGCCACTTGTGGGGCGGCCCGGAAGATTTTCTTCCGGGCCGCCCCCGTTGTATGCCCAATGCTGGGCGCTGCGTTGCGTTAGGAGACGGCCTCGGCGGCCTGGGCCAGCACGGTGTTACGCACGTAGGATGCGTCGCGGAAGCCGGGGATGTAGGCCTTGTTAATGAAGAGCGTGGGCGTTCCGGTGATACCGGCCTGATGGGCTTGGTCTTTGGCGGAGGCTACCTTGGTGACGGTCATCGGGTCGAGCATGGTCGCGCGGAACTTGTCCAGGTCAGGCACGCCGGCTGTCGCTGCGAAGTCCACGAGGGACTGCTCAGAGTACTGGGGGTGCCCGCTCGGGTCGGCAGCCGCGTACACGGCATCGTGGAATTCCCAGAACTTGCCCTGCTCTGCCGCGGCGATGCCCGCCTGGGCGGCCAGTGGAGACGTTTCGGTGATCTGCGCCAGGTCATACCACTCGATGCGAAGGGTGCCGTCTTCCACCAGGTCGGCCAGCGCGGGGTCGACCTGCTGGGCGAACTTCGTGCAGTAGGGGCACGCGAAGTCGGAGAAGACGACCATCGTGACGGGCGCGTTAATGTCGCCTTTCGCCTGCTGATCGCCAGCGTCGTGTCGCATGAACGAACTCATAATTGACAGGTTGTTCGGGTTTGTTTGGCTCGGTTCAGCGCTCTGCTCGGCCGTGGGCAGCTGGGATGAGGCGGTGGCGGCGGGGGTTGCCTGACTTGCCGGTGATGTGGAGGACAGCTGGACGCCCATCCACACGCAGGCTCCTGCGAGCATGGCGGTGACGGGCGCGGTGACCAAGAACAGGGTCTTGTAGACGTTGGGCTGGAACCGGTCGGTGTCCGTCTTCTTCTTACTCGTGGACGAGGCCTTGGCGTCGGTGGTGGTCATGCGTCCTCCTGTGGAACGTTAGTTGTGGTGCCGGCAGAGCCTGGGCATTAAAATGGTGCGGCATCGCGGTGGCGATGCCGCACCTGCAGTTCGGTTGCGCGTTAGGAAACGCGACGCCCGCGTCCGGAGGAGCGGATTTCTTCGCGTCGTTCTTCCTCGGTCATTCCGCCCCAGATGCCGTAGGGTTCCTGGGCAGCCAGTGCGTAGGACCGGCACTGTTCGATGACCGGGCAGGTTGAGCAGATCGCCTTGGCGTTTGCCGCGCGACGCCGACGCGTCGAGCCGCGCTCCCCCTCGGGGTGGAAGAACAGTTCGGTGTCCAGGTCTCGGCACGCCGCTTCGTACTGCCATTCCCAAGCGTCGATCATGGGTCCGGGCAGACGGGAGACGTCAGTCATGGGTGCCTCCTTCATGTCTGTCGTGCCGACATTTTCGGCACACGATGTCCGCAAGAATAAGCACTTATGCGGTAGTTATTCAAGACCCTTGTCAGAAGTATGAGACAGTTCTCATAGCGCGGGGCCTGGTCTGTACAAATGTCGAAAAGAATGCGGTGGACGCTGCGAACGACGCGTGAACAACTTGATGAACAACTATGGGCTACCAGCTATTCCTCTTCCTGTGGCGCTCGCGCGCCTAACAAGCAAGAATCTGAAAGAAACACGGAGACAATACTCGGGAGGGACCATGCCGCGAGCGATCCTGACCCACGCTGGCCGCGCCGACCGCTCACGCACCGTGTCCGCCGTCGCTGACGAACTCGGCGTCTCCGCCTCCACGCTGCGCACCTGGGAACGCCGCTACGGCC
>ERZ772786.961-NODE-961-length-11213-cov-27.967198_pt1 | contig 11213 bp, 7 predicted proteins | sample MGYA00511473_ERZ772786 | MGnify/ENA primary metagenome ERZ772786 (study PRJEB29015, sample SAMEA2738025) | human oral metagenome | biome: human oral; feature: human-associated habitat; material: saliva | place: China | collected 2252 ...
GCGTCAGGCCATAGAAGTCGATGAAGAAGGACAAGTCAGCGGCCAAACCACACCGAGTAAGGACAAAGATGCCCGCTGGACAAAGAAAAACGGCCTCTACAAACTCGGTTACAAACAACATACCCGTACCGATGCGGAAGGCTATATCGGGAAACTGCACATTACCCCTGCCAATGTCCATGAGTGCAAACACCTGTCGCCTTTATTGGAAGGACTGCCCAAAGGTACGACCGTCTATGCCGACAAAGGCTACGACAGCAAGGAAAACCGGCAACATCTGAAAGAGCATCAGTTGTTAGACGGCATTATGCGCAAAGCCTGCCGCAACCGTCCGCTGACGGAAGCGCAAACCAAACGCAACCGATATTTGTCGAAGACCCGTTATGTGGTCGAACAAAGCTTCGGTACGTTGCACCGTAAATTCCGCTATGCGCGGGCAGCCTATTTTGGGCTGATTAAAGTGAGTGCGCAAAGCCATCTGAAGGCGATGTGTTTAAACCTGTTGAAAGCGGCTAACAGGCTAAGTGCGCCTGTTACTGCCTAAAAGGCAGTCGGATGCCTGATTATCAGGTATCCAAGGGGGATTAAGGGGGTATTTGAGTAGAATCAGTGGATATTTGAAATGAAAACAGCCGAAAACCTGTGTTTAGGTTTTGGCCGTCGGGTAAAAGGGAGTTTTTGCAAAGGTCTCAGTCTCTGAATTGGGTTGTAATCGTAAACCTAAGAGATATCTAAAGACTTACAAGTGCTATTTTTTGAAAAAGAAAAAGTCAAGCAGACTCAGATGCTTGACTTTTTAATTCCTCAGAGTTAATCTGTATTGTGTAACGCTACACAGTATTGGCGTATCGTTAGTGTTACAAAATATACGCAGAAATGCATCTGATAAACCCTTAAATAAGGAACTAAACATGATTGTAAAACATCCTGGCTTAAGAATCAAAGAAGAGTTATTACCTAAAGGAATGACGGTAACAGAAGCTGCAAAATTGCTAGCAATTGGTCGACCTGCACTATCTAATTTCTTGAATGGTAAAGCAATGTTGTCACCTAACATGGCTCAGCGGTTATCAAAGACCTTTAACTTCCCATTAGATAAATTAATGCAATGGCAGGCTGAGTATGAAGATGCTCTAATTCAACAAACTGAAGCTCCCGCAACTCATATTTATGCTCCTCCTTTTTTAGATATAAAAGCAAATGATATTGAAAATTGGGTCAATACTTGCGAAATTTCATCAAGATCACGTTTATCTGTTTTTTTGAGAACACTGATCCACTCAACGAGCGAAAAAATAACTCAAATTGATTTTCCTGGAAATGATGATTCACAACGACCTGGCTGGGATGGTTGGATTGAGTCAAATGAGGCAACTCCGTGGATTCCTGATGGTAATTCAGGCTGGGAATTTGGTGTTAATAAAGATATTAAGGCCAAAGCTGATAGTGATTTTGATAAAAGCCTTAAGGCTCACCTTTCAGATTCTTCAAATATAACGTTTATTTTTGTAACACCTCGTCGTTGGTCTGGAAAAAATAAATGGGTTCAGCAAAAGAAAGCTCTTAATAAATGGAAAGATATCAGAGCATATGATGCAAGCGATCTTGAACAGTGGCTAGCTCAGTCATTACCAGCACAAAGCTGGCTGGCAAATGAAGCAAAATTGCCTACACAAAATGTAGATTCCTTAGATAGTGTATGGCAAGAATGGGCAAATGTGTGTAATCCAAGTTTAAATACATCTTTCTTCAACAAATTAATTAAAGTATATGAAGAACAGATTTTGGATTATTTATCCAAACCACCTCAAAAACCTTTTTACATTGCAGCTGATTCTAAAATCGAAGCAATGGCATTTTTGTCCGCCCTGTTCTTAGATAAAAAATTTATTTCTTATAGAGATAATTGTCTAGTATTTAAAGAAGAGAATGTCCTTCCTCGTCTTGCTCAAGGCTCTAAGAGTTTTATTGCAATCACTGATAATAAAAACGTCGAAAAAGAGCTAGCTCAATATTCGCAGCAGATTCATGCCTTTGTTGTTTATCCCAAAAATACTCTAATACAAAATTTTGATCTAAAAATTGAAATATTAGATTCGGTAACATTTATTCATTCGTTAGAAAAAATGGGTTGCTCTTATGATGAAGCACAAGCGTTGGCAAAAAAATCTGGTTATTCATTAACTGTCCTGCGACGTCAACTGTCAAAGAATGAGGCTGTTAATAAGCCAGAATGGGTAGACTGCTATAATCAAGTTCTTATTCCATTTCTATTTGCTGGGGTATGGGATAGTTCTAATCAATATGATATTTCGATTTTAGAAGATTTATCAAATGATTTATCGTATGAATATTTAGAGAAAGATCTTCAAGCAACTTTACTTCTTAATGATTCTCCTGTTTGGGCGTTAAGTTCGCATAGAGGAGTAGTATCAAAAATAGATTTGTTATTTGCTATTGCACCCTATATTACTAAAGTAGATTTAGAGCACTTCTTTAAGATAGCTACGTTAGTTTTAGGAGAAGATGACCCTGCTTTAGATTTACCAGAAGATCAGCAGTGGCAAGCCAATATATACGATAAAAAGCGAAAGTATTCTAAATACTTAAGAAATAGTATAGGGGAGATGCTTATTTTATTGGCTGTTCATGGTAATGAATTATTTAAAAGTAGATTAGCTTTTAATTGTGAGGAAGCAGTAAATAAACTTGTGGAAGAATTATTCTCTCCGCTTAACTTAAGAGTATTACTAGCACAATCATCTGATTTCTCAGTGTATGCAGAAGCGAGCCCAAAAGTATTTTTAAGTATTATAGAAAACGATTTGAAAACTGATAAGCAATTCTTAGAGCTGATGCAACCAGTTTCTACTAATATTTTTTCTTCACCTAAGTATACTGATTTATTGTGGGCATTGGAGAAGTTAGCTTGGGATAAGTCAACGGTTGCTAGAGTTGTAAAAATTTTAGCTCAATTAAGCCAAAAAGAAATTAATGATAATTATAGAAATAAACCTTTTTCATCCTTATTAGGCATTTTCAGATCTTGGTGTCCTGACACAAGTATTAAGACGCAGGAACGTATTCAATTATTAAAAGAGTTAGTTAGAAAATTTCCAGATATCGGTTGGCGAATTTGTATTAGCCAATTTCCAGGCTCACTTCCCCAAACAGCATTTCCGGCTAGTAAATGTATTTGGAGGAATAATTGCGGACCAAATATAGTAACCAAGAAAGACGTTTATGATTTCTGCAATGCAGCAGTAGAAATAGCATTAACTTGGGCAAGTTATACATTTGAACAATTACTTGATTTGGTCGGCCATATTTATGGTTTAACAACTGAGCAGCAAGATAAGATTTGGCTTCTCATTGAAGATTGGGCATTAAACCAAGCTACAGAATCTGAGAAAATTATCATGCGAGAAAAGCTTCGCACGACTATTTTATCCAAAAGAGCTAAAAGGCATTCTAATAGAATTACGTTTACGGAGTTGGGAGAGCAGGTATATGTAACATTAGAACCAAAAGAATTAATAGATAAACATTTTTGGTTATTTGCTTCTCATTGGGTTGATGACTCTGCTGATGAGGTAGAAGATTATCAAAATATGAATTTTGAAGAAAGAGAAGAAATTATTAGGCAAAAGCGTGTTATTGCGTTAAAAGAAATTCTACAAGAAAAAGGACTTTCAGGAATTCTAGAATTATCTTTAAAAGGAGATTGCGCAAGTACGATAGGTTTTCTTCTAAGACGTTTTGTATTTTCATCAGATGAGGAGTCAGTACAATTAATTAAATTGGCTCTGGAGTCTTTTAAAAAAGACACTCACATTAATTATAAGAACATTATTCGGGGATTATTATCCGAAAGTAATGATAATATCTCTTTATTTGAATCTCTTTCTGTGTGTTTGGATGATTCTGATAAAGTACAGGTATACTTGCAGTCTCCTTTTAGCTCACAGGTATGGCGCTTGGTTGATTCTCTAGATGAAAATTACCAACAAGCGTATTGGGGGGAAATAGTTCCATCTTATTGTCAGAATGAAGATGAAGCAGAAGAAGCGGTAAAATATTTGTTGTTAGCCGATAGGCCTCAAACTGCTTTCTTATATATTGATTTAATTCTCAAAAAAATATCCCCTAAATTGATTTTTGATATTTTATCAGCAATGCTTTTACCTACATCAAAAGATGAAAATAATCCACCCGATCGTTATCGATTAGGAGAGGCGTTTTCTCAAATTTCTGAGTATGAAATGTTGAGCTTAGAACAAAAGGCGAGTTTAGAATTTGCTTATATAGAGGTCTTAGCACCTTGTGGGTTGAAAAGTGAAAATTGTTCAATTAAAAGTTTGGAAAGATATTTGGAAGAACATCCTGAATTCTTCGTTCAACTTATTTCAGAGCTTTCTAAAAGAGATGATGGAAAGGATGACAGAGATGAAAATACAAATAAGAAAGAATTTAGGGCTAAGTGTTTCGATGCTTTGGGGGCTTTAAGCCATATACCTGGTGAAGATAATTCAGGAAAAATTAATACCGAAAAGCTTGAAGAATGGGTACAACAAGCAATTAACCTTGCTGAAAAGAAAGGGTGTAGAAATATCGTTGAATATTTTATTGGTAAATTATTAGGTCATTGTCAAAATGGAGAAGATGGAATTTGGCCTTGTGAAGGTGTACGTGATTTAGTTGAAGATATACATTCTAAAAATATGATTGAAGGAATGTATATAGAAAAACGTAATAGCAGGGGAGTTACAAGCCGTTCATTTGGTGATGGAGGTGCTCAAGAATGGAGAATAGTCGAACAATATCAAGATTGGCGTAGACAATTAGCTATTACTCATCCGTTTGTGGCAGATGAGTTACTTGGTCAGTTGGCTAAGTTTTATCAAAATGAAGCTGAAATGTGGGATAATGAGCATCGATTAGATATGCATTTATGATGAATTAGGGATATCTAGGCGTTTGTGCAGCTAACTTTATATGGAAGGCCGTCTGAATACTAAATTTCAGATGGCTTTTTCGTGTAAAAGTGCAGTCAAAATTTTAGATATTTTTCATGATTGTTAATTTAATAAGATTCCTAAACCTATAAGACGATTATTTTCTATCTAATTGGAGATTGAATGATGAAAAAGTTATTTACAGCAGTACTTTCTGCGGCAGCGATTGCTGTACCGTTTTTGGCTTCTGCGAATACTGCACCACAAACAGAACAAAGCGCAGTACAACCAGAAAAAGCAAAAGGTGTTTGGATTGATGTACGTTCAGCCGAGGAATTTAACGCAGGTCATTTACAAGATGCCGTGAATATCACATCTTTAAAAACAAAAATTCCCTCGCATAAAGCGTTAGGGGATTTTTTTATGATAAAGAAATTATTTCTTCTCCATCGCCATTTGCGACATTTTTAGTACCAAACGGCGTGGTAGGAATGGAATGATCCAATCCAACATAAAACGCAGTTTTCCTTCGTTAAATGCCACCAATTCGCCGCGCATTATCGCCTTGTGGCCATACTGTGCCACGGATTGCGCAGATTTTGCGTTATCCCAAGCGGCCACGCCCTGCAAATTGCCTGCAGCCACAAAGCCCGTTGCCACTGCGCCCGGGCAAAGCGCCGTAACTGTCACACCACTTACAGACACTTCCTGTGCTACGGCTTGACTGAATGAAGTTACGAAAGCTTTGGTGGCGTAGTACACTGCCTGATTCGGGCCGGGCATAAATGATGCGGTGGACGAAACATTCAAAATTCTGCCTGACTGTTGCGCTAACATGGACGGCAGATACAGTCGGGTTAACGCCATCAGCGCGATAATATTCACTTGCACCATATGCATTTCATCTGCCAAATCCCGCTCGGCAAACTTGCCATGCCCGCCCAAACCTGCATTGTTGATCAGATAATCGACTTGAATACCTAACGCCTGAATTTGCTCAAAAATGCGTTCGGCAGCATTAGATTCTGCTAAATCGATAGCAATAACGTACGCTTTAATACCGAATTGTGCGGTCAATTCTTCGGCAATTTTATTTAACTTGTCTTGGGAGCGTGCGACCAAAACCACATTGTCGCCTTGCTGTGCGTGAATTTTTGCCAATTCCAGACCAATGCCGCTCGATGCGCCTGTAATGAGTGCTGTTTTTACCATTTTGTTTACCTCTTGATCGGTCTGGAAATTTGCACTGCACAAGTGTTTTACCAAAGTGAAACAGCAGCAGACGCAGCCATTAAAACCCAACTTGAGCAACAACACCGCTTTGAACATTTTGTGTGGATTTGGGTGCAACAGGGAGAATGTCGGCACATTTTGGACTTTGCCGAGATGGTACAGCAAACAGGAGAATGGCTTCTGATTCGCCCTAAGCAAATTCACCATTTTACAGGTGTGGCAGACTGGGACGGATGGGGAATGTCCTTTGCGCCACAAATACTGACCTCCAATATTTCGGACAAGTTGAGACAACTGCCATCCCAAGGCAAGGTGGCGCCGCAACACGTGTCTTTGCTCACCCAGATTGCATACCCTCTCTGATTTACGCTATGCGGACAATTTGGCTCAATCGGCAAAAGCCGCGCTGGTACAGCAGCAACTCGGTGTATTTTTAACTTGGCTGTCGTCGGTGTATTCGCCGCAAAACGCCCTGCCCGACCTCCCAAAGCAGCGTTGGCAGGCATTTTGTGCGTTGTTGGAAACGCATTTTTCCACACAGCACCAACTGGCGTTTTACGCTAATGCGCTTTCATGTCACGAAAAAACATTGAACCAAACCTGCCGGCAATATGCGGGGCTAACGGCAAAACAGTTCATTAATCAAAGAATTTTATTGGAAAGCAAGCGATTGTTGGCTTATACGAAAGCGTCCGTCAAAGAAATTGCGTGGCAACTCGGCTTTGAAGAGGCTACGCATTTCGGCAAATTTTTTAAGAAAGAAATGCAGAAAACACCGTTGGCATTTCGCAAGGAATTTCAGCAGTCGTAGCCTAGTTTCAATAAAGCTGCCGTTGATATTCAATGTATTTAAAGTCAATGATGATTCAAATATAAAAGGCCGTCTGAAGAATTTCAGACGACCTTCTCTTTATCAATATCCATGAAACCAATTCAGACCACTGTTTTATTCTAAAGGCGTCACTTGGCCTACACATTTAATGCCCAAAATGCGTGGAAACTGCACGGATGGCGATTTGCCTTCACGCGTGAAAATCTCAGAATGGTTGATGCCGAAGCCTTTGATTTTTACCAGTGACCAACTCTCTTTGATATCAGGTGTTGGCACGTCTTGATAAATTAGTTGTTCCGCTCCGCCGGCTTGGTAGATTTTTACGGCTTTCATAATACCTCCCTAAGAATCTGATGCTTTCAGGTAGCCTACTGCCAATTTTACTTTCCTAACAACCCATTTTTCTCTAAATAATTCCGAGCCACGTTTTCCGCGCTTTCGCCTTGCACTTTCACGCGGTAGTTCATCTCGCTCATTTCCTCTTCGCTAATTTTTCCCGCCAGTCGGTTAAGTGCGGTCACAATTTGCGGATTTTTTTCGGCAAATTCTGCTTTCATCAATGGTGCCCCCTGATAAGCAGGAAACAGGGAAATATCATCTTTCAGCAGGCGCAACTGGTATTGCTTCAATTCTGCGTCGGTAGAAAAGGCCTCCACTAGGTCGATTTTTTCATTCAACAATGCCGTATAGCGTAAGGCAGGTTCCAAGCTAACAATATGTTTCAGCGTGATACCGGCTGCCTGCATGCCTTTATAGCCATCCGCTCGGTCGATAAATTCCAGTGAGAAACCTGCTCGGATATCGGGCGCTACCTGCTTCAAGTCGCTGATTGTCTTCAGTTGGTGCGATGCACCGTAACTTTCTTTGACTGCCAACGCATAAGTGTTCTGATAAGACATTGGTGGCAGAAACTCCAACTGATATTGTTCCGCCAATAATTGTTTGCCCCGTTGATAGGTTTCGTCTGGTGACAGATGGTGGTTCTTCTGTTCAGTTGGTACTTGTACTAAGGCTTCCAGCACTGTACCGGTGAATTCAGGATAAATATCGATTTCGCCACTATTCAGTGCGCTAAACAGGAAAGTAGTTTTGCCAAAATTAGGTTTGACTGTGACTTTCACGTTCGAATTCTCACGTTCAATCAATAATTTATACATGTTAATCAGAATATCCGGCTCACTCCCCATTTTGCCGGCAACCACCACGTTTTTTGTGGCAGGTGTAAATGAAATCTGCGACAGACCGAGTGCACCGAAGCCCACCGCCAATGCAAGAATAATCGGCAACTTGCGTCGCGATTTCTGCAACTGCCCAATAATGCCGCTTACACCGACAGCCAATAACGCGGAGAGCAATGCGCCGGTAAACATCATTGTCATGTTGTTGCGGTCAATGCCGAGCAGAATCAGGTTACCCAAACCGCCTGCGCCAATTAACGCCGCCAGAGTTGCCGTACCGACAATCAGCACCGCCGCCGTGCGAATGCCCGAAATCATGGCAGGCAAAGCCATCGGCAGCTCAATCCGCCACAATGATTGCCAGCGCGATAGTCCGAATGCAGTGTATGCATCTTGAATCGATTGGTCGATTTGGGTCAGCCCCAAATAGGTATTTTGAAAAATAGGCAACAGCGCGTATAGCGTGAGCGCAATCAAGACGGGCGGCGAACCGATACCGATAAACGGAATCAGCAAACCCAGCAGCGCCAAAGACGGGATGGTTTGCAATATATTGGTAAACTGCAATACCGCTTCCGCTGCCCGCTGTCTGCGCGCAAACAACACGGCCGCAGGCACCGCAATCGCCACTGCCGCGAGCAAAGCCAGGCCGGAAAGCCATAAATGCGTAAGCAGCATTTGCCAGAGTTCTGCCGGGGTAACGTTTAGGGATGAGAACATAGTTTTAAATTTTATGTTTAGTACGTTGAATAATAGATGTTTATGTTTGCTTTACAGCAAGGTATTAGCGCCTTGAAAGAGGTTTCAGACGGCCTTCACCATCATAACACTGCCCTTCTCACAGCTTCCTGTCCCTGTTTATCCAACCGTAAGAATTGGTGGATGATGCGTTCGGCATCGGGTGCATCGGCGGTGGAAAACAGCGATTGCACATAATCATTTGCCGGCTGCTTTTTGATTTCTTCAGGTGTGTCAATTTGTACCAGTTTGCCATTATGCATTACACCGATACGGCAAGCGAGTTTGGCGGCTTCCTGCATATCATGGGTAACGAAAACGATAGTGGTGCCAAATTTTTGGTGAATCATAGCAATTTGGTCTTGCAGCACGGTGCGCACCAGTGGGTCGAGCGCGGAAAACGGTTCATCCATCAGCAGCACTTGGGGCTTGGCGGCAATGGCGCGCAAAATGCCGATGCGCTGCTGTTCACCGCCGGAAAGTTCGTGCGGATAGCGGTCGCGGTAGTGCGCAGGGTCAAGTTCTACCAACTCTAATAATTCATTCACACGCGTTTTGCGTTCTGCTTTCGGCCAGCCCAGTACGTCTGGCATGAGTTCGATGTTTTCCGCCACGGTCATCGTGGGAAAAAGCGCGATTTGCTGCAATACGTAACCAATTTGGTGGCGAAGTTGGCGGATGTCGTAGTCTTTAATCCGTTTGCCGTGCAGATAAACGTTGCCATCGGTCGGTTCAATTAGCGCGTTAATCATGCGTAAAGTAGTGGATTTCCCGCTACCCGAACCGCCCACCAATACGAAAAATTCGCCCTGATAAATGGTTAAATCTAAATCACGCACAGCATATTTGCCATCATACTGCTTGCCTGCGCCACGAAATTCGATAAACGGGACAAGATTATTTTGCATATTGTGCCCTTACTACGTCTTCAAAATTAAGCGGTGCACGTCCCAACAACTGTGGCAGGTCGTCTGAAACTGCGGCAAGTTCGCCTTTAGCAATGGCGGTGTAGGTGGAAACCCATGCCTCAATCTGCCAATCGGGCGTGTCAGGATACTCAGCTTTGCGGCTGGCGAAGGCTTCTTCCACAGTTTCATTGTGGTAGCAGTGCGGTTTGCCGGTAATTTCGGTTAAGACGGCGGCTATTTCAGCGAAGTTTAATGATTGGGAACCGGTCAGCGTGTAGGTCTGATTGTCGTGGCGGTGGTTGCCGTATGCGATGTCGGCGATAATGTTTGCCGCTGCTTGGGCGACATCGCGCTGTGAAACGCAGGCAACGCACCCATCATCAGCAGGGCCTGCGATGATGCCGTCTGCGTTGGCAATCGTTGCCATCATCTCACTGTAAAAATTGTCGCGCAGAAAGGTGTAGCGCATATTTGTTTGCCGGATTGCATTTTCGGTAACCGCATGGGTACGCGCCAGCGTGAAGGTGCTGTCCAACGCTGCTTGAGCAAAAGAGAGATAGACAATGTGTTGCACGCCCTCTTCCGAAGCAGCCTGCACCAGAGTCAAATGCTCCTGTTCACGCATCGGACTTTCGGCGGCGGACACCATAAACAGCACGTCCACCCCATTTAAAGCCTGCTTAGCAAGCTCCAAATCGCCATAGGCAAACCGTCGCGCCTCGCAGTTCATGAGATTGGGCGCTTTGGCGGGGTTACGCAGCGGCAGGATAAGCGGCAGGCCGCGTGTGCTCAGATGACGGGCAACCATACCGCCGATGTTGCCGCTGGAGCCAGTGATGGCTAGATTCATGTTGTTTTCCTTATGCGTTTTCTAAAGAGATAGCTTTGCCGTTTACAGGGTTTCTGTAAAACCATGTGTATGCTGCTTTTTGGGTTTCAGGTAGACTGAATAGATTTAAGGGATGGTTTATTAATGGTTATTTTATTGTAGCAGTTTTCCTGCATACGATAAGCCGCGAAAGACTTACTTAATTATTAAGCTGATATTAATAATTAGGTTAGGATATGTGGTCTTTCCGTTTTCAGGTCCCTTATGGCTTAAAACGGACCTCTTTTACTAGTTTTTAGAATTTAGGTGGCATTTACATTACCAAGTATTTGTACTGCATTTCTCTATTCGCAAAGAATTTAAAGAGCTTGGGGTATGTCCCCACGGCCCTACTCCACTACTAAATAATGTAAGTGATAGAGTTATAGCATAATTAAACTGACAAATTTCTTAAAACCTATTGATTTGATACTAAAAATTGGAGTACTATGAGCACACTCTCTAGAGTATCATTAATTCTCATTTGACATATAGGAACAA
>ERZ772786.972-NODE-972-length-11131-cov-5.179126_pt1 | contig 11131 bp, 7 predicted proteins | sample MGYA00511473_ERZ772786 | MGnify/ENA primary metagenome ERZ772786 (study PRJEB29015, sample SAMEA2738025) | human oral metagenome | biome: human oral; feature: human-associated habitat; material: saliva | place: China | collected 2252 ...
CACCATTGTACTCATTAGTGCTATTACATTGCTCTCGAATAAAAGTATTTATTCCAAGATTTCCTTGAACAAAAATATGTGCTACTCCTTTAAGAGCGTAAGCCAATTTATTGATATCAATTGGAATCTTATCTGAAAATGTCTTTGATACATAAACTACAGGTAAATCATAGGTCTTTGCACCATTTATGACTTCAGTCAAAATATTGACGTTTTCAAAATCAATCAGATGGGGATCCATTACTACAGGAAGATCATTGTCATCTAGAACATAACCTTTTTCAATCAATAATTTAATAAATAATGGAGTTGTGAATGATGGATCTACACCAATAGCATCATCTGTAAAACTACGATCTAACATAATAGACATCTTGTAGTCCCTAAAATTCATGACATAATCTGTGTTCCAAAGGATGCCATCATCCAATTTTTTCATATATCTAACGGCAATAATATCTTCATTACGGTACTCCTTAAACTCAAGAGATACCTTTTCATTACCAAACTTTTGATCATAAGAACCGTCCCAACTTAAATCAGGGATCACATTATCATTGTGTGGACTCTTTTGATTCCATTCAATAACTAAATTCAAGAAGTCATCTTTGCTTAATGACTTGTCAATGTTTAGGATTATAGAAAAAAGTAACATTTATTCTCCTTTCGGGATTGGTCTTTTGTAATGCAGTAATAATTGACTTTTGACTTACTATTTTTTGTGAAAAAATAGTAATAACACGATAATAGCTATTATCAGAGATAATACTAAGAATCCCCCCCATATATAATTTATAATTTTTTTGTTCCTTTTTACTTTATTAATTTCATTTTCCAATTGAATGTTATTAAAGATTGTATCGAGTTCATTATCTAACAATACATCCTCATAATTCTTTTTCAAAGCATCAAATAAATCTTTAAAATTTTGTAAATCATTCAAAAATTTTAAATTTGATATTCCCCAAAAGACAAAAGATCCAATAAGAGCAATAACAATTATAATAAGAATATCTTTTGTGAATATCTTATCCAGTTCACGATCAGATATTGCGTTTGCCAAAATAACTGAAAAAAAGAAACCTACTATCGCATACAGATTTTTAAGAAATGTATCGAGAATCGTATTTGTATAACTTTTCAATGTAGATAGAGAGTCAATAATATAATCTGATAGATCTTTTTTTGCATCCAAATAAACATTAACTTTATCTTTAATATAAATGTTATAAGCCTTTTGAACACCTCTAATTACATTAATATCAGAATCAAGAATATCTGATGACAAATATTCAAAAACGGAACGAGTAATTGACGATTTATCAATATAGTTATCAGTACGATAAATCCAATTATAAATCTCATAAACTGAAGGATTATATTCAAGATTATCTTTTAAATTTATTGTTTTCGTAAGACCAGTACCATTCAATTGATAACTTAAATTATTCTGCTTAATTTCTGACGAAGCAACAATATATATTACTGCTAATATCATTTCTATTCTACTAAAATATTTTTTTAGACGACTTGAATTTTCATTATCTGAAAACGTTTCTGTAACATGAAAATCATCTGGTAATAGTTCATACTTATCTTGATTATAAAATGAACATGTATTTTTTACTTTAAACAGCCTAGAGGATCTGTTAAAGACAATTTGTGATTCATCCTGAATAACATCAAAATAAATGGATTTCGTATGCAATCTAAACTCTGATACATTAGGATCCAAGATTTCAAATTCAATTTTTTGATTATCATTAGAAAACAAACAATGAAAATATGATAACGTTTCTGAAATATTTTTTTCTATTAAATGTTTTATGAATGAGTCCAAAAAATAAATAGATTGCTTACCATCAATTATTTGTTTATCAATTATCAGAGAGATTTTCATAGTTTCAGATGAACTTATATATTCTTTGAAATCGTATTCCTGAGTTCCCCTTTCGAAAATAAAGATATCGTCATTTTCATTTTGAAAAGTAAATTTACCATTATCTCGTGAAGATATACTATCTAAAATCTGAGTAAAAAAACTAAAATTTTTAAATTCATTTCTATCAAATAAGCATACGTTGGCCTCAAATCGCCTCCTATGATCCCTACACTCGAATATTTTAAATAATTCAGGATTCATTCATCTATCCTCTTATATGTACCAAAAGTGTTAAATGCATCGTTATTTATAGTCTCTACGATGATATAATGTACTCCGTCTTCGCTTTCAAACGACTGAATCTTTTCTAAATTATCTTCAACTCTTAATTTAATTCCAGGATAAAGGTCGTACGTTGTTCTAATTCTAGCTTTTAAAGCAGTCAACGATACAGTAAATAAACTGTCAAACCCTTTTTTTGAAGGTAAGGATAAAAGATGTTCTCGAATACTCTCTTGCTCAGTTTTTTCAATTGATACCGATTGATAATTATCAAAAATATCAGAAATCATTTTTTCAAAATCTATTAATTCATGAGTTCTAAAATAATTTATAAATGTATTTCGAATGACTGTTCTATCTTCAGGGTATTTTTTCTTCATTGTCCTATTCAAATAAGAGTTAATTGATTTAAAAGCCCGATCCGTATTAATTTCATCCGATGTCTTTTCTTGAAGTTCTAAAAAATCATCAAACCAATATTTCGCAACATTATCAAGATAAATTTTCACCCCCTTAACACTATATGTTTCCCCGTCAATTAGAAAGATACAAGATTTAAAAACCTTCTTTAATTCTTTTTGAAATCCAGTTTGAAATGAATAGTCCTCATCATTAACAAAACTGGTATGCTCAACCTTTGCTAGTAAATATAAATATTCTTCTGAATCATCATTATAAAAAACAGCCTGAATTAGTGAACCAATTTGTAGCTCAATATTTAATTGATTTACTCTTTGTTGTGCATCTAACTCTTTCTTCAGTAGTCTTTGAGCAATATCTTTAAAATACTCTTTTGTTTTTTCCTCAACAGATTCATTAAAAAGAATCTGTTTTATCTTTTTTAAAACAAACGTATTCTCATCCCGTGGTTCATATTCCTTTACGACTTTATTATTAGTTATTGTATCTAAAATTTGCTGTAAATAGAGCGCAAACTCAGCTGGAATTTCTTTTGATTGTGTAACCTTTTTATCACGATCAATCACTCGAATATCACTTAAAATAAGTTCCATCATTACTCCTAATATATTACATTCTATAGGTGTTTTATAATAAAGCAACTATAGAGAAAGTCTCATAATCAATGTCTCACTCCATATCTTTAACTTTCTCTTCGATGAAAGTAATTTCTTCATCACTTAACCCATACTTTTTATACAATTGCTGATCTATCTCAGATATAGATTTTGACCAATCAATATCTGAATTATCCGAAAAATTCTGAAGTGGAACATAATTCCATTTTTCAGCCGGATTGTGCTGAGTAATTTTTAAGATACCAAGTAAAGTCCTTGCAAACTTAGTCTTTATATACTTAATGCATGCTTTTGCCTCTGACTTAGCGTCAAAAGAACCTATGGATAGGAAGGTCTGAGTATGTCCTGTTAAAGGGGCTCCAATTATAGGTGATGACAATACCTCTCCTAAAATTCCACTACCATTAGACTTAGGCAAAATAACTTTATAATTTTTAAAGTTTAAAGGACCATTTATATATCTCCTGTCAACCCATTTATAAACTCTATCATTATTTTCTCGTCCAATAATTCTAACAAAGTCTCCTACCTGACCGTCATTGTTATTAATAAAAACATCAGGCAATTTCTCAAAAATATTTGTTGTAACATCAAATTCATGTCCATTGCTCAAACGACCTTTTGCAGTTGGAAAATCTTTATGCATTTTTTCAGTCATTCTATAACTGTCTGACGAATAAATTATTTTACTAAGACTTTCAAAATCAGGTTTCATTACAACTTTCTTAAGTATTTGATTTAATTCTTCATGAGCAGTAAATACCTCTATAGCACCAAAATATTTCTTACAGTCATGATAAGTTATTACTATACCACCTTTTATATCTGTATTAGGAAATACTTGCGAAGAATCTTGTTCATAGTAAACTACTTTCAAATGCTCATCTGCTAACATTTTTCTATTCCATGCTTTAGGTGTTTTTCCTGCATTAAATAGGAAACGAGCAGGCGTAATAAGAATAGATTTATCTGCTATCTCATAAGATAAATCCATGAAATAATTATAAATAGGACGATCACTAGTTCCCTCTAAAGATTCCTGATACGGAGGATTCCCAATCACAACATCAAATTTCACTTTACCAAAGGCCTCCTCTACTTGTTTTTTCCCTTCCTCAATACTTGATTTCAATGTATCTGAGAAGTTTTCAATATAGGCTACATTAGTCTTATATTTCTTATAGCCTGTTAAAGTTCTTTCTGTAATGGTCTTAGCCATTGGTGTTTTTGCAATGGCATAGATATTATTTTCTAAGATCCCACGATAGACACTTTCGGCATCAAATCGATTATCATCATTATTTTGTACATATTGATAATAGAGACTCATAGCAGCATGCAAAGGATAAAGTCCTGTCTTAGCATTGATATCAATGATTTTAGTCTCTGGATGGTAGACACTATCAGTAACATCAGTATCTACCCAATGGAGATTTGGTGTAGCACCATCTGTCATTGACTCAAAGTTGTCGTCATAAAAATTAAGTCCACCAATACCTTTTGCAATTTGCATATTGACCACGCGCCATGGTGTCAAAACAGTTTCTTTATCGGGATTCTTGAAACTACCAAATAAGGTTGCAATTTCTTCGGCACGTTCAATAAAATCAAGACTATCAAAAGATTTAGCTCGTTGACGAATAATTCGACCTGCTTCAATAAAGACCTCTGCATCATAATACTTGGTAATTTCTTTGAACATCCCTTTAGTAAATCCAGAAGGCATAAATTCTTTCCAAGATTCGTCATCAACTTCTTTGATAAAGTCTTCAATAGTGATATCTTTACTTAAATCAACATCCATTCCATAAATCATCATCGGAATACGAATAGAAACTCCACGTAAGATAGAAATCATCGTTTTTTGTTGTTTGCGAGCCTCTTTGAGTTTCTCCATTGCCTCTTTTTCCTCTTGGCTACGCTCACGAGGTTTCTTTTTCTTAGCTTTTTCTGCCTGATCATATTCTTCATCAGTCAAACCACTATCGGTTATTGTTACTTTAGTAGGCGTTTTTTGTTTTTGCGTTTTACCAACGATAGCATTTAATTTATTGAAACGTTCTGCATCATCAGAAGTTAGTGTTAAGAGATTATCATTGTAGAGACTGTCATCTTCAAAACCTGAACGTACTGCTTTTTCAGCATAAACCTTTTTGATTTGTGTCAACATACGGTCAACATTAAATGGTTCCATGCCATTATCACTTTTACCTAAAATAGGCATAAAGTTAAGCAAGTTTGCCATAGCCTGTTTTTGCTGCTGGGTATTTTTCTTCCCGACACCAGAGTTTATTTGGGCTGTCTCAGCCATTACTGTTAAAGCACGGTCTGGAGCAAAATCAAAGATATAACAACGTTTCTTCATACCAAGTTTTTCATGAGAGAACGGCGTTTGTGCACGAAATGCAGCCTGCAAGTAATTCGTAGAACTGCTAGTATTTGAAAGGAACATCACCGCTGTCCATTCAGGAACATTGACTCCTGTTGTCAACCTACGGACTGTCAAGGTGATTGTTTTTGTTTGTGAAGGATCATCCGTAATCGCTTGACGTACCTTCGAAAGATCATCCCCTGAAGTATCTAAGATATTATCACTCTTATCGTTTCGTACAACATTAATAATCTTATAGTCCATTCCAAACACTGGGTGTTCTTTTAATAGCTTCTCAAAAGCATTAGCTTCTTTAACACCCGGCATGAGCCAAAGAGTATGACGAAGTTCATCACGATATTCTCTTGTTGAAAATGGATAATTCGTTTCACTATCTGGGTTAGTGATATTATCCAAAAAACGTCGGACATCAGCTTTATAAACTAATTCACCCTCATCATCTACTCTGAAAAATTCACGGAAATTGAAGGCTTTATTTTCATCGGTAAATTTTTCCTTATGTTTCATCTCAAAGGTATACATTAGTACCTCTGGAAGTTGCTCATAAGGGTTAGGATGCCCAGGATTTTCCAAATCCCATTTCAGTTTAGCTTGTTGTTCCATGACATAGTCCCAAGTATAGACTTGTTCAGGTGCAAACTGATCAAGAAGGTTAAATGGTGTACCAGATAACTCTAGAATCTTGGTATGACCTTCTTTTACCAAAGATTTCATGACAGTATCGCTAAGTTCAGTCTGTGTTCCCTCATGTGCTTCGTCGATGATGATTAAATCCCAGTCTACATCCGAAAATAAAGGAAGATTGGTTTGAGCGCCATTATAACGTAAATACTGAATAGATGCGAAATAAATGAATGGATTATCACCAGATTTTAGGGTAGTTAGTTTCTCTCCTTTATCAACCGATCCATATAAATACCCAGCTTCTGCCATTTCCATTTTTTTGTAGTCCTCAAACCATGAGTCACGAACTACTGGTCTATGTGTCATGATTAGAACACGTTGAAAGCCTTCTTGTTTAATAAGCTCCAATGAAGTTAAGGTTTTACCAAAACGCATTTTGGCATTCCAAAGCATACGGTCTTTTTTCTTATAAGTTTTTTGTGTTTGCTTAACAGCAGCATCCTGTTCAGGACGAAGTATAATTTTTACTTTTTCGGCTTTGTATGCAGCTTGAGTTTCACTGATAAATGACCGTCCATCTTTGACAGCCTTAATTGCTTCCTTAGCTGTCTCTAAATCAGTTTCAAACCACTCATTTCCTTCTAAGTACTCTGGATGACCAATACCTGAACGTCTCAAGACTTCATGAACATCATGGTCATGAAACCACGATTTTGTTGATTTTTTATATGCTAGTTCAACCCACCCAAGCTCAAAAGGAAGGCCAGAAGTTGTCATATATTGTTTAATACGCTTAGGTGCAACACTACGTAAGAAATCACTATTAGGTGTCCAGTCTGCTTCAATATCGTCTGAGGCTACTGTACCTTCTCCGATTTTTTGAGCCCCTTCAAAAGCTGCAAATTTCCCACTTTCATTATTCACAGTCTGTACATAGATAAACTTACGTTCTGCCGTTGTATAACGCTCTTGAGCTTTAGGTTCTAAGAAATTTTCATACAAAGAGACTTTAATATTATCATCAACATACTCAGTAACAAACCAAACTAAAATCATATAAACTTGTTTCAATGATTTTAATGCGTTCTCTTGTGTCGCATCTTTAGGGTTTAGTTTATGAGCTGAGCTATTTCCATGCCCTTTAATCTCAAAAAATGCATCTACAATAGCCTTGTTATTAATATGATATTTGATAATTTGTAATTTATCATGAAAAGTAGAATGTGACGGTAACTCAATGAAAGCACGATCAGCAAATAAAACTGCTGTATTTTCTGCAACTTTTCGAACTTTAGTCAACACACCCTCATAGTCCTTTTGAGTGTAGTTGTTTTCCGCCATATTAGCAGTTGAAAAAAGTTCTGCTGTATCTAAGTCTACTTTTAAAAAATCAAAATTTGATGCCATAATTCTTTATTCTCCTAATGTAAACACCTTTTGAATGGGCACTTGCTCAGTTTTACCATTCTTCAAATCTTCATCGAAATCTTCAAAGAGGCTTAATTGTCCCTCAACAACCCTTTCCTCACCATCAATATTTTCACCAAAAAGTTCAGCAAAAGCAAATTGCTTTTCTTCAACAAGACTAGGGTGTCCTTTAACTCGCTTCCACTCACTAAACATGATAAGTTCATTTGAATCAGGGTGACGCTTTGTCAGAGTATTTCCTCTTACAATATTCTTCTTGATTAGGTAATGAGCAGATTTATAGATATCAGTCTTACTACTCAATCTCTCGCCAAATGAGTCTTCATACCAATCTAAATAATACAAAAACATTCGAGAACGAGCTACCTCAAGGTTATCTTCTAGAAACTCGATACCATATATTGAAGATAAGGCAAATAGGGACTTTGTTTTCCAATTCCTCTTATCATAATTTTTAGTCACAGCTGAAAGTTTTCTCTCTAGAATAGCTTCCAGAAAATTCCCATCCCCAGCTGAAGGTTCTAAGAAGGTTTTATAAATATCCTCAGTTGCTTCCTTAATTCCTGGGGTGTCTAACATTTTTTGTACCATCCACGACGGTGTAAATACCTCTCCATGTTTCTGTACCCTATGCTTTGACTTAATTATTTTTTCGGTCACTTAAAATCTCCCTTTAAAACGTTGCAATTACCATAATTATAGCATTTTCAGTAATTATTTGAAAACGGTAACTGCATTATTGTTAAACAGTAAAAATGGTCGCCAACAGTTAGTTGGCAACCATTTTTGATACTATAGAATTTCATCTCTTATATTGAACTTTTAGGATAAATCCAACCATCTTTTAATTCAAAAGATACTCCTCGACTGATACTATTTAGGCGAGATAGGATAGACTCGTCTACACCCTCACTTAATATCGGAAGTCCTCTTTTACTAATTTGATCAGCCCTCAAATTTAAGCTATAAGGTAAGATCCTATAACTAATAGTCTTATCTAGGTCCAGTTCGACCAAAAAATTTTCATCAAAAACTTTATCAGAATAGAATCCGATGAATTCTCCATCTTTATTCTTAACACGATTTGAATGCAAATCAGATGGCAAAGCATTAGGAGCGTAGCCATAGGCCTGATACATCTCAGGTGGCACAATTGATTCCCCTGCTTCAAACTCCATCAATAAGCTACCAAGGTTATAAAAGATTGTTTTTCCTTTATAAGACTCAACACCTCTTGTCATGTGAGCCCCATGGCCAATGATAACATCTGCCCCATTATCAATGGCTGTTCTAGAAAATTCCTCTACAAAGTCTGCCGCATAATCATGGTACCAATCCTCATTCTTACCTTCATGCGTGTGAATACTGACAATAATGTAGTCGGAACGTTTTTTAGCGTCCTTAATATGGCGGATAATATCAGCTTGATCATCGTCATTAGCCTTAGTGATGACTCTAAAATCAGGTCCTTTTTGAATTTGTATATTTTTTTCGAAAAGGGCACCAAATTTAAACCGTTCTGAGTTATCAGGATTAAAGGTTTCAATCACATTTCCATGATAAGTACTTTGTCTAGTCCCTAACTTTTCGTCAATAGCAGCTAATTGTTGAAATTCTTTTTCAGGAAGCTGATAGATACTCTCAAACCTCAAGGCATTTACACCAGGTCGTGGAGGTACGCCATTGCCACCTTCACTAGCGATAAATACTTCAGATCGTGTGATATCAACTGTTATGAAAGCGACTCTTCCTTCTTGATGGTCATAGAAGACAGGCTTTCTAGCCTCGTACAGACTCTTACCGATTCCTAGAGGTTGAAGATTATGATTTTTTGCCTCTTCTAAAGTGTCAACCAGCCCTTCGATTCCAAAATCTCCAGAATGATTATTCGCAAAAGAAACATAGCGAATATTGAGGTCATCAAATTCTTCCAATATTTCTGGTCTTACGCTAGTCACATAACCTCGTCCTGCAGCTACAGGCCGTGATTCTCTAGGTGTTGTAAACTCCGCATTAGTAAAGGAAATATCTGAACTGCTAAACAATGACACTATTTCTTCAGGTAAACGATGTTTTAGCCTTCTACTGGAAAATATGGAATCACCAGTAGCAATCAATTTTATGGACATACTATACTCCCTTACTCAGCTGGCAAGTTATCTTCTCCGAAGAATTTCTCACTCAAAGATTTCCAATCACCTGACTTACGTAACTCTTTCAAGCGCTTGTTAATAAAGGCTTGGATTTTTTTACCTTGATCTGTTTTCTCAATCAAGTAGTAGCTATTAACATCCAAATTGTTAGTTTCTTCAGAAGTTAATTGAACAATCTTCAAATCTTTAAATCCATTATTCTTAATCAGTGTTTCTGCAGAGATTTTACTTACAATACGGGCATCATAGGTTCCTTTTTCAATACTTTGTAATTGAGAAGTGATATCTTCTTTAGTGTAAGAGATGTCAATTTGATCATCAGAATTTTTTTGTTAAATTCTTCTAGAATTGTTGCACCGCTGTTACCAACTTCTGTGACTGCTTTTTTCCCTGCAATATCTTTTAAAGACTTGATATCTGAGTCTTTACGAACCACAATAACATTTGGATTCTTTACAATAGGGTCAGAAAGCAAATACTTCTCTTTACGCTCTGCATTAGAACTAAAATTATTCGCACCAATCTGGAAGCGATTAGAGTCAATACCTGAGAGGACTCCAGTGAAATCAACAACCTGCCACTCTAACTCAAATTCTTTCGAATCTTTAAAAATAGCTTCAAGCAATTTCACATCATAGCCAGTTAATTTATCACCATCTTTATAGGTGAAAGGATTAGACTGTGCGACTGTAGCAGCCACTACCTTGGTCTTTTTAGTAGTTGTAGATTGTTGGGACTTATGTCCTTTAATACCTAATACCACAGCCAGGATGAGTACAATAACGGCAACAACACTGAGCACTTTTTTCTTCATAATGGGTTCTCCTTTATAATCATTTTTGCTATATATTTACTATAATTTAAAACAATCGCACTAATCTATTATTTTTATGGTCAGCTATAAATTTTATTTATGGAAAAAATATAGAAAAATCCAGCTACCACTCCTTCTTGATAACTGGATTTTATTCTTTCTATTTCACCTTCACACAAAAGGCATCCCAGGCTTGGAGTTTGCCTTGATCTGCAATTGGTTTCAGTTCGGTATTTGCGATGACGACTTCTGCGACATCAAAATTATAATCAAAAATTTGTTCTTGGTCTGATAGATTAACCACAACTAGGTAGCTGCTATCTTGGGTCCTACGGATATAAGCAAAGACCTTATCTACCGTCTCCAAGAGTTCAAAGTCAGCATCTACCAACCAATCTTGAGTTTTACGAAGCGCAACGAGCTTCTGATAAGTATAGAAAATCGATTCTGGATTGGCGAGGGCTAACTCAACATTTATGTCCTTATAGTTCGGATTAACAGGTAGCCAAGTCTTATCCG
>ERZ772786.976-NODE-976-length-11101-cov-4.677259_pt1 | contig 11101 bp, 10 predicted proteins | sample MGYA00511473_ERZ772786 | MGnify/ENA primary metagenome ERZ772786 (study PRJEB29015, sample SAMEA2738025) | human oral metagenome | biome: human oral; feature: human-associated habitat; material: saliva | place: China | collected 2252 ...
CTAATATCCTAACGGTAGATAAGATTGAAGAAGTCTTTAGTAAAATCTATAAACATTGGGAGCATGAACAATTTGTAAAACTATTAAAACAGTTTGAAATTGATGAAGATGAAAAGTACGAAACACTATCATTAGGTAACAAAATGCGTATCGCAATTGCGATTGCATTAAGTCATAACGCAAAACTTTTAGTATTAGATGAACCAATGAATGCACTAGATCCTGCAATTCGTGCAGAAGTCGTAGACCTTCTCATTGAATATACACGCCAAGAAGATCATACAATTCTTATTTCTTCCCACATCGTTACAGATCTTGAAAAGATGTGTGATTACATTGGATTCATGCATGCAGGTGAATTAATAATTAATGATGAAAAAGATAATATCTTATCTAACTATGGAATATTGAACATAGCACCAGAAGAAATCACGAATATTCCAGAAGGCGCAATTGTCGCGAAGAAAGAAACACCATATCAAGTAAAACTATTAATCGATCGTAAGCATGCTCCAAATCTAGAAGATATACATCCAGCGACGTTAGAAGAAATTTTCGTTGGTATCGTAAAAGGAATTATTTAAAAAATCATATAATATTAGAAAGGAATTTCTAAGCATATGAAAGCACTATTAACAGCTGAATATGAAAGATTTATTAAGAGAAAGAAATATTTAACGCCTATCTTATATTTAGTGATATGCATTATTGGCGCACTCAAAGCTCGGACAGATATCGTATATATTCAAACATTTCCTAGTTTCCTCTATTGTTCATTTTTTGCGCAAGACTTTGTTGATGGAAACTTAGTAAATGCAGATATTATGCGTTTACTACCTGTGAAGCCACAATCACGTGTAAATATTCTGTTTTTAGAAACAGGGATTTATAATCTTGTGCTGGTTCTAGGTTGGGCAATATATTGTGTAATCTTGGGAAGAATAATTACTCCAAGTCTAGTCCCAATTGGAATAATTCTCGTACTTGAAAGTATCGCGACACCTGCTATACTACCAAAGCAAAAATTGAAACAAAGTTATTTTGAACATATTGCAATGGTAGTAATTCTTGCGTGTTTCTATTGGGGTATTATTACTCAAACAACATTAGATAAAGGAATTTGCTTTCTATTCTTTGCAAGTTCATTGATTGTATTGACATATTTTTCTTCGATTCGAATATTAAAAACCAAAAATAATTTTTAACAAAGTAGAATAATCTATTTTAGGAAGGAATTTCTAAGAGTATGAAAGCACTATTATTAATGGAGTTTGAGACATTCATAAAAAAGAAACAGTTTATCTTTCCTCTTTTATATATTTTGTTTTCACTTTGTACATTGTTTTATAATTTGAAAGAAAATACAAATAGTTATAGCCATCTTATGATAATTTTTTTGTTTAACTTGATTAGGGATTTTGCTAAAAATGAGAGACCATTGAAGAAAGTTATCTGCTTGTTGCCAATTAATGCAAAAGAAAGAGTAAGTATCCTTTTTCTGGAAATATTCATGCTCAATATAATAATATTCCTTGGATTATCCATATCATATTTTCCATATAAAGAGGTGGGTACAATAATGGTTGTGCTATATATTATCTTGTTTGTTGAGGCTTTAGCAATTCCTGCTATTTTACCAATCAATATGTGGCATCGAAATTATTTTGAGCATTTGTATATGTTGCTAGTTGTGATTGGTGTTGCTGCACTTATTTATATAAAAACAAATATTCATCCTATTATTCAGTTTTTGGGATATGCAGGTGTTCTTTATACGCTAGCGTACATCTCATCCATTCGTATCTTGACTAATAAAGATTGATAGAAGGAGGTCTTTATGCAAGGGATATATGTATTGTATCGACATCGCTTATTTAACTTCTATAATGTCGTAGTGAATTGTGTAATAATATTTTTCTATCTTTTTCTCATGCGCATACCTAGTAGTATTGTTAGAGAATACATTGGAACAATATTCTTCTTCATATTTCAGGTACAAATCATTAGTGTTTTGATTGATGAGAATTGGAATCCAATTCTACAAATTTTGCCAGTTCGAAAGAGTGATTACTTTGTTGCGTACGTGAGAGTTATGTTAATACACTTCTTTCTATATTTGGTTTGTACGATATGGTTTGATACGATGATCACAAAACTGTTCTTATTATTTGTTGTTACACCAGTAGGTTGTTTATATTACTGCTTGCGTAATTTTAAAAATATGACGGTAGTAAAATCAAATAATATGTATATTAGATACATTGCATTCATCATTTTTACAGTATTGTTTGTATGGATTAGAAATCAGTTTGAATTGAGTAGATCTGTAATCGTATATGGGAATTTAATTTGTTTTGGAATAATTGTTATACTTATGCTTGCATGTATGTATGAAATTCGCAAAGAGGAATCGATATGAAGAAATTATCATTTTATCAGGCTTATACTTTAATTGGATTGATAGGATTTGTAATTGTTGTTCCGTGCTTGTATTACTTTCTTGGTGCAGAGCGTAGTTATAGTATCTTGATAGATTTATTTCCATACGGAACAGGATATGTAGCTGGATTATCGTATCAAATGCAGCTAGATTTAAAGAATATTTCTCTTTATCCACTGTCTATCAAAGAGAAAATATTACCACGCATCAAGCGTATCCTATTGGCATTGCTCAGCAGTAATATACTATATTCATTATTTTCTAACTTTCTTCATCGATTTAGTCCTGTTGACTTAGAAAACCTTGTAGTATCACTGCTGATATTATTTGTGTTAGAAGAAACATTTTTATATCAAATTGAAAAATATAAACTAGCATTGGTTCTGGGTATCTTATTCTCTGCGGTTGTCATTGGCTTAAGAGTAGTGATTCCTGAAATATTACAGCTTGTGATTATCTCTTTATTCATAACTTGTTTCTGTATCTTTTGGATGTATCATCAAAGTACCAGAAGAAAATCATGAGTGAAAGCTCCCATAAGGAGCTTTTTCTTTCTGAATGAAGTTTTTACAAGTATAATATGGGGTAGATGAAGGAGGTTTCTATGGATTTATTTGGGTATGCAAGCGAAGAGACAAAGAAAAATGAAGAGCCTTTAGCGGCACGTATGAGACCTTCTACTTTAGAGGAAGTTGTTGGTCAGGAACATATCATTGGTAAAGATAAATTGTTATATCGTGCAATTAAAGCAGATAAGCTTGGTTCTTTAATATTCTATGGCCCTCCAGGAACTGGTAAGACTACACTTGCACAAGTGATTGCGAATAGTACCTCTGCTGATTTCCAACAAGTTAATGCGACAATTGCAGGTAAGAAAGATCTTGAACAGGTAATTGCGCATGCGATTGATTTGATGTCGATGTATCAAAAGAAAACAATCTTATTTATCGATGAGATTCATCGATTTAATAAAGGACAACAGGATTATCTATTACCGTATGTAGAAGATGGCACAATTATCTTGATTGGTGCGACTACAGAGAATCCATATTTTGAAGTGAATCAAGCATTGATTTCACGTTCTCGTATCTTCCAGTTAAAGTCACTTACAAAAGAGAATATTGTGACTCTTTTAAAGCGTGCTGCAGAAGATGCGATAAAGGGTATCGGCAAAGACAATGTTATCTTAGATGAGGAAGCTGCTGAATTTTTAGCAGAGATTTGTGATGGAGATGCACGTGCTGCGCTAAATGCGTTAGAACTTGCAGATCTTACAACAGATCGTAGTGACGATGGCTATATTCACATTACCTTGTCGGTTGTGGAGGAGTGTATTCAAAAGAAGGCAATCCGTTATGACAAGGATGGAGATAATCATTATGATACGATTTCTGCGTTTATTAAATCGATGCGTGGTTCTGATCCAGATGCGACGCTATACTACCTTGCACGCATGTTGACGGCGGGAGAGGATGTTCGTTTTATCTCTCGTAGAATTATGATTGCGGCAGCAGAGGAATGTGGTAATGCAGATCCAAGAGCGTTACAGATTGCGGTTGATGCGGCGTTGGCCGTTGAAAGGGTAGGAATGCCAGAAGGAGCCATCATACTCGCAAATGCGGCTACTTATGTTGCCAATGCACCTAAATCGAATGCATCATCAAATGGTATTTTTATGGCAATGGATCTGGTTGAAAAAACAGGTAATCTTCCGATTCCACCATATCTAAAGGATGCTCATTACGCAGGTTCAGAGAAGTTCGGCAATGGTGTGGGCTATCAATATGCGCATGATTATCCAAATCACTATGTGAAACAACAATATCTACCAGATGCGATTAAGAATGAAAGACTATATCACTTCTCAGATGTAGCTTATGAAGCCAAGCTCCAACAATACTTTAATTCGATTGGTAAGACTGATTATCAAAAGGAGAAAAAATAATGCAAGGGAAATACAAAGTAATTACGCTTTGTGGTAGCACACGCTTTAAAGATGAATTCATGAAAGCGCAGAAAGATTTGACGCTTGCTGGAAACATTGTAATTAACGTTGGGTTATTTGGCCATAGTGGCGATAATGAAGTTTGGGAAAATATGGATGAGGGTACTCTAACAAAGACAAAAGAGATGTTGGATGATATGCATAAACGTAAAATTGATATGGCTGATGAAATTTTTGTTATCAATGTTGGTGGTTATATCGGCTCTAGTACAAAGTCAGAAATTGAGTACGCAAAGGCAAGTGGGAAAGTAGTTCGTTATCTTGAAACAATGGAGTAAAATATCTGAGTGCTAAATATTAGCACTCTTTATTATTAAGTGCTAAAATACTTCTATACTCATAAGGAGGTATACAACAATGGCAATTATCGTTCCGATTTATAACACGGTATTATTACCAGACACAAATATTTACCTGACCAGTGATAGCTATAAAAACGCAACTGGACAGGAACCTGCTGTAGGTGATCGCATTATCTTTGCAATCGAAAAGAAGGCTTTATCTACAGATGAATTTCGACCTGAAAATTTTTATCCATTAAGCGTATCAGGAACTATTACAGAAGTTAGTAATAGTGGTTTTGTGGTAATTAAGACAGAATCACGTATCAATATTGAAGATATCGTTGTACATAGTGATAAAACCCTAGAAGTTTTGTCTATCATCCGTAAACCGATGTCCAATGACTTAGATCCAATGGATGAAAAGAAGCGGGTTGACCAACTTAAGAGTGCACTTGTGAAGGCAACTGCGAACTATCAATGGGCTCTGGGTGCACGTAATTTCATCTCTCAATTAAAGGGGATGGAGGATATCATCAGTGCCATGGCACAGTGGTTAAACATTACGGATGAAGAAAAGTATGCATTACTTGAAGAAAATCTTCGCTCCAATCTATTAAATAAGATTGAACAGTATATCTATGAATATACAGAGATGACGGATGTAACTAACGAAGCTTCCGCTGCACAAGAAAATGACAATAAGAAAGCCTATCGTGAGATGGCCATCAAGAAACAAATCGAATATCTTCAAAAGGAACTGGATGACATGCATCCAGAGAATGTTACAGATATTCGTAAGATGGAGATGAAGATTCAATCATCTGGCATGAATGAAACTGCTCGTCGTGAAGCGGATAAGGTTTTAAGCCGTCTAAAACAAGAAGGAAGTAACTCTCCAGAGTATGGTAATCTTTACAACTATCTAGATTTTTTAACAAGTATCAGTTGGAAGAAAGAACGTACAAAGAAGATTGACTTTCAAGCTGCGGAGAAGATTTTGGATGAAGATCACTACGGTCTAAAGAAAGTAAAAGAGCGTATCTTACAACAGATTGCGGTAATGGATCTTAATAAGCGCCAATCGGGTTCGATTCTCTTATTTGTCGGTGCTCCAGGTACTGGTAAGACAAGTATTGGTCGCTCCATCGCAAATGCGCTCAAGCGTAAGTATGTACGAGTTGCTTTAGGTGGTGTAAGGGATGAAGCAGATATTCGTGGTCATCGTCGTACCTATATCGGTGCAATGCCAGGAAGAATTATGGATGGTATTCAGAAAGCTGGCACATCTAATCCGGTAATGGTACTCGATGAAATCGATAAGTTGAGTATGTCTTACAATGGTGATCCTGCAAGTGCACTTTTAGAAGTGCTTGATCCTGAACAGAACAATACCTTTACAGATCACTACATGAATGTTCCGTATGACCTTTCTGATGTACTCTTTATCTGTACCGCAAATACATTGGATTCTATCCCTGAACCTTTACTAAACCGTATGGAAGTGATTGACTTCCAAGGTTATACAGCAAGTGAAAAGTACCAGATTGCGCAAAGACATTTGATTCCAAAAGCAATTGAGAAGATGGGCATTCCAAATGAACAGTTAGAATTTAGTGAGGATGCGATACGTTCAATCATTGCGGACTATACGATGGAGGGTGGTGTGCGTGGACTCAAAAAGAGAATTGATTCTGTATGCCGTGCGATTGCAGTTAAACTTGCAAGAGGTCATCAAGAAAAGATTGTCATTCAGGCAAGTGATTTACCTACACTACTAGATATGAAACCACTTCACCATGAAAAACTCACAGTTCAAAAGAATCCTGGTATTGTAACAGGTCTTGCATGGACTGCAAGTGGCGGAGAGATTCTGTTTATCGAAACCCTATTAACGAAGGGCAGTGGACAGTTGATTGTGACGGGACAGCTTGGGGATGTGATGAAGGAGTCTGTACGGATTGCATTATCTCTTGTGAAATCGAAATTCCCAGAAGCAGATAAGATTTTAAAGACACATGATATTCATATCCATGTTCCACAGGGTGCTGTTAAAAAAGATGGACCTTCTGCAGGCATCACTTTAACAACTGCTTTGGCTTCACTAATCACCAAGAAGAAGGTTTCTCCATTAATTGCGATGACAGGAGAGGTATCCTTACGTGGTGGTGTGATGCCAATTGGTGGTTTGCCTGAAAAACTGATGGCAGCTGCTAGAGCTGGTGTTAAGACGGTTTATATTCCAAAAGAGAATGAAGATGACTTAAAGGATATCGCACCAGAAGTGAAAGAAAAGTTAACAATCATTCCAGTTGAGCAGGTAGATGAAGTCTTAAAGGCGGCTGGTATTCTTGCGAAAACAACAAGAAACTCAAAGCAGAAATAGGCTGAATCACCTCGTGATTTGTTACAAAAGTCGGTGAATTGTACCGACTTTTTTTCATTTGCGTGAAACATTCGTGAATTGCTTTGCGTAGAAAGAAATGAATATTTATAATGCATGTAGCTTAAAAAGCAGGAGGTCGCGATGAAGTATAGAATTGTATCAGATTCATCTTCAAACGTATTTCACGTTGAAGATATTGACTATAGAACGGTTCCTCTAAAAGTTATTATGAATGAGGGAGAGTTCTTTGATGATGAACGCACGAATGTAGAGCGTTTCTTATCCGTACTCAAACATACGAAGGGAAAAACATCCACTTCATGTCCAAATGCCTATGAGTGGGCAAGTTCATTTGATGGTGCCGATACGATTTTTGCGGTAACAGTTACAGGTGGATTATCCGGTTGTTATTCTGCAGCGATGCAGGGTAGATCACTCTTCTTGGAAGAACATCCAGAAGCGAATATCTACGTCATTGACTCATTATCCGTAGGACCGGAAATTCTATTAATTATTGAAAAGTTAAAGGAGTTAATTGCGCAGGGATTAAGTTTTAGTGAAATCTGTGATGCGATTAATGAATATAAGAAACATACACACTTATTATTTAATATCGCAAATTTAGACAATTTAGCGCGTAATGGTCGTGTGAGTCCGGCAATTGCGAAATTATCTGGATTATTGGGTATTCGTTGTGTAGGTAAGGCATCTGATCAAGGTACACTTGAAATCTTGCATAAGTGTCGTGGTGAAAAGAAGGCCACAAATAAGATTTTTGAGGAGATGATTGCACAGCGTTATAACGGAAAGAAAGTTCATATTGCTCACTGCAATAATGAATCTATGGCAAATGATATTAAGAATTTAATTCTACAGTCTTTCCCAGAAGCGAAGGTTGATATGATTCCGTGTACCATTGTGTGTGCCTACTATGTATCTGACCAGGGTTTGATTGTTGGATTTGAAGATAGTGATTGTTAAACAAAAAGCCGCAATCTTGGTTGATTGTGGCTTTTTATGACTTTTTCTTTTTGTATAATTCTGGGAATAAGAATTCCAACATGATAGGGAAAATACCTTCCCAAGATTCTTCGCTGTGTGTACCATTTACTACAAGATTTGGATAAGTAACGCAACCACCTTGGGTAAAGAGATGATTGATATTTAATAACATATCTAACTCTCTTACAAGGCCTTTCTTTGTGCGCTCTTCATCTGAACCAAAATCTAGATAAACACGAGTTTCTTTAAATTTCTTCTTTTGAATGTGATTACATAGCACATGGTAGTTAAAGATATTGGCAGGGGATACACAACCTGCTTTTGAGAAATAATCGTTATATTCACTGATCATAAACTCAGACATGATTCCACCCATGGAAGAACCAGCGATACCTACGTGTTTACGATCTGTATGAATGCGATAACGTTTTTGACAGTATGGCAAGAGTGTTTCGATAAACCACTTACCAGTAATCTGTCCACAGGATTGAATTTGAATTCCTGGGAAAGTCTTTTCTGCGGTGAATGGGCAGTATTCATCGAGGCGCTCATCACCGATGTGATTACAATCTTGACCGATAACGATGATATCTAGTTTCTGCTTATCTAAATATTTCTTGATACCCCAGCATTTACCATAAGTAGCTGTTTTATTGTAGAAGAGGTTATGACCATCAAACATATATAAAACAGGATACTTCTTTTTACTTGTATCATAACTATCTGGTAGATATACCCAGACTTTACGAGGACTTTGGTGTAAAGGTTCAATTGGTAATGTGAATTTTTCTATTTTTCCCATAATGATTTACCCATCCATTTGATTTTACTCTCGGTACCATTTTTGATACGCTCGATATTTGCACGATGACGATATACCACAAACAACCATAATACAAAGATTGAAAGTGTGATTGATAATGGATTTCCAATAAAGAAACTGATGAGAATACCAGAACCTAAACCAATCATGCTGGATAAGGAAACCATACGGCAAAGATAGAGACTTACCAAGAATACGAGTAGTGGTAAGAAGAATTGAAAGAAGTATTGGTGATTGATAAATGTAGCGATACCTAAGAAGAAACCAAAGGAAGTCGCAACTGCTTTACCACCCTTAAACTGTGCAAAGATAGGGAAGCAGTGTCCAATACAACAAGCTAGTCCTGCATAAATCATGGCATCCTTTGCGATGTAGCTAGCTAGTAACATTGAGAAGAATGCTTTGAGTGCATCTAGGACAATGACGATGATACCAACTTTCTTACCTAATACGCGACCTGCATTGGTACCACCAAGGTTACCTGATCCCTCTGTGCGGATGTCCTTGTGGAAGAACACTTTTCCGATGACAAGTGACCATGGAACAGATCCAAATAAATAACTTAATATAATAACGCCAATGAAATTTAGCATAGATTAAATCCCCCTGTTGATATATTACCACATCAGTATTTTAGATATAAAATCAAATTGATTTAAAACCCTTTGGTTGTGACAAAATCAAGTAAAATGAACGTGTAGATTGTCGTAGGACAAGGATATTAAAGTGGCCTAATTATGATATAATACATAGGTTATTAGGAGTTTTTGCATGGCGAATAGATATGATGATAACAGTATTCAAATTTTAGAAGGTTTAGAGGCAGTTAGAAAGCGTCCTGGTATGTATATCGGTTCTACCGATACAAGAGGATTGCACCATCTGATTTGGGAAATCGTTGACAATTCCATCGATGAAGCGTTAAACGGTTATGGTAAGAAAATCCAAATTACGTTAGAGGCAGATGGTAGTGTCACTGTTCAGGACGAAGGTCGTGGTATGCCTATCGGTCAACATGCCAGCGGTGTGAATACATTGCAGGTTATTTTTACTGTGCTCCACGCTGGTGGTAAGTTCACTAGTGAAGGTGGTTATAAGACAGCGGGTGGTTTACATGGTGTAGGTGCCTCTGTCGTAAACGCATTAAGTGAATGGCTAACTGTAGAAGTTGCGCATGATGGGGAACTCGTCCGTATGGAATTTGCGGATGGTGGTAAGAAGATTGGTAAGCTAGAACATTTAGGTAAGACCAATCGTACTGGTTCTACGGTACGTTTCAAACCAGATCCACGTATCTTCTCTACAACTGAATACAAGTATGATGTTGTGTGTGAAAGAGCACGTGAAGAAGCTTTCTTGTTAAGTGGAATTGCGATGGTCGTTAGCGATAAGCGCAATAAGAAAAATGAAACAGAAACATATCTATACGAAGATGGATTGATAGCTTTCTTAGGATACTTACATGAAGATCGCAATGTCTTAATGAACCCTGTGAAGTTTAGTGGGGAAGCCAATGGTATCCAGGTAGAAGCTGCTTTCCAATATACAGATGATTATCAAGAGAATACATATAGCTTCGTTAACCTTGTTCGCACTGGCGATGGTGGTACACACGAAGTTGGTTTTAAGGGTGCTTTTACAAAAGCTATCAATGACTATGCAAGAAAATATGGTCTATTAAAGGCTAAGGATAAAAACCTAGAAGGTGGAGATGTACGTGAGGGTCTTACAACAATTCTTTCTGTATCTGTCCCTGAAGGATTATTACAGTTTGAAGGACAGACTAAGAGTAAGCTTGGAACCCCACAAGCTAAGACTGCAGTAGAAGCAGTTGTCTCGGAGAAGTTATCCTTCTGGTTAGAAGAAAATCGCAATCAATCTGATACATTAGTACGTAAGATGTTAAAGGCATCCCTTGCCCGTATCGCTGCACGTAAGGCTCGAGATGAAATCCGTAAGGGTAAGCGTGTTGGTAAGGGTGAAAAGGTATTATCTGGTAAGTTAGCACCTGCACAGACAAAGGATGCGCGTGTGAAAGAGTTATTCTTAGTCGAGGGTGATTCTGCCGGAGGTTCCGCAAAACAAGGAAGAGATTCTCATTATCAAGCAATCTTGCCTCTACGTGGTAAGGTATTAAATACCGAGAAATGTACGCTTTCAGACA
>ERZ772786.980-NODE-980-length-11072-cov-5.364528_pt1 | contig 11072 bp, 8 predicted proteins | sample MGYA00511473_ERZ772786 | MGnify/ENA primary metagenome ERZ772786 (study PRJEB29015, sample SAMEA2738025) | human oral metagenome | biome: human oral; feature: human-associated habitat; material: saliva | place: China | collected 2252 ...
CGATTTTTAGCAAGAGATAGTATCTCTGCTTGGAAAAAGACATATCCTGTTAGTTGCAATACTTGTAGTGTAAAAGAACAATGCTGTGGTATTTTTGAAACATCTATCAATATAAGTGAGCATATTATGCCTTTGTAAAGATATAAGTATTGAAGTATTGAAGTTTTGTTAAATTAGGTGAAGTTTATGAAAATTAAATCAATTTTTGTTTTAACTTAGTTATGCAAAATATTTAAGACATAAAAGTAAGGAACCTACTTAGTTAATGTAAGTAGGTTCCTTACTTTTATGTAGTTTTGAGTGTAGTATACAGTTTTATTTGTATGTATTATAGACTTTAAATTTTAAAAACGATATGAGTTCATTATAACTACACGTATAATAGCTTAAATATAAACCGTATGAGAATAAAATTATTGTTTTAATTAAGAGGAGATTTAGTAGTGGATTGGATTGTTGGACATCTCGAATCAATAATTGGTATGTTAGTTACAGGGATAGTTAGTATATTCGCCATGTATAAAGCTAATAACCAGAATTATCAGTTAGCTTTTTATCAAAAGGTAATCGACAAAAGATTAAAGGCCTATGAATTGGTTGAAGAACTATTAGAGAAGCTTGATATCTTTGATGCAACGACAGAACAAATGTACTATATCTCTAATCCTATATTAATAAGAGATTTAATACCTTACTTTTCTTCTGTAATGAAAATGAGAATATGGTTGAGTAAGGGAATATTTGATTATCTTAATTTATTAAATTCATTACTAGTCAGCTATTTATATTATATAAATGGAAATAAAAAGGATAAGCTGATAATATTTTTAGAGGATTTTAAGAAATTAATAAAGCCGTTAGATTCTAAATTTGAGAAGGCTTTTAGCAAGGCTGATAATGATGAGACTATACGACTTTTAGTTCAGCATCTTTTTTTATTATCAATTCAACAATTACAATTGTCGTTGATAGAGGACTATAGTAATCTTCATAAAGCTCCTAAGTTTTTTAAGTGTCAAAGAAAAGCATATTTAAAGAATGATCATAGAGAATTAAAAATAAAACTGAACAATGAAGAAAACTATAAGAATTAGGTATTTAGAATGAACGTAAAGAATATCGAGAATACTGATTATGAGCTTTAGACCAATCTAATATATTTATTTACCGCTTAGAATTGATTCTAGGCGGTATTTTATTTTAGGTGAAAGAATAAATTAAGATATTTATTTTATAACTATTTACCGCTTGTTTTAGATGAAAAAAATATGAAAAAGTACTATAATTAATTTATTATACTCGTATTTTTATTAGTTGTGTGAGGAGTTATTCATGAAATATTGGGAGTTCCCGGGTGGATTTGGTCTTACACCTACCGGGTCTAATGGTGCAGGGATAGAAACATTCTTAGATAATATTCCTATGTCATTAACTCGTGAGGTTTTACAAAACTCTATTGATGCTCATCAAAAAGGTCTTGATGCGCCTGTTCGTGTTGAGTTTAAATTTGAAACGATTCAGGCAAAAGAAATTTTAGGTGAAAATGAATTAATAAATGATATTTTGCCTAAAGCTGAACGTTTTTGGAAAGAGAAGAATAATGCAGATACATTGCATTATTTAGAGACCTTTAAGTCGGTATTAACTAGTGAGACTATCGATATGCTAGTTATTAGTGACTATAATACAACAGGTTTAAATAATAAGAATTTCGCTTCCCTTATTGAAGGTGATGCGTATTCTGAAAAAAACGATGAAACATCTGCAGGGAGTAAAGGTATTGGTAAGGCAGCACCATTTGCTGCATCCAATTTGCGTACAGTCTTTTATAATAGTAAGTCTACTAATGATGGAAATAAATTTGCAGGCGTTATCAATTTTGTATCTTATCGTGATGATGAGAAAGTCTCTTTTGATGGATCTACGGCTAGTTATATTACACAATCACGAGGACGTTTGTCTAATGATATCGAGGTACCAGTGAGATTTACGCAGAATCGACAAGAGTATGGTACAGACTTGTTTGTAATGGGTTTAAAGAAGATAGAGAATTGGAAGGAAAAAATTATTTTAGCGGTCCTCAATAATTTTCTTGTAGCTCTTCAGAATAATAAACTTGAAGTTATTGTTGGTGATGAAAAAATTAATCAACTGACATTATCAGACTATTTGAAGTCTATTAAAGAGACCTTAAAAATTGGTGAATATAATCTTTCTACGGATGAAAGAAATACTTTCTACAATACGTACTCTTATTATTTAGCGCTTTCATCTGAGCATAAAAAAATCTTTACTATTCCTGAAGAATGGATAGAAGAGTATTCATTCATAGAAGATACTGATAATGCCAATTTATATTTAGTGTTAGATGAAGAACATCCTACAAGACGAGTTCTTCAAACTAGACGAAGTGGTATGACTATATTTGAAAGAAATCGTATTAATGGGTCCATTCCATTCTCAGGTGTTTTCTATGCTACAGGTCATAAATTAAACGTTTTCTTGAAAAAGTTAGAAAATGTTAATCATGATAATTGGAGTACAGATCGAGAAGATGATAGTAATCGAAAAAAATCGGAGCAATTCTTCAAGGCCTTATATCATTGGTATAAAGCAAAAGTTGAAGAATGTTTTGGTGGTGAAGATGGAGAAGCTATTAAAGCTTTTGGCTTAAATGATTTGCTGCCTATGATGGCACCTAAAGATGGGGATGCCGATAAGACTGAAGATAGTGGTATTACTTCACGAGTTAGTAATGTTGCAATTAAAGAGAAAGCCTCTAAGCCGAGTGTCACTGATGAGGATTCAGAGTCTAAAACATTAGACCGTATTATGACTGAAATTGAGTTAGGAGATGGTGATTCTACAGGTTCCGGTAGCGAACGTAAAGGTGAAGGTGGAGGAAATTCTTCTGATAACCAATATGGTCATGGTGAGGATGAGCCAGGCGAACAAGGTGAAGTGGATGGTGGAGATTCTAGTGTAAGTGTTAAATTTACTGAAGTAAATAATCCAGATTATTTAAAGATGAAGATTATTGATGTAGATTCTGACAATGGAATGTACCGATTAATTGGTATTACGACTAAACGTAAGAATCGCTTAGGTTTTTCCTTCCAATCTATTGGTGAGAATGGAGTTGCCTATAATAAGACTATAAAAGAAGTAAGCTCAAATAGTGGAAATCTAGTTAAATTACATGGTTCTAAAAAGTTTAGTGTAGAAGACTTAGAAATCAATAAACGATTTGTTATAGATTTTACTATCGAAGATCGTATGCGTGTGAAGATGAAAGGGGTTACATATGAACTTAAAGGCTGATTTATTTCCATATCCTGTTTTAACCCCTGAGTTAGATGATTATCTCGATAATAATAGTTTTGATGCTCAAATTAATGTGAACCCTGAAAGTTCAGGTGTTATTTCTGTTGCCGCTAGTTTTAAACTTGATAATCAAGGCTTAAAAAAATTGGTGGACTCTGGTAATGCTCGTTATGCACTTCATGTGGAAGGTGTAGCTAGTAGTTATCGCAAATTATGGATTAATAATGAGGATCAAACTTTCATAAGAAATACTATATTTGAAGAGGATATTCGTAAAAAGCTACAAATCAATGCTATGGTTATTGCTAATGCGGATATTGATAACTATTCAAATATTAACTTCAATGATCTATATTATGATGAAGACTATGCGGTTACAAATTTAAAAAAAGGTGATATTTTAGCTTTTTTACCTACTAAAGAAGTTGTAATAGATCTTGAGTCTGGTCGTAGTGGAACTGAGTCTATATTCACTGTAGCACCTCATAACGAGCCATATATGAATGTAGAGCTGAGCGGAGATACTATTGTTTTAAATCTTCCTACAGAGGTATTTTCTATATATAAACATTGTGGAAATAGCATTCAATCTAAAGAATATTTTATTTCACTCTTCTTTATTCCTGCATTAACCTTTGTGTTATCAGAAATTAAGAATAAGAATGTATCAGAAGATTTGGATTGGTATCAATCTATAGATGCCCTATTAACGCAAGAAAGAATTAATCTAAATAATGAAAGTACATTAGCTATAGCTCAGCGGTTGTTGAATTGTCCGTTGATCAAAAGTGTGCATGATAAGTTTGCTGGAGACGAAGTAAATGACTAGATATATTAAATATGTAACGGATGAATTTCTAAAAGAGTTTAAAAATGAATTCCTTGTAAAGTATGCGCACCTTTATAAAAGTAATGATATAGATAAATTAAAAGCTATTTTTTCTGATCCTAATCATGTTATAGAGACAAGTATCGAGTACGAGTATGAACCATTGGAGGTTGAACCTAAGGAATATGATGCGGACATTGTAAGACGTAATATTAGACGTGTATGGGAAAGCCTTAAGGTATTAACTCCAGTTCAAGCTGAAATGGAGAAAATTTGGGTTGCATTAGCCCATACAGATTATCTCGATTATCAGATTGGAATTTTTAATAGCCAAATTGTTAATCCTGATAAGAAAAAGCGTGAAGAATCTAGTTTGAAGTCACGTACTATTTTTGTTAATGGTGCAAAACGATCTTTAGCTATACATAATCTTGCGATTTTATGGTGGTTGGCATATTACTTTAGAGATGATCAAAATATAGAGGCTCCATATCATTTAATAGACTTTTTTGTGTCTACTCCATATCGTGGTAATGCGGTAGCTCTTTTATCTAGTAATATTATTTCTAATAAAGAAATTGCATTAGGTATTTTGGAAGCCGTAAAAGTTCTTGTAGAAGAAAAGGGTATGGTGGTAAACCGGTACTCTTATTCTGAAGCCGGTAAAATCTTAAACGAGGTCGGCGGTGTTAGAATTTTAGACACTCTCACCCGTGAAGAAGTTAAAGCCATTCTAATTAAAAACCTTCCTAATTCACAAAAGATTACATTTAATATCAATATTAAATCTAGTAATAATTTATTAGTAGCAAATAACTCTATATTCTAATTTAATAAAGATATAGGTGGAGTAAAAAATTTTTACCGTTGATGAGATTTAGCGCTAACTTGTTTATATTAAGGACAGAGATAAAAATTTGCTAAGGGTTTTAGTATTAATATTTGATTGGAGGAGTATATATGTCAACATCTATTCAGGTTAATAAACAAAGTGTAACTGAGCTCTTTGAGAGCGCTAAAAAAAAGCCATTTCTTATTCCAGAATATCAAAGACCATATGCATGGGAAGAGGAACAGGTAGATACTTTGTTTGAAGATATTTGGGACTATTCTTTAAATTATAATAACAATATGAATGATAATTATTTTTTAGGAAGTGTAGTTTCATTTGATAATGAATCTGGTAATCAAGAAATCATAGATGGGCAACAACGTATCACTACATTATTTCTTTTATTGAGAGCTATCTTACATAAGTTAGAATCTATGTCTTCTGGAAAAGAAGTTACATTTTTAACGAGTCGTGTAAGCTCTTTAATTTGGACAACAGACCCTTTAACTGGTGAAGCAGATACTAAGAGTGTATTATTAAAATCAAATGTAATTAATAATTTAGGAAATCAGATACTTCAAGATATACTAATAACAGGAATCACTATTGATGGCAATAAGGATAATTATAGCAAGAATTATAATTATTTTTTACAAAAAATAGAAGGTAAGTCTACGCAAGAGCCTTTCAAAATTTTCAACTTTATAGTGGCATTATTAGATGGATGTATATTATTGCCAATAAAAGCAAACTCTCAAGATACAGCATTAACGATATTTTCTACACTGAATGACCGAGGTTTAGCTCTTTCTGATGTAGATATTTTTAAGGCGCAAATGTATAATAATTTACCTAGTCAAGCGAGAAGTCATTTTATCACTAATTGGCAAAATTTAATTGAGTTAGCTGATCAAGGGGGAGAAAATATTCAAAATCTATTCTATTATTATATGTTTTACTTAAGAGCTAAAGATGATGATAAAAAGACAACTACACCTGGTTTAAGGAAGTATTTAGGACAGAATAAGTTTAAGGCTATTAAGTCGCCAGTTATTATGGATGAACTTAAATTGATCGGTGAGTTTTGGTCTGCCTTAAAGGGGCCTAATCAATCTATTGTATGGGCTAATAATAAAGAGATAAAAAAATTTATAGATGTATTACGTTCATATCCTAATGATTTTTGGAAATATCCAGTTGTAATTTTCTATTTGAAATATCATAAGGATATAGATTTTGTTAATAAATTCAAAGTATTTTTGAAAAAACTATCGGTAGATGCAATAATGCCTTATATACTAACACCAACAGCTAATGCGATTAAGCCAGCTATATTGAAGTTAAATTCAAGTATTATTCATGACGCAAAACCTAAGTTTGAATTTAAAGTTAATATGTCTGATGTAAAAGCCCGTTATAAGGACTTACCTAACAATGCAGTTTCATTAATTTTAAAGTTATTAGTTTATCGTAAGCAAGATGAACTTTTGCCAGAAAAATGGCATATCGAGCATATTTTTCCTAAGAAGTATGACTCTCAATATTTTAATAGTAGTATAGAGAACTATATAGAAATGATAGGCAATAAAATCCCTCTTGAATCTAAACTCAATATTCGTGCAAGTAATAATTTCTTTATAGAAAAGCGAAAAGAGTATGCGAAATCTAAGATTAAAGTTGTTAATGAGCTAGGGAATAGTCATAGCTCGTGGGCTCAAGCTGAAATAGAGTCTAGAACGGATCGGATAGCAAACACTATTAGTGATCTTCAGAAGGATTTTACTTTAGAATATGAGCAAACAGTATTTTAATTAAATATTGATTCTACATGGAATTATAGTAAAACAAAATAAAAATATAGTTAACGTTATTGATAAGTTCGTGTAGAGTCATTCCACGAAAATATATACCTTTTAAACTTAAGGTTATGGTATTGATTAAATTTCTAATTCACAGAAATTCTTAGAGAACCTTCCTCGAGTCGTTAGAGTACAATAAAGTTACAGGTGAACTTGTTGTACCTGGATTATTTTAAAGTAAAGTTGTTTTAAAATTTACTTATGCTTTTTCTATAAAGTTTTATACCGCTTAGCTTAAAGGCTAAGCGGTATTTTTATATTAAAATTAAAATTTCGGATTTTACATGCGTAACATTTGCCCCATCTCTCTTGTTATAGTATAGGTGTAGAGTTATCGTTTATCCTAGTTTGTTGTTGAGTGAGGTGGCATATATGGACGTCTTAGTTAGACCTCAGCTTAATAGTGTTGTTCAGTCATATATAGGTAAGCAACTCATGATAGTTGTGCCTAGCCAGTGCGTAAAGCAAGGGGCTGATACGGAGGAGCGAACCAATCATTTAGCTATTAATAGTCAAAAGATATGTCGATTAGGTGCTAACAATCAAGCGGTGTTGGGATTGCCTTATTCCTACACAACAGGCCGTGATTGGAGTCGTCATCATATTCATGGGCTAGTCGATGATGAGTCTTTTGGTATGGAGCTCATTTGTTGGAGTCCTGATAGATTAGAGGACTTGCAAGAGGTGGCAGCGTGGTATGTGCAAAAACATGATGTTAAACAGGTCTTGTTTATTTCCTTAAAGGGGAAAGCTAAAATTTGGAATTATGAGAATAATCGGATTACTGGTCATATTAGATTAGGTTTATTCCAAGCTGAGCATATAGAAACGTACGGACAGACATTAGTGGACGATTCACATAGTACAGATCAGGTATATGTGTGTCAGTCCATAGAGGATGAGTATCGTCAAGTTCGTGCACCTAATTGTGGCCGTAGCAATCTAGAGGACTTCGGTCAGCTTTCTAATCATTTAGGAGCAGATCATATTCTCTTCGTTCCCGCCATCAATCATCAGGTGGAAGGGCGTACAATGCAGCAGTATCTCGCTTTTCTTGATGTGCCCTATGACAAGGTTCATCATTCCTTTTCCACGAATGATAGCGGATTATATTACGTTCTTTACGTCCGTCATTGTAAGTTAAAGCTAGTACTCGATGTATTACAGTTGTTGGTTGATGATAGGGATAGAAAACCACTACTATACGTAACACCAGAAGGTAACCTCTATAAATTGCGACGTGATATGAGCATATTGCAAAGCTGTGGAGCATTCTCTCGAGAGTCTTATGAAGCAATATTTACCGAGTCGTATAAAAAAATCCTAGAAATACAATTAGATATGGACTTTCACTATCATCGACCTAATATGTTCACTAGAATGGGCGGGGCGATGGTGCTGGGGCAGTTAAGTGATTAATTATTCTTTCATTACAAGTACAATTGCAATCTGGATTATTCACTAATTTATGTTAAATAGGCATTGATGAACTAGATAGCTATTAGATTAGTCAGTAATAGGCTTGGATTACAATTTAATCTATTTTGGATAATTGATAATTTAATACACGAATAAATAAGGGTTTTACCCCAATGGATGGGGTAAAGCCCTTATTATATGCCTATATTATTATAGTTCCTATATTACTAGCAAGTTTTAATGTTACAATAGGTACATATTACGTATCGTTCTTAGTGTATACATAGTTTTATAGTAAAAGGGTGTTGTATGTATAATGTAACAATTACGACGACAGGCATATTCGATGAAATTCGACCATCATTGTTCCCTCTTGTAGAGGGCAAGGAAGGGATTACGTTCATAAATGCTTTGGAGTATAGTACGGATGATATTTTGCCTTTTGAAGAGGGCGATGATATTACAGATAATGGTCCTGAGATTGAGTTAGAGCATGAACGAATTCGCTCCTTTGTGGCGGCTCTTTGTGCAGAACATGGTAAACCGTATAACGAATTACGAGATGAGTTCGTAAAGGCTTTGCCTGAGTTTATGCTAGATGGTACCTATAAAGGTGAGGAGCTACTTTCAACAAAGAGAAGAGGGAGTTACAATGTCCATGCCTTGTACAAGAGCGAGCGTGGACGGGATTTACTATTCCAACGCAATTATGGGGATACAAATGGGCTTCTTTTCTTATCTGACCATATGGTGGGATATTTAATAGAGTCTTTATATGGTAGGAGCGGCATTTTTGGAATGTCAGCAGGAGCACAGCGTATTACCACTCCTTTGCGGTGTTATACCATTCATCAAGCAATAAATCGCGTTGATAGATATTATTTACCTGAGTTGATTGCAGTTCAAGCCTTAGATAATACATATTCTATGGATGAATCGAACCGATCTGAGTTTCTGCTGATTGCTGATGCACTAGGAGCTTATATGGTGCAGGCCATGCATGGTCAGACGGAATCTGAACAGCTAGATACATTGTCCAAAGATCCTTTTTTCCGCAAAGTTTGTGAACCTGTTCATCGATTTTATAGGAATTTGACCAATGATGCCATCATTTCTGTATATGATGAAAGCAACGATTGGACTGATAGCTTGTTACATGATTATATATATAATCTATATGATAGATTCAGTGAGGGGATAGACTACTGGGAAGAAGGAAATGAAGGTGTACTTGGTTACGTAAGGCATCGTATACTGAGTCCTTTGGCGGATGATCTTATTAGAGAACTATCTCAAGAAAAGCTACGCGTCGATTTATATCCTGGTTTTGATAAAGCTAGAGCGTATTTTGATTTCTTGGTGCCTTATACTAGCCATGCAAAGAAAATGCTTATACACATAGGCGTTAAAGAAGATGATGATTATCCTGATAATATAACTAATGCTGAGAATATCGGTGTAGATCTATTGTCTCATAAAGGTGATCAGTTAACGGTATTAGAACGTATATATTGCCTTCTAGATGGTTGTTATGAGGCTGTTCGACGATACCAGAATTATGAAGTACTAGTTTCTATCGTCGATGCTTTGGACGCAGCTATCGGTGAGGTAGATATCGAATCTCCTGACTCTTGGCAGGCTGAATATGTGCAGAGAGCATCTCGCCTATCTAAATGGTATCGCATGTTAGGACATGCTTTCACAGGAAATAATGCCTATCGAAATCTATTGGAAGAACTCATTGCCGCGCAGAAACAAACGCCATTGGTTCATGAGCCGTATTTCAATAACTATATTTGTGATGTAAGCTGTCAGGACAATGTCTTTAATCTTGAATGCTTGCAGTACTTATTATTGCATCATGATATTGAAATAGGTGATTGTGAAAGCTTTGAACAGCGTATTCAGTCTATTGATCATCCGTATTTCAAGATGCCTTTTAAGGAATATGGGCAAATACACAACTTGCTAGACATAGAAACTAAACTCAATAGTAATGATATTGTATATTTCTTAGTTCTTTTGAAATCAATTCATCGTTTCTACCTAGAACAATTAGACCGAAATCTATGGAATGAGCTGCTCCGATTATGGTCTATGTATGGTAAACGAAATTTCCAAGACTATTACGCAGAATGCTTATGTGCTAAATATATGGCTGTGCTCGCTATGTACATGGGAGATAGAGAGGTGGCAGAACGAATCAAGCAGGATTTACACACCAGCTTTGATAGGGCAAGACATTGGCGTGAGCCTGTACCAAGTGATTATAGTTGGTCTACTTTTGCTTTCTATACGATGGCTCAAATCGACGAAGCCCTTGGTCATCTAGATTCAGCGCAAGCGTACTATGATAAAGCCTATATTACACATGCCTATACACAAGCTTGTTGGGCTTACTATGAAAGTAAATGTAACAGCCTCTGGAACGGAACTCAGTCATTAATAACTGAAACAAAACTTACAGCAGCTAGTAGTCAACCTGTCGTAGTCGTGACGAAGCCTAATTTTGAGTCTATTATACAAGAAAATAAAGGGACATTCTCCACCATTGGTGAATATAAAGAATTTTTCCATACACATATGATTTGTCTATATATGTAAGTATATGTAAGGTAATAAAAAGACGCTCTTTTAGGAGAGCGTCTTTTTATTATTAAAATGAATAAATAATGAAAGTTTATCAAAGTTAATCATTGAAATAAAAATAAGCTAAGCTTATAATTGTAGTATATTGTGAAATTTCAGGTTAGTATTGTTTTTTGTATATTTATAGTTAGTTAGACCATACTATAAGGGATTGTATGGC
>ERZ772786.987-NODE-987-length-11062-cov-6.917234_pt1 | contig 11062 bp, 10 predicted proteins | sample MGYA00511473_ERZ772786 | MGnify/ENA primary metagenome ERZ772786 (study PRJEB29015, sample SAMEA2738025) | human oral metagenome | biome: human oral; feature: human-associated habitat; material: saliva | place: China | collected 2252 ...
AATAGTTAGATAGTTAATTTGTTTGAAAAATGAAAAGGGTTATTTATATAGAATTTTTATTTTATAGCAGTTTCATATTTTAATGTTTTTTAACAGCATTTCAGTTTTCCACATTCCTATAATAACTAATATAATATATATTAATATATATATTATTATTATGCACTGTGGAAATGTGGGAATACCGATGAATAAAGGGATTGCCAGCGGATAACCTGTGGAAAACTTTTGCCGATTTTGTGGAAAACTTTTTTCCACAATGTTATCCACATAGTTATCAACATAGGATGTGGAAAACTAAATCAATTGTGGAAAACCTGTGGAAAGTGCTTAAAAATGGGAATATAAGATTTTGTGGAAAAGTATTTAAAAAAGTGAAATTATTGTGATAAATAAAGGTTTTGTTAGTATTTTCCCTATGTGGAAAAGTATGTGGAAAACTTTTTTTCAAAATCTTGATTATTTATTTTATATATGTTATAGTTAAATCAAATTAGAGGTTACACGATAGTAATTTTACTATAAATTAATAATAAAAGAAGGGAAATAGCAGATGGATGTCGTGAAATTGTGGGAAAAAGTGAAAAAAACTATGAAAAGGAAGATTAGCGAAGGAGAATTTGAGCTTTTTTTTGAGAATGTAAAGGCAGAAAAAATAGAAGATAACATATTTACGCTTACCTGTAATTCTAAACTGATAAAGGAAAGTGTGGAAAAGTATAGAAGCCAGATGGAAGAAATTGTGGAAATTGTGACTGATGAGGAAATTACAATGAAGTTTGAAGTAAAAAAACAGGATGTAATGCTGTATCAAAATGAAGTACACAGACTTCCAAAGGAAACAAGGGAAAAAGCTCCAATTCACACAGGATTAAATCCTAGACATCGGCTTGATAATTTTGTAGTTGGGGAAAACAGCAGGCTGGCATATAATGCGTGTCTTGCAGTTGTGAAAAATCCGACTGTTTATAACCCGCTTTTCATCTTTGGAAGTTCAGGGCTTGGAAAAACCCATCTTATGCAGGCTGTGGGAAATGCAATCTTGGAAAAGGATCCGACAAAACGGGTTTATTATTCCACTTCAGAAGAATTTGCAAATGAGTTTTTCAAAGTTTTAAACAGTGGACGGATTCAGCATTTTCGGGACACCTTTCGTGCTTTAGATGTGCTTCTTCTGGATGACATACAGTTTTTTGAAAAGGTCTTTGGACGTGGAGAAGGAACTGTGGAAGAGGAGTTTTTCCACACTTTTAACAAGCTGCAGGAACTAGGAAAGCAGATAATAATGATAAGCGACAAGTCGCCAAAGGAGATAAAAAATCTGTCAAAACGTCTGGAATCGAGATTTTTGTCAGGCTTAACTGTGGAAATACAAAGCCCTGGCTATGAAACTCGCATGATGATTTTAAAAAATATGGCAGAAGCACAGGGAATTGAGATAGATGAAAGCATTTTAGAATATATTTCAGATTCCTTGAATACAAATGTAAGAGAACTGGAAGGAACACTTACAAACCTTAATGCAAGGGCAAAATTGCTAAATGAGCAAATAACATTGGAATTAGTGCAGGAAATGCTTATGCACAACGTAAAGCGGAAGCAATCTAAAATGACAGCCCAAAAAGTAATAGAAATGATTTCTGCACATTATAGTATCAGTGTAGCCGATATGAAATCTAAAAAACGCCAGAAAAAAATAGTTGAAACAAGACAAATTGCAATGTATCTCTTAAAAAACAACGATGATCTTGATCTAAGCCTAACTGCAATTGGCGGGCTTTTTGGCGGAAAAGACCACAGCACGGTTATAAGCAGTATTAGAAAAATTGATAAGAAAATAAAAGAAGATATTGTATTTAAGAAGGAGATTGACACGCTAAACAAGAAAATATTCAAGGTGTAAAAGATTGTGGAAAGCATGTGGAAAACTTTGTGGAAAACTCGTATTAAAAAATCTGGAGTTTTCCACTGTGGAAAAAGTTTTCAACAATCTAAATTTTTATAAATATTTATTATCAATATAATTATATTCTGATTAATTAAAAAAATAAATTTTATCATTGTGGAAAAGTAAAAATTAGTTATCCACAGTATGTTGGAAAGTTTTCCACAATTTTTGTGGAAAAAGATTGTTAAAATTTACGATTAATACTATGATTGTGGAAAAGTAAAATATAATTGTGTAAAACTGAAATTTAGTTATCCACATTGTTAAAAAAAGTTTTCCACATTTGTGGATAAATCAGTTTTAGTTAATATTAAATTAAATATAAATTGATAAAAAATTATATAAATAAAAAATTTAAAAAGTTTTCCACATATATAAAATTTATATCCACAATGCAATGTGGAAAAGTAAATAGTTAAAAAAATTAGTAAAAATGGAGATAAACTGCAATTGTGGAAAAGATGTGGAAAAAATTGTGGAAAAAGTTTTCCACAAAAAAAATGAGTTTTCCACAGAAAAATTAAGCATTAATTTTATTAATGATTGAAAGAGAAATAAAAAAAATATAAGGAGAAGAGAAAATGAGAAAAATAGATAATGAAATTGAAGAAATTGCGATAAATACTGAGTTTATAAAATTGGATCAGCTGTTAAAGTGGGCGAATCTTACAGGTTCTGGAGTGGAAGCGAAAATGTTTATTCAAAATGGTGAAGTGAAAGTAAATGATGTTGTGGAAACAAGACGTGGAAAAAAAATTTATGATGGGGATATTGTGGAATTTGCTGGGGAAAAGATAGCAGTGAGAAAAAAATAGAAATAATTTTTTGAGATTTAGTGTAGTATGAAGGGGAAGAAATATCAATGTATTTGGATCAGATTAGTTTTAATAACTTTCGTTGCCTTGTGGATGGAAAGTTGAAGTTTGACAGGTATTTTAATTTAATATATGGGAGAAATGGACAGGGAAAGACATCACTTATTGAGGCTGTCTATTTTTTAGCTACGGGGAAAAGTTTTAGGACTAAGAAGGTAAAGGAGATTCGCAAGTATAATTTGAACAGGTTAATTGTATTTGGGAAATATCAGCATAAGGATTTCTCGGAAAATGTTATTGCTATTGATGTAAATGAGGATAGAAGGGATTTTTATATTGACAGGGAAAAAAATAAATATATAAATTATGTGGGACTTTTGAATATTATCTCATTTATTCCTGAAGATATTGAGCTAATTGTGGGAAATCCTGGGGTTAGGAGAAGTTTTTTTAACTATGAAATTTCGCAGGCAAAAAGGGAATATCTGCAGTCGATTGTAAATTTTGAGAAAATATTGAAGGTGCGAAATAAACTTATAAAGGAAAAAAAGACTGGAGAGGAAATTTATAAAATTTATAATGAAAAATTTATTGAGGAAGGGCTGAATATTGTTTTAAATCGGCGGGAATTTATAAAAAAATTATCAATTTTGCTAAATCTAAATTATAGAAAATTATTTGATGAAAATTCGGAACTTAAATTAAAATACGACTGTTTTCTTGGAGATGTGGAAAAGAAAACCAGGGAAGAGTTGAAGGGGAATTTTGAGTTAATGTGCAAAAGAAAAAGTGAAAGGGAAAAATTTTTAGGGTATAGTTTGCTTGGACCGCAAAAGGATGATTTTATTTTTGAATTAAATGGGAAAAATGCAAAGGCATATTCTTCTCAGGGAGAAAAAAAATCTATAATTTTTTCGCTGAAAATATCAGAAATTGATATTTTAATAAAAGAAAAAAATGAGTATCCGATCTTTATTATGGATGACATTGCTTCGTATTTTGATGAAGTGAGAAAAAAGAGCATTTTAAATTATTTTTTGAATAAAAAAATTCAATGTTTTATAACTTCAACAGAGGATTTGGGGATAGAAGGGAAAAAATTCATTGTGGAAAGGGGAAAAGTTATAGCAGAATAATTTTTTTATGGTTTTGCTGTATTTTGGATAGTTTGCTTGACAATTATATAATTTTACGATTGCAGTTAGATAATAATATAAAAAAATTTGGTTTATGAATAGATTTAAAATAAAAAAATAAATAAAAGGGTTGAAAAATGGAAGGAATTAGAGAATTAAAAAGTTTGGCATTAGAGGCGATTGAGAAAAAAAGTTCACTTTTGAAAAATGAGAAATATATTTTTTTGAAAATTAAAAGAAACTGGAAGCAGATCGTGAATGGTCCGATTGGTGAAAAAACTAATCCAAAGGGGCTGTTTAATAAAAATTTAGTTGTAGTTATTAATGACAATGTTATTTATCATACGACAATAATGTGCGCAGAAGTCATAAGGGAAAAAATAAATACTTTCCTGAATGGAGAATTTGTGGAAAGCATAGAGTTTATGAAAATAAATTATAAGGTAAAACGTGATTTGCTGGATGAACTTATTGAAAATGAGGAAAATAGAGGGACAATTCGAGTTGGAGAAATTCCGAGGGGAAATATTGGAAAAAAGAAAATAAATGTTGAATCAGAAAATAAAATTACTGAAAAAATAAAGGATATTGTACTTTCTCCAGAGGAAATTAAGGAAATTCATAGAAATATTGATAAAATTGATAAAAAGTATGAAGATATTGCTAGAAGTTTGGAAAAAGTTGCAATAAAATTGAAAAAGAGAGAAAAATATTTGAAAAGTATTGGGTATGTTGAATGCGAGAAATGTAAAATTCTGTTTTTGCAGGAAAGCAATGAAAAATTGTGTTTTGAGTGCAGAATGAATGAGAAAAATTGGAAATTTCAGAAAATATCAAATTTAATAAAAGATAATCCGTATATATCTGAAAAACAGGCAGTTAGAATAGCAAATACAGATAAATCCACATACTATAAGGCACGGGATATTTTGGCACAGCAGACTTATAACGATATGCTTTATTATTGTGTGGAAAAAAATAAGGAAATTTCTGTAAATGGAGATTATGAGTTTGAAATTCGGAATGAATCACGGGAAGATGTGGAAAAATTTATAAAAAATTATGTGGATTACAAAATTGGAAGTGATAATGAGGAGGTCTTTAAGATTGAAAGAAAGGCAGTTTTGAGAAGGTTGAAAAGGGATGTCAGGTTTAGGCTTGAAAATAGCAGGAGGTATTGATTTTATTTTGCCATTTTATCGAAAAATTACAATTATTTCAAAAAATATGTTAAAATAATATATCTTATGTTATTTTTATTTGATAGGATTTAGTATTAACTATTTGATTCAAAAGAAGAAAGAGAGTAAAAAATAAATAATGAAAAAAATATTTTTGATAGTTGGAATAATGTTGGGAATTAATGGATTTTCAAGTGAAAATATTGATAACAATGCAAAGATGAAGCAGTCTGTAATTGCTACAACGTATACTTATCCAGATGGGGAAAATTCGTTTTGGGATGATATTTTGGCACTTGGGAAGGATAAAGTTCCCTATGTGCTGATAAATCCAGATAACGGGGCAGGGAAAAAGATTGAAATGAATTACGTGACTCAAATCAAGAAAAACAAGGAAGCTGGGATAAAAAACATTGCTTATATTTCTACAAATTATCAGAAAAGAAATATTGAGAAAGTGAAAGATGAAGTTGACAGATATTTGGAGTTTTATGGCAGGGATAATATAAATGGATTCTTTTTTGATGAAATTGCTTCGGATACTTTGAAGCAGGTAAATTATATGAAGGAAATTTTTGATTATGTAAAAGGGAAGTCTAAAAGTAATCTTGTAATTGCTAATCCAGGAGCACCGATTACTGATGCAATTTCGCCTTATGCGGATATTTTTGTGACAAGCGAAGTAAGTGCAAATGTTTATATTAATAAGTTTGAGAAGCCAAAATCTGATTTTGAAAAAAATAAGGTGAATGCAAAACATATCTGGCATATTGTGCATAGCGCTAATCCTAAGGAATATGCAAGAATTATAAGATTATCAAGAGAGAGAAATGCAGGGTGGCTTATGATAACAGATGATGTTATGCCAAATCCTTATGATAGGGAGCCATCTAGATTTATGGAAATGGTAAATATGATTAATAAGTAATTTTATTATTATCATTGGATTTGTTAAAAGTAACCTGAAATAAAGGAATTGATCTTGAAAAATGCTGTATTAACTGGGTTTTATAGATTTTTGTAAATTACAGAAGAATTTAAATATAAATGGAGAAAAAATGTATATTAAAGAATTATTGAAGGAAGCGGATAAGTCGATGGAAAATTACAAGTATGACGATGCGCTTGTGTATTTGAAGTCGGTGCTTGAAATTGATGAGAGCAACTATTCGGCGCTTATGACACTTTCCAAAATTTATACAGATTTTGGGATGTTTGAGGAAGCGAAGGAGTATGCTGAAAAATTGTATAAAAAGTATCCTGAGAGTAAGGATACGCTTTTTACGTTGGGATTTGTTTATCAGTCGCTGGGAAGACTGAAAAAGGCGATTTCGCTTTATAAAAAATTTTTAGATATAGAAAAAAATTATTTTGTGTATCTTAATATGGGAATGTCCTATGCTTTGTTGAAGTATTATAGAAAGGCAATTGAAAATATTAATATTGCGATAGAAATGGAGCCTGAAAGTTCGGAAGCGTATGTTGAAAAGGGAGATTGCCTTACAATGATGGGAAAATATGATGAGGCGATTTCTGAATATGAAAAATTGTTAAATTCTAAATTTAATGAAGTGGAGGAATTTTCACTTTATGCACGAATGGGCGATACAATGGCTTATGCGAATAATATAAAGGAAGTTATAAAATATTATAATATTGCCATAAATTGTGAAAATGTGGAAGATTACGTGTTTGAAGATTATTTTGAGATATTATTTAGAGCAGAGCAATATGAGGAAATAAGGCTATTGCTTTTAAACTATGAAAATGCGACAAATGAAAATAAGGAACTTTCACGAATAAAAATGCTGAATTTGCAGGGAAGATTTTTTGTGAAAATTGCAGATTATGAAAATGCACAGAAAGTTTGTGATAAAATGATAATTTTAGAGCCTGAAAATTTTAGGCATTATGTGAATTTGGCTTATGTTCTGGAATTACAGCATAAATATGACGAGGCGCTTGAATGTGTGGATAAGTTGGGGAAAATTATGGAAGATAAGGAATTTTCAAAGGAATTGAAAAAAAGAATAAGGAAAAATAAGAGAAAATTTGAAAGGGAAAGCAAGAAAAATTCTGAAAAGTAAAGAAATTTAAAAAATAAAAAAATTATGGGGATTTTAAATGGAAGAAAAAAAATATGAAGTTAATAGGAAATATGATGAAAAAACACTGGTAAATGTATTGAAAAATTTTGATAAAGCTGGGGAATATGTTGTAGAACCTGGGAGAAATGAGATAAAAAGATTTGAAATAGATTTTGAAAATAATTTGGAAAACGTGAATTTAAAAAGAAAAAAACATAATAAAATTGATGATTTAAAAAATAAAAAAATGATAAATGTAAAAAAATTTAAGAGAAAGGATTTTATTACAAATTTTTTCTATAAATTTAAAGGTTCAAAGGCAAAACGTTCTTATGAGTATGCAAAAAAATTATTGGAATACAAAATAAAGACGCCAGAGCCGATTGCTTATTTTGACGATTTTGTGAATGAAAATAATAAAAAAAATAGTTATTATATAAGTGAAGAGCTGAAATATGATTTTACCTGCAGGGAAGTTTTCTGGCCTGAGGATATTGAGGAGGAAAAGGCTAAGCAAGGGGAAAATTATAAAATAAGTGAAGAAATGGAAAGAATGTTTGCAAAAGTTGAAAAAAATCGTGAAAAAATAATAAGGCAGTTTGCAAGATTTTCATTTAATTTGCATGAAAATGGAGTGGAATTTGAGGATTATTCGCCTGGAAATGTGCTAATTAAGGATAAAAGCGGGAATTATGAATTTTATCTTGTGGATTTGAATAGAATGAAGTTTAATGTGAAACTTAATTTAAATAGAAGAATGAAAAATGTTTCAAGAATGATGGAAAATGAAAAAATAGCAAAAATTTTTGCTGATGAATATGCGAAGTGTTATAAACAGCGGGAAGAGACAGTTTTTAGATTTTTGAGATATTATATTAGAAAACATAAGAGATATGTTGATTTTATGGATATTACACGTCCATTTAGAAATATTTTTAAAAGAAAAAAATAAGAGTAAATTGAAAGGAAAATAAAAAATGAAAAATTATGATGTAATTGTTGTTGGAGCGGGACATGCTGGAGTGGAAGCTGCACTTGCTGCTGCTAGATACGGTCTGAAAACAGCATTGTTTACAATATATCTTGATAATATTGCGATGATGTCGTGCAATCCGTCGGTTGGAGGGCCTGGAAAAAGCCATCTGGTGTCGGAACTTGGGATGTTAGGCGGAGAAATGGCTAGACATATTGACAATTATAATTTGCAGCTGAAAAATTTGAATCATACGAAGGGGCTGGCTTCACGAATTACTAGAGCACAAGCTGATAAATACTGGTATAGAATTAAAATGAGGGAAATTATTGAAAAGCAGGAAAATTTAGAATTAGTTCAAGGGATTGTTGTGGATTTGATTGTGGAAGATAAGAAGGTTATGGGAGTGGAAGATAATCTTGGGATTAGATATGGGGCAAAGGCGGTTGTCTTGTGCACTGGAACTTTTTTAGGCGGAGAATATGTTATGGGGGATGTAAAGTATTCTTCAGGACGGCAAGGAGAGCCTGCAAGCGTGGATTTGCCAGATAGGCTTGCAGAATATGGATTTGAACTGGACAGGTATCAAACTGCAACCCCTCCAAGAATTGCCAAATCTTCAATTGACTTTTCTAAAATGCAGGAATTAAAAGGAGAAGACAAACCACGATATTTTTCTTATGAAACAAAAAAAGAATATAACTCAACTTTGCCAACTTGGCTGACATTTACAACACCTGAAACTATTCGTGTGGGGCAGGAAATGCTTAAATATTCGCCAATTGTGACAGGAGTTGTAAGTACAAAAGGTCCTCGGCATTGTCCTTCGCTTGATAGAAAGATTATGAACTTTCCAGAAAAAACAAATCATCAGATATTTCTAGAGCAGGAATCTGTAGAATCAGATGAAATCTATATAAACGGATTTACAACAGCAATGCCTCCATTTGCACAGGAAGCGATGCTAAAGACAATTAGTGGGCTGGAAAATGCTAAAATAGTACGTTATGGATATGCGGTGGAATATAATTTTGTGCCTGCTCATCAGTTGAAATTGACGCTTGAAACAAAGGTTCTGGATGGACTTTACACGGCAGGGACAATTAATGGAACGAGTGGATATGAAGAGGCTGCCTGCCAAGGATTTATAGCGGGAGTTAATGCTGCGAGAAAAATTTTAGGGAAAAAGGAAATTGTAATTGATAGAAGTGAAGGATACATTGGTGTTTTGATTGATGACATAATAAATAAAAAAACGCCAGAACCTTATCGTGTATTGCCTTCGAGAGCTGAATACAGGCTAACTTTGCGACAAGATAATGTTTTTATAAGACTTTTGGAAAAGTCGAAGGAAATCGGGCTGCTAAATGCTGAAAAATTAGTCGAATTGGAAAATACTTGTTTTGAAATTGAAAATGAAATTGAAAGATTAAAAAAGATTACTGTTTATCCGACTAAAGAAAATAATGAGAAATTACTAGAAATTGTGGAAAAACAAAGCCAATCAGAAAATGTAGAAATTGAAAAAAATAGTAAAAATAGTATGAACAGTCCTGTTTCAGCCTTTGAATTTCTTGCAAGAAAAGAAATCAACTATGATAATTTAAGTGAATTTGTGGAAACTGTGGAATTATCTGATTTGGCGAAGGAGCAAGTGGAAATAAATGCGAAATATAATGTGTTTATTGAAAGGGAAAAGGCGCAGATTGAGAAATTTAAAAAGCTGGAAAAAATGGTAATCCCGGAGGATTTTGACTATGAAAGTGTAAAGGGGCTTAGCAATATTGCGATTTCTGGACTTGTGTATGGAAAGCCTGAAACGATTGGGCAGGCTAGCAGAATTAGTGGAGTTACTTATAATGATATTTCACTTTTAATTGCAATTTTGAAGAATTAAAAATATTATATTTTGAAATTCATAGATTTTTACAAGTGACAAATAAGATAAGAATAGATAACTGTAAAAGTAAAATCTTTAAAAAATTATCAACAATGTATTTATATTAAGAGTTCAAGGCTTCTTGGCATAAAGTGAAGAAAATAAGAAAATTGAACATAAAAAAATATAGTATTTATTGGAGTTTTTAGAGTTTTACAGATAACTAAAAAAAGTAAAAAAGGAGAAATAATTTAATGAAATTAATAGTGGGACTTGGAAATCCTGGAGAACAGTATAAATTAACAAGGCATAATATTGGATTTATATTTATTGACGAATATTTGAAGGAAAATAATATAAGCGATATGAGGGAAAAATTTAAATCGCTGTTTGTTCAGACAAATTATAACGGAGATAAAGTTTTTTATCAAAAGCCGACTACATTTATGAATTTGAGCGGAGAAGCGATTGGAGAGGCTGTCAGATTTTTTAAGATTGATCCCAAAACTGAGCTTTTTGTAATCTATGATGATATGGATATGCAGTTTGGAAAATTGAAAATTAAGCAAAATGGAAGTGCGGGCGGACATAATGGGATAAAATCCATTATATCACATGTCGGAAATGAATTTGTGCGAATAAAATTTGGAATTGGTAAGCCGAAAACAAAGGAAGAGACATTGGGATTTGTACTTGGGAAATTTTCACCTGAAGAAAAGGAAGTCTTAAAAGATTCGAGAGAAAAGATTTTTAATTTGATTGATGATATAAAGGACGATATGACAGTACAAAAATTAATGAATAAATATAATACTAAATAAGCTGTCTATATATATCAGTAAATTTATTGAAAGTTTTTTGTTTAAGAATAAAAGTTAAAAACAAGATTTTATGTACTGTCAAAAAATTTGCTTTTGTTCAAATAGTTTTGTCAGCATATAAAAATAATCCAGTAGTAAAATACTTTGGGATTTTAAGTAAAAGATAGCAAGAAGTCTCCGACTTCTATAAGTGGGAGATGAATTGCTTTTTTTGTAAAAAAA
>ERZ772786.997-NODE-997-length-11013-cov-3.452637_pt1 | contig 11013 bp, 10 predicted proteins | sample MGYA00511473_ERZ772786 | MGnify/ENA primary metagenome ERZ772786 (study PRJEB29015, sample SAMEA2738025) | human oral metagenome | biome: human oral; feature: human-associated habitat; material: saliva | place: China | collected 2252 ...
ACAAGTATTTCGTTTATTCCCGTTATCTCGTGAATGCCGTCTCTGTCTGTGATTAAGGCGCGTATTGGATGTATCTTTTCGACTGTGTAATTGCCATCATTATAGTGATTGACAAACATCTCAAGTTCAGAAGGAACTAGTTCCTGAAAAAAACCTAGATGACCGGTATTTATTCCGATAATAGGCATCTTTGGAAGTCTGCATTCATGTACGCAGTTTAGAAAGGTTCCATCACCACCGATGCAAGCAATCAAATCAACGGTTTCATCATATTTGCTCGCAATCTCAAATTTTCTTATGCTTAGAACGTTGACAAGTTCATTGGCAGTGGCCTTTGATAAACCTGTATCATTGCTATAGATAAATACTTTAGTTGGTTTCATAGTATTTCCTCATATAAAATGCGCTATATCATCTCGTCTAGTTCATCAACTAGGTTTGCAAAAGTAGATAGGGCAGAGAGAACAGGCTCCTCAGTACTCATATCTACTCCAGCGATTTTAAGTAATTCTATTGGGTAGTCAGATTCTCCGGTAGCTAGGAATTTTAAATAATCATTTCGTTCAGCTTCTCCGCCGGTTAATATCCTGTTAGCGATAGCATTTGCAGCGGAGTATCCCGTAGCATACTGATATACGTAGTAAGCACGGTAGAAATGAGGAATTCTTGACCATTCATACTGAATAAACTCGTCATGTTCAATTGACGGACCATAATAAATAGTGTTTAGCTTATCGTACTCCTCATTTAGATATTGTGCTGTGAGTGATCCACCATTTTCGACAGTTTCATGTGCAATTTTTTCAAATTCAGCAAACATTGTCTGTCTGAACAGTGTAGATTTAAACTCGTCGATATAGAAGTTGATTAGATACTTCTTCATATCTATTGATTCAGCATTACGTAGAAGGTAATGAATCAATAGCGTTTCATTAACAGTACTAGCAACCTCTGCTGTAAATATAGAGTGGCCCCCATATACAAATGGCTGTGTGCGTCTAGTATAGTATGAATGCATTGAATGACCAGCTTCATGAATGAGTGTAAATACGTCACGTAGTTCTCCGCTGAAGTTCATCAAAATATATGGATTACTATCGTAAGAACCGAAGCTATATGCGCCAGATGTTTTGCCTGCATTCTCATATATATCAACCCATCTATCTTCGGTTAATCCTTTTCGTAACGTCCTAACATAGTCTTCGCCTAGAGGTGCCAAGGCTTTGCAGGCGATATCTACAGCCTCTTCATAGCTGCATTCTAATCCTTCGGGTTTAACAATAGGGCGATAAACATCATACATTCTTAGTTCGTTAAGACCTAAAGCTCGTTTTCTAATTTCCATATATTTATGCATAGAAGGTAGGTTCTTATGCACAGCATCTATAAGATTATCATACACTGAGATTGGAATGCGTTCGCCAGATAGTTCACTATCGAGTGTAGATTTATATTTACGTAGCTTGGACATGATAGAGTCATGCTTTACACTGTAGTTATACATCACAGAAATTGAGTTATTAAACTCCTTGTATCTTTGGTACATTGCTTCAAAAGCATTCTTTCTAACCTCGCGGTTTTCCGACTCCATAAACTGGATATAATTTCCGTGAGTGAGTTCCACATCTATCGCGTCTTCATTAGTGACTTTGCCAAAAGAAAGATCCGCATCATTAAACATAGTGAAAATTTCATCTGGAGCACTGGCAGACTCATTAAGCTGAGCGATGACACGCTCTTCATCGGAAGACAGAACGTGAGGCTTGCTAAGCATTATTGAATCGAGCATGAAGGAAAATTCCTTTAAAGCAGGTAATTTCTCTATATATCCCTTTATTATAGCTTCATCAGCTTCCAGAAGCTCGGGGGTAAAGAATGATACGTTAGCTGAAATTTGAGCGAGTGTAGAGAGAGACTTATTGTTCATCTCTGTGTATTTCGTATTAGCATTATCTTCATCATGACGCATTCTCGAATACACAAAAGCATTCTCGGCTTTACGCATCATATCAGCGTATAAGCACAGTGCTTTTAGAAGGTTTTCTGCCGATTCTGTTAAACTACCTTTAAGTAAAATAAACTCGTCACTCGCCTTAAGAGCAGCGGATAAATCTTCTTCCCACTTGGTTTCATCTGGATACATCGCTTCTAGATTCCATTTATCTCTATCCGCTATCTCAGAGCGGTTTTTTAAATCGTATTTCTTCATTTAACTAGCTCCTTATGCTATAATTGATGATGTATTATTATAGCATAAATCGATTTAAAGGTGAATTAATGAACAGAGATGAACTCTATCAAATCCTTGATATTGTTGCACCAGAGGAGTTTGAGTATTATGAAAATCTGGCTGCACTTCTAGAAGCCGATGAGTTAATAGATGTCCAGCTAATCCTAGAACTGATAAAAGAATTAGATATGGGATCTTTAGCAGATATGTTTGATTCATATTTTGAAGAGTGGAATAAATCAATCCCCGATGAACTTGCGGAACTCTATGTGACTGTCGATACAGCAAAGCGCAGCATTATGGGTAATTTTAATGATGATATGACTGACGATGACTATTCATCTCTTGCCAGTGCTATATATGATTTTAGGCGTTGGTACGTTATTATACCGCATGTAATCGATAATGATACTGGGGAAGAAATAAACGTAAGAGATGCCAGGTATAATATCAGCGCATCTAGATATACTGGAGAAACCTGTAATTATAATTTTAATGGCGCTTATGAGTACGAAGGGGACTCATACTCAATGAAACTGTCAGATATTATAGATGCAGAATATAACTAAAGGGGGATATATGCTAGAGGTTATAACGCTGGATTCAGGCGTAAGACTAATTCTTAATTCTATGGATTCAGTGAGATCCGTATCCATAGGTATATGGTGTAATAACGGTTCAGTAAATGAAAATGATGATGAACAGGGGATTTCGCATTTTATCGAACACATGCTCTTTAAAGGAACCAAGAACAGGAATCACTTTCAAATAGTTAATGAGATAGATCGACTTGGCGGACAGATGAACGCATTTACCAGCAAAGAGTGCACTTGCTTCTACGTGAAGTGTCTTGATGAGCATTTTAGTGCAAGTGCTGAAGTGTTGACAGACATGATCTGTAATCCCACTTTTCCAGAGGATGAACTTGAGAAGGAGAAAGGCGTAGTAATTGAAGAAATTAACATGAATGCAGATGATCCTGATGAAGTAGCTTTTGATATTCTTGAAGACAATGTGTACAAGGGGATGGGGATGTCTCATCCTGTACTTGGAACAAAATCTACAGTTTCATCGTTTACACATGACAAACTTGATAGATATTACTTTGACCACTATACAAGAGATGAAATAATAGTGTCGATTGCTGGTTCATTTGATAGAAAAGATGTAATCGAGTACTTTGAAGACAAGTTTTATAATCTAAAAGAACGTAGGGGATTTATTACTGATAAAAATATCTCCGCATCTTGTGATGGCGGATATATCGAAGTAACGAAGGATATTGAACAAGCGCATATTGCGATGGGAATAAGACTTTTTCCGGCTAAAGACCCAAGAAGATACCCTATGATGTTGCTCTGTAACATTCTTGGTGGCGGAATGTCATCGCGATTGATGCAGAATGTTCGTGTTAAGAAAGGACTTGCTTATTCAGTGTACTCTATGACCGGGTTTTACAGTCATACGGGACTCTTTGTTATATGCGCTGGTGTTGCTAAAGATAAGGTTGATGAAGCTTTAGAGGCAATCAAAGAAGAGCTAGATAGACTTAAGGATGATGATATTAGCGTTGAAGAATTCCAGAGCTCAAGGGAGCAGCTTAAATCCAGCTTTATATTCGGACAGGAGAGTGTGCAGAATCTTATGATATACAATGGGAGAAATCTCCTTACTTACGGAAGGTCCATAACTCCTTCTGAAGTTCTGCAGATGTTAGACGAAATCACATTGGAAGACATAAACCATGTAAAAAAAGACATTTGTGATTATAGTAGGCATACTATTATTAATGTTACTGGTAAAAATTAAATGTAAATTGCAATGTGTTTTGTTATTAAGTAATGTAGCTTTGAAAGCTTAAATGTTTTAGTTTCTTATCATTTTTTAGAAAGGATACATTTTAAATGGAATTAAAATTCAAATCACTCAGTGGTTCACTTCCTAATTATGCAACGGACGGAGCATCAGGCATGGATCTGCGAGCTTTTATAGATGAGCCTGTAATTTTAAAACCTATGGAGAGGAGACTTATTCCGACAGGATTATTTGTTCAAATTCCAGAAGGTTATGAAGGACAAGTTAGAGCAAGGTCTGGACTAGCTATTAAGCACGGAATAGGTCTAGTTAATAGTATTGGCACTATTGATTCCGATTACCGAGGAGAACTTAAGATCCCTGTGATTAATTTTGGAAATGAATCCTTTACGATAAATAATGGTGATCGCATTGCGCAGCTCGTAATTACTTCTTATGAGAGAGTAGCGCCGATAATGGTATCCGATTTAGATGAGACTGATCGCGGAGAAGGCGGTTTTGGACATACAGGGGTGAAAGGATAGATGATTTTACGTGATGACCTTGAAATGAGAGAGTTTAATTTCCTTGATGAGCGAGCTTCAAAGTCAAAGGACTCTTTGGGTCGCGATTTATACGAAGATAAGTGTTCTTTTCGAACCGACTATCAGCGTGACAGAGATAGAATTATCCATTCAAAAGCATTTCGTAGGCTAATGCATAAAACACAGGTATTTCTTGCACCAGAAGGTGACCATTATAGAACCAGGCTTACACACACCCTCGAAGTTTCTCAAGTTGCTCGTACGATTGCAAAAACTCTCAATTATAACGAAGATTTAACGGAAGCAATTGCTCTAGGTCATGATCTTGGACATACACCATTTGGACATAATGGAGAGGATGTTCTTAACAGGATTCATCCGGGTGGATTTAGACATAATGAACAGAGCCTAAGAATTGTAGAACGTCTTGAATGCACATCAAAAAGAGTGGGGCTTAACCTTACAAAGGAAGTAAGAGATGGAATTCTCAATCATAGGGGTGAAGGTATTCCGATAACACTTGAGGGTCAGATAGTAAAGATAAGTGACCGTATCGCTTACATTAATCATGACATAGATGATGCAATAAGAAGCAATGTAATAACAATCGACGCACTTCCTACTGAAGATCTCGATGTACTTGGGCATTCCCATAGCGAAAGGATAAACAACCTAATTGCTGATCTTGTGACATTTAGTGACGGAAAAGACGAAATCAGCTTAAGTCCTCATTTTAATAGAGCTCTTCTTCATTTACGAAAGTATATGTTTGAACACGTATATTGTAGCGAGCTCGTTAAACGTGAAGAAGATATGAATAAAGTTGAAGTGGTTATTACTGCACTTTACAACTATTTCATTAAACATCCAGAGAAGCTACCTGAACTATACAGGGAGGTGGTCCTAGAGGATGGAAATGCTACGGCAGTAAAAGATTATGTCTCAGGAATGACAGATAGATATGCGATATCACTCTATTCCGATTTGTTTGTTCCTCGTGGATGGACGGAATTTAAGTAAGCAAATTGCTTAAAAGGAGAAAACATGGCGATTGGCAGTAGCTTTATCGATGAGATAAAGTCAAAAGTTAATATTGTGGATGTCATTGGTCGTGAAGTTCCTCTAAAACAAAGTGGTAGCAATTTTAAAGGGCTTTGTCCATTTCACAATGAAAAGACACCATCATTTATGGTAAATGAGCAAAAGCAGATTTTTAATTGTTTTGGGTGCGGTGAAAAAGGTGATGTAATCCATTTTGTGCAGCGGTTTAATAATATGGAGTTCATGGAGGCGTGTGAAAAGCTAGCTGAAGAATATAATATTGAAATCCCAAAGCACAGAACACGAAGGAAAGAAGATTTATCTCGATATTATGAGATTAACTCTACAGCTGCAAGATTTTTCTTTGATAACCTCACGAAACATGCTAATCCCGGATATACATATATTCGCAAAAGAGGCATTAACGATGAGACAATTAAACGTTTTGGACTCGGATATTCCCAAAATTCTTGGAATAGCCTGCATAAATTTCTACAAGATAAGGGCGTATCAGATGAAGATATGCTTAAGTTAGGATTGGTAACACAAGGAAAAAAAGGTATTTATGATAAATTCCGAGGAAGACTTATGTTCCCAATTTTTAACACCCAAGGAAAAGTAATAGGTTTTGGAGGTAGAGCTATCGGCGATGAGATGCCTAAGTATCTAAACTCCTCTGAGAGTGAAATTTTTCTTAAAAAAAATAACCTTTATGCTTTAAACTTTACTAAGAAAAGTATAAATGATACAGACCAAGTGCTTATCGTTGAAGGATATATGGATGCAATATCCTTATATCAAGCTGGAATTCGAAATGTTGCTGCTTCGCTCGGCACAGCTCTGACAGAGAACCAATGTCAGCTTATTACTAGGTATACTAAGAATGTTGTGTTATCATATGATTCTGATTCGGCTGGTATAAAAGCAGCTCTTCGAGGAATCGATGTAATGCGAAGTTCAAATGCAAACGTAAGGATTTTACACGTAACTGATGGAAAAGATCCTGATGAATTTGTAAAGAAATATGGAAAAGAGGAGTTTTTGAAGCTCGTTAACAGTGCCGCTCCATCTACAGAGTTCGTGCTAGAGATGTTGAAAAAACAGTACAATCTTAGTGACAACCTTGAGATTATAGAGTATATAAGGAGCTGTGTTCCAGTATTAAAAAAGCTAGGTGCTGTTGAACAGGATTTATATGTTAAGAAGCTTGCCTCAGAATTTGATATATCTGAGCATGCTATACTAACAGAGATAGCTTCAGATGAAAGCAGACAAAGTGCTTCTTACCAAAAAAATTTGCGTGAAAGGAAAGAATTCAAGACCGATAGCTTTGGAAATGATGAAAGGCTTGAAGTTTCTATTCTCTATATCTTAACAAGGGATGTGCGATATCTCGATACTTTTAGAGAAGACGATATAGAGTTCAGAACTGCTCTTGGCCGAGAGTTTTATGATGTTGCAAATAAACTAATTTTGCAGAATAGAGTGTCTGAAATTAATATTGACGACATATATAAAGAGCTAGATCCTGAGGATGAAAAGGCTCTTAAAAAGATATTATCATCGATAAGAATTGGTGCGGATGAAAGTTCGTACTACAGAGAATGTTATGTTAAATATGCGCAGATGCATTACGGAGAAAAAATAATAGAGCTACAAAATGCGATTGCTGTCGCTGAGAAGCTGGGTAATGAAGAAGAAATCTCACGTCTTGCTATGCAGTTACAAGATATTGAAGATAAGAGGAGAAAGGTTAGGTAAAATATGCCAAAGAAAGAAGCAACCGAAGCACCAGCTAATGAGCGCGTTGAACAGGCTGTGGAAGAGATTATGAGACTCTCTGAAAACATCGGCAATGAAATAACTCTAGCTGAGATTGGAGAACATCTATCGAGAATAAAATTAAATAAAGATCAGATAGATGAAGTCTACGACTTGGTGGAAAAAAATGGGATTAGCATAGTTGATACAAGGGAACCTAACGGCAACGAACTTGAAGATGTTGAGGAAGATGACGTAGATATCGATGATGGACTAGTTCTTAAGACAAATGGTGAAATTGATGTAGATGCAACTGTTCCTAAATCGCTACCTACTGATGATGCAGTCAGAATGTATCTCAAGGAGATTGGTAAAGTGCCTCTTCTTACAGGAGCAGAAGAGCGCGAACTTGCAATCCGCATGGAACAAGGCGACGAGGAAGCTAAGAAGAAGCTGTGTGAATCAAACCTAAGACTTGTTGTAAGTATTGCTAAAAGATATCTAAACAGAGGACTCAGCTTTCTCGATCTTATTCAAGAAGGTAATCTCGGTTTGATTAAGGCTGTTGATAAATTTGACTATACGAAAGGATACAAATTCTCGACCTATGCTACTTGGTGGATAAGACAAGCAATTACTCGATCGATTGCTGATCAGGCTAGGACGATTAGAATTCCTGTTCATATGGTTGAAACCATCAATAAGTTAATCAGAATATCTAGACAGTTGCTTCAAGAGCTTGGGCGTGAACCTACTTCTGAAGAAATCGCTAAAGAGATGGGTATAACAGTAGAAAAGGTTAGGGAAATAAAGAAAATTTCTCAGGATCCAGTTTCTCTTGAGACTCCGATTGGTGAAGAAGAAGATAGTCACCTTGGTGATTTTATTCCCGACGATGATGTACCAGCACCAGTAGAAGCAGCAGCATATTCAATGCTTAAGGAGCAGCTGATGGAAGTTCTTGACACGCTATCAGATAGAGAAAAGAAAGTTTTAATGTTAAGATTTGGTCTTGAAGATGGAAGACCACGCACCCTAGAAGAAGTTGGTAAGGAGTTTAACGTTACGAGAGAACGAATTAGACAGATTGAGGCTAAAGCACTTAGAAAGCTTCGTCATCCTAGCAGAAGTAAGAAGCTGAGAGATTATCTGGAGTAAATATGAAGATTAGTGACAGAATAAAAGCAATATGTGCTGCTGTCACACCTGGAGAGACAATTGCGGACATAGGCACAGATCATGCCTATGTCCCATTAATTCTATATAAAAATAATGTTTCTCCACATGTGATTATGTGCGATATTAGTGCTGACTCTCTATCAAAAGCCAAAAAAAGTTTTACCGATGCCGAAATTGATATGCCTGAATCATCATTTAGAGTGGGTGATGGGATTGATGTAATCGAAAAATGGGAAGTCGATGCCCTTATCATTGCTGGACTTGGCGGGGTAACTATTGTAGATATTCTTTCGAATGATATCGATAAATTGCAGAGCTTTAAAAAACTAATTTTACAGCCTCGTAACAATAGTGGTCCATTAAGAAGTTTCTTATATAGATATGGGTTCGATATTACCGATAACAAGCTCGTAAAAGAGGGTAAATTTTCATGTGAAGTTATTGTAGCTGTTAGAACATCAAATATTAACAGAGAAAATGGTTCAAGCTCCGAAAGGGAGCTGCCTTATAAAGATACTGATATAAGATGGCGATATCCAGAAGGTATTATAAACAATGATGCGTTAGTGGTTAGTAAAAGACTCGGTCATGCTATAGAGAATCACAAAAGGGAAATTGAAAACCTTAGACGCGCTAAACACGACCAAAGTGATAGAATAGCTATGCTTAAAAAGGAGCTTAATTATCTGTACACATTACTAGGGGAATAAATGGATAAAAAATTAAATTTCTTTACTGTAGCGACGATGTACATAGGCGTAATAATGGGTGCTGGTTTCGCTTCAGGAAGAGAATGCTGGCAGTTCTTTGGTATATTTGGCTATAACGGATACAAGGGGATTCTGATAACAGGTATAGGTTTCCTAGTTGTATCTGTGATGATAAGCTACATAGCTATTTCCACACATACAATTCAATTAGGTGCGCTTATATCACCTGTTGAGTCAAAATTAATTTATAAACTCATTGAGAATATCCTTGCAATTATATATTATTCAATGTTAATCGCTATGGCTTCAGCAGGTGGCTCGCTTTTAAATCAAATTTTGGGATTACCCCAGTGGGTCGGAGGTGCTATTATTACTGCTCTAACACTACACACCGTTTTGGGAAGCTTCTCTCGTATGTCGAGCATTTTCAAAAAGTTTGTACCAGTTTTATTTAGCATTTGTATTTTAGCAATAATAATAGTACTGCTTACACAGAACAGAGTGAGTGAAAGTAATTTATTGACAAGTCATAGCTCATGTATTTCATGGCAAAGATCATCGATGCTTTTTCTCTCATATAACTGTATGGGTATGATGACTGTCGCTGGATCATGTGCAGTTTCTGCTAAGAGTACCAAGCATGCGATTAGTGGAGCAATATTGGGAGTAATTCTATTAACTGTTATTACATTGATGCTTCTAACTGTTCTGCTTATAAATCCTGGATTTTCAAGTAATTTAAACCTTCCGATGGTTGGATGGTCAGAAGCTATTAACACAAAGTTCGGACTTCTTTATGCGTTTGTTTTAATGGGTGCTATATATCAGACTGCAACTAGCACTTATTATGGCTTCAGTATCACAATAAATAATACACCTATGAAGAAAACAATCCTTTCAATTGGAGCGATAGTTGCTTTTATTGCTGGATTAACGGATTTTAAAAAAATAGTAGCGATATTGTATCCAACACAAGGATATATTGGGTGTATCATTTTAATTTTAGTGGCAGTAAACTTTATTAAAATAATTATTAATAAATTAAAAAATTTTAATTGTGGATAAAAATGTATCCAATATATATTTTGCACAATGTATTTGTGGTATCATTATATCCTGAAATGGGTAAACTGGATGATCGCGTGATGTAACAATCACGAGGAAAGTCCGGGCTCCATAGGGCGAGGATGCCAGATAACGTCTGGCGTAGGTAACTATAGGGAAAGTGCAACAGAAACATTCCGCCGAAACGGATAATGCCGTGGTAAGGTTGAAATGGTGAGGTAAGAGCTCACCGGCATCATGGAGACATGGTGGCCGTGTAAACCCCATCCGGAGCAAGACTAAGATAGGCATAAAATGCGGCGGCCCGTCGCAGCCGGTAGGTAAGTCGCTTGAAGCAGCTAGCGATAGCTGTTCTAGATGGATGATCATCGTATACAGAACCCGGCTTATAGTTTGCCCATTTTAATTTAGGGATATGAGTGAAAGGACCTCGATATCTCTATCGAGGTTTAGGTGACCATATGAGATTAGGTATTGATGTTGGATCTACGACGGTAAAACTTATCGTTTTAGATGATTCAAATAGTATTGTGTATTCTAGATATGAACGTCATATGTCGAATGTTTTCGACAAAGTTGCTGAGCTTATTACTGATATGACGAAGGAGCTTGGCGATATTGAAGTTAATGCAGTTATCACAGGTTCAGGTGGTATGGCATTAGCACAGATTTTGGGAATAAAATTTGA
>ERZ772786.998-NODE-998-length-10999-cov-5.280062_pt1 | contig 10999 bp, 9 predicted proteins | sample MGYA00511473_ERZ772786 | MGnify/ENA primary metagenome ERZ772786 (study PRJEB29015, sample SAMEA2738025) | human oral metagenome | biome: human oral; feature: human-associated habitat; material: saliva | place: China | collected 2252 ...
CACCTACAAACTGCGCTGGCTTCACGCTCTTCTTGAGGTCGGCGATACCTGGCTTGAGCAGGGCCGCCAGATCGCACTTGTCGGGGATTGGAATATTGCACCCTATGACCACGATGTCTGGGATATCAAGGCTTTTGAGGGACAAACCCACGTATCCCAGCCCGAACGCGAGGCATTCTTTGCCTTTGCACAGCACGGATGGGATGAAGTTACCCGCGAGCGCGTCTCCCAATACACCTACTGGGATTACCAAAAGCTCCGCTTCCCGAAGAACGAGGGAATGCGCATCGACTTCATCTACGCCTCGCCGCAATTGGCCGCGCGCGTAACCTCTGCTTCGATCGATCGAGATGAACGCAAGGGAAAGGGCGCCTCCGATCACGTTCCCGTGATCATTGACCTCGCATAGCGTGCAGGATTTCCTCGTTCAGGGCGCTCCAATTGTCGTGATGCCACGGGCCAAAAGGCTCTTCACCTAAGAAAACCGCGCGTTCACCTGAAAGAGGATCAACCCACAGGAAAGAACCTGACTGCCCAAAGTGGCCGAAAGTCTTTCCCGAGGAAGAGGGTGCAGTCCAATGCGCCTGCTTATCACCCTTAATTTCCGCACCAATTCCCCAGGGACAGGGACGGAAATTTCCGTATCCGGGAACGATCCCATCCAGACGAGGGAAATGAACAGTGGTTGCCAAGTCAAGAAGTTCAGCGCTGATCAGCGTCGGGCGAGATAGCTCGCGAGCAAAGAGCATGAGGTCTTCCGCGTGGGCATAGCCCGAATAGGCCGGAGAGCCTTCAACAGTGAGGCTTGTCAGCCCCAGTGGCTCAGCAATCGTTTCTTCGATCCAGCGACCAATCTCTGTGCCCGTGGCTTCTTCAAGCATATCCGCGGCCGCTTCAATTCCCGCATTGGAGTAGATCCTGCGGGTGCCCGGCGGGCGTGTGATGCTGCGCTCCCCCATTGTCATTCCCGAGGCGTGGGAAAGCAGGTGCTCTAGCGTCACCCCCGGATAGGGAGCAGGCGCACTCAAGGTGACGAGGCCTCGGCGGATCGCAATCAAGGCTGAGTAGGCGGTAAAAAGTTTCGTCACCGAGGCGAGGGGAAAGACCTCCTGAGCGTCCCCTGAAGCAAGGGAAGCCCCCGCGTCGTTTTCCGCGAGAATCGAGGCGCGGAAGGGAACAGAAAGCAACTGCGAGGTCATCGACTACTTCGAGGAGCTCGAGTACTCCACGAGGAGCTGCTGGAAGGGCGCAGCCGCTTTGCGCGGAATCATCGATCCCAGGGCAAGAAGTTGCTCAGCGCTGTAGTGGAGCTCGCGAACGGCAAAGGCCAGGTACTTGACGATGAGCTCGCGGCTATCGAAACGCTCGCCGTCCCAACCACCCAGGATCACCATGCCGTACCAGCGTTCAACGAGCCTGCGAGTATCGACGGGGTTGTCCGGGTCGCGATCGGGCATTTTCTCTGCGAGGCGTTCGAGCAATTGCAGCATTGCTTCGACTCGATAGGAGAAGTGATCGTGGGCGGGGTGGCTTTCATTGACCGATTCGACGGTGAACACGCGATCCAAGTCGGTCATGATTTGGTTGTCACTTGCTGCGGCAAGTCGTAGGTGAGCAGCAATCCACTCATTCATCGTGTCAACTTTGGCACCACGCTCTTCCAGAACAAGTTGGTCAGCTTCGCCCTCGGCGCCTTCGCGGGTGACGACATCGACGTCGAAAATTCCGAAAGCATCTTCAAAAGCATGGATCACGTGAAGAACGAGGGCGTCTTTCGTTGGGAAGTGGTACATCACGGTCGGGTGCGAGACACCGATTTCATCGGCGAGGTCTCGCAGCGAAAAGCCGTAATAGCCGCGAGTTGATAATAGCTGCGCCGCACCACGGATGATTGTCGTCCGGGTGGAACGCCCAACGGAGTAGCTGCCTCGTTTCTTGCGAGTTGCTCCGCTTTGCACACCTTCGTCGTCGCTCACGGCTACCTCCTTCATTCTTCAGTTCTGCTCTGTTATTTGGGATAACTCTTAGAGTCTATGCGAAAAAAATGGGTGGCGCGAAATTATCGCGCCACCCAAAGGTATTTTCGTGATCAACGACCTATGATCTCGATTTTCAGTTCTTCAAGATCATCGCTGACATCGATGAGGACTTGCTGTCCGTCTGTGAGTTCACCACTGAGGAGGAGCTTTGCCAAACGGTCACCGATCTCTCGCTGAATGAGACGACGCAAGGGACGAGCACCGTAAGCCGGATCGTACCCGCGCCTGGTCAGCCAGCCGCGAGCGCCTTCGCTGACGCTCAGGCTAATGCGACGATCCTTGAGCCTCTCTGCCATGGAATCCACCAAGAGGTCAACAATTCCAGACAGATCATCGGGGCTGAGCGGGTCGAAAATAACCGTTTCATCCAGACGATTAAGGAACTCGGGCTTGAATGAGGCACGCACGACGTTCATCACGCCCTCGCGCTTTTCTTCGTCGCTCAGGTCCGGATCCGTGAGGAACATCGATCCCAGATTCGAGGTCAGGATCAAGATGGTGTTCCTGAAGTCGACAGTGCGTCCCTGCCCATCGGTTAGACGACCATCGTCCAAGACCTGCAAGAGAATATTGAAGATCTCAGGGTCGGCCTTCTCAACTTCGTCCAAGAGGACGACGCTGTAGGGGCGACGGCGCACGGCCTCGGTCAGTTGACCACCCTGTTCGTAGCCGACGTATCCCGGAGGTGCACCGACGAGGCGTGCAACCGAGTGTTTCTCGGAATACTCCGACATGTCGATTCGAACCATCGCACGCTCATCGTCAAAGAGGAACTCGGCCAAAGACTTGGCAAGCTCCGTCTTACCGACGCCCGTGGGACCGAGGAAGAGGAAGGACCCTGTCGGTCTATTCGGATCGGACAGCCCGGCGCGTGAACGACGAACCGCATCCGAGACCGCGCGAACAGCGTCCTTTTGCCCGATCAGGCGGTGGGCAATGACGTCTTCCATGTGGACGAGCTTCTCACTTTCGGTTTGAAGCAGTTTGCCCACGGGGATCCCGGTCCAGGATTCAACGACCTCTGCAATTTCGGTGGGACCAACCTTTTCGGCGATCATGGGTTCTGCCGACTCGGAGTTCTTCTCCTCGGCTTCAACCTTTTCTTCCTCTTCGCGAATCTGGCGTTCGATCTGGGGAATATCGCCATTTTGGAGGCGGCCAGCCTCATCGAAACGACCTGCGCGGATTGCAAGTTCAAGCTGGGTGCGCAATTCATCCAATTGCACGCGCAGCTCACCGACGCGGTTGTGTCCGGCCTTCTCTGCTTCCCAGCGACTGGTCAGAGCAGAAAGCTCCTCGTTCTTGTTCGCGAGGTCCTCACGCAGCTTCTCGAGGCGCTCAGCCGTGGCCTCGTCCAAACCATCGGGGTCAGATTCGGTCAGGTAGGACTCTTCCATGCGCAGGCGGTCCACTTGGCGACGCAGAACGTCGATCTCCTCAGGGGAGGAATCCAGTTCCATGCGCAGGCGGGAGGCGGCCTCGTCGATCAGGTCGATGGCCTTATCGGGAAGCTGACGGCCGGTGATGTAGCGGTCGGACAGCTGCGCGGCTGCAACCAGAGCACCATCAGAAATGGTGATCTTGTGGTGCGCCTCGTACTTGGGGGCGATACCACGCAAGATTGCGACGGTGTCCTCAACCGAAGGCTCACCAACGAAAACCTGCTGGAAACGACGCTCAAGAGCGGGGTCCTTTTCGATGTTCTCGCGGTACTCATCCAAAGTGGTTGCGCCAACCATGCGGAGCTCGCCGCGGGCCAGCATGGGCTTGAGCATATTGCCCGCGTCCATTGCACCTTCGGAGCCGCCACCGGCACCGACGACCGTGTGAAGTTCGTCGATGAAGGTGATGATTTCACCATCGGAGCGTTCGATTTCGTTAAGAACAGCCTTGAGGCGTTCCTCGAATTCGCCACGGTACTTCGCACCCGCAACCATCCCTGTCAGGTCAAGAGCGATGAGCTTCTTGTTCTTCAGGGACTCGGGCACGTCTCCGGCGACGATTCGCTGAGCCAGACCTTCCACAACTGCGGTCTTACCAACGCCGGGTTCACCGATGAGAACAGGATTGTTCTTGGTTCGACGAGACAGCACTTGGATCACGCGGCGAATTTCGCTATCACGGCCAATCACCGGGTCCAGTTTTCCTTGGCGAGCCACCTCGGTGAGGTCGCGGCCATACTTCTTCAGGGCCTCGAAGGAGCCTTCGGGATCGGCACTGGTAATAGGATCGGGGCGGAGCTCATCCAGAGCCTTCTGCAAGCGATCTGCGGTTGCGCCGTTTTCGCGTAGGATTTCGCCTGCGCTATCGTCATTTGCTGCCAGCGCAATGAGAAGGTGCTCGGTGGAGACATAAGCATCTCCCTTAGCGTCTGCGCTTTTACGGGCATCGTTAATCACTTGGATCAGGCCGCGTGAAGTTTGCGGCTGAGCGACACTCGAACCGCTGGTTGAGGGAAGTGCCACCAGCGCGTTGCGCGTACGCGCGCCGATTTGCTGCGGGTTTGCGCCAATTGCTTGAAGCAGGGAGTAGGCAATACCCTCGCCCTGTTCAAGAAGTGCTTCCAAGAGGTGCAGGGAATCCACCTGCGGGTTCCCAGCGGCCTGTGCCGACTGGACCGCGCTGCTCACTGCCTCTTGGGCTTTGCTTGTAAATTGTTCAGTCATCATTCCTCCTGCCGCTCATAACGGGCGGCTTTTTTCGTTCTGACTTACACAACGCCAACAAACTTGAGTCTATTCCACTCAACTTTATTTTTCTCCGCAAATCAGCATTCGAGTGCACATTTCACAAAAAAGAAAAGAACGCTGAATCTGACGCATAACACGCCAGCTCAGCGTTCTCCCACACAAGAGCAGTTTTAATGCGTACGACGCAGGTAAATACCCAGACCGATCACGCTCAAGCCCAGCATTCCAACAACGCTCGCCCACGTCATCGCGTCGGGAGCCTTCGACAGGGCCACAGACTCACTAAAGCCCGTCATTCCAACCATCTTCACGCCGTCGGGAGAACAACTCACAGTGTATTCACCAGGGGTAAGCCCGGAGACAGTCCACTGATTAAGAGTGACTTGCATCGGATGTTCGCTACCATCAGCGCCCCGCAAGCTACACGTCTGCGCATTCCCAGCGGTGATCTGCACGACGTAACCGCCACTGGAATCAACCGTCACGCTTTGACCATTGGACACCTCGCGAAGGCTCGACTGCATCGCTGAGAAATCGGCGCCAGAGAAGGCAATAGCAAAGAAGAGCACAGGGGCACATACAACGGACATGACAATACCGAGGAGAATGACCCAGCCTCCGCGCTTACGCACACGTGGCGCAGTTGGCACGGAAGAGGGATCAACAGGCGTCTGCGCGGGTGGTGCGTAGCCCAGCGGCCCGCCCGAGGTACGCAAACGGATTCTTCCGGACTCTCCTTCACGAGGCAGTCGCCGGCTAGGATCGTCACTTTCTTGCGCGGCAGGCAAGGTCGCGTCAGCAGAAGACGAAGGCGAGGCCTCGGCAGAGGGATCGTAGCGAGCAAAGCGCGGGGTACGCGCGGGGGCAACGACCTCGCCGTACTGCTCCCAGGGAACCGAGGAAGGAGAAGAAGGGGCTGCGCTCTCTTGCGATTCATCCTGCCACTGCGGCGAACGGGCCCCGAAACGCGGCTGGTCCTCAGCGGCCATCGCGATCCAATCGCGAGATCGTCGCACCTAGGCGTTCCTTGCGAAGCTCGTCAACACCTGGAATTTCAAGGGGCTCAAGCTTGTGTCCACAAGCGCGCTCAAGCAGCAAATCAGCCAACTGCGGATTGCGAGCAAGAACCGGCCCGTGCAGGTACGTCGCGATAATCGAACCCTGGACAGCACCGTCGATTGCTCGAGACTGTTCAGCTTCGCCCTCAGCACCTTGACGATCAGCGGGCAAGGTCGAATTACCATTACCGAAAAGAACCCTACCCAAGGGACGAGCGAGTGGCCCCAGGCGACTGCCACCACCGTGGTTCTCAAAACCCGTCAAGGGCTCGGTCAGCCCCTCAATTTCGGGTTGAACAACGAGTTCACCAATGGAGCGCTTACCCTGCGGCAAGGTCGTGAGATCCAAAAGACCCAGGCCAGAAACCTTGCGATTACGCGCATCCGTGTACCAGTGGCCAAGGATCTGCAGGGAAGCACAGATTGCAAGGAGGGGACGACCGGCCTCGACCGCACGCTTCAGGCCAGAATCGGCCGTGAAGGTCTCAACTGCCAGCTCCTGAGCGGCGTCCTCTCCCCCGCCGAGGGTGTAGATATCGAGGTCATCGGGGATTGCATCGCCCACACCGACGTATTCAATCTGGGCGTCGATTCCGCGGCGGCGCGCACGTTCCATCAAGACCAGAGCGTTGCCGCCATCAGCGTAAGTCCCCAAGACCTCGGGAAGAAGAACACCAATTCTCAACGCGCTCATTCTGCTTCCTCCGCTTCACGATGAGAGTCCAAAACCCGCTTGAAATCGCGCAAAGCCGTGTAGTTCAGCAGGATTTCAACGCGGCCAGGGGTGCATGCGCGAAGCGCTTCCATGGGCAAGGGGAAGAGTTCACAATGCACACCCGCATACTCCAAGCGAACCGCAAGATCAGCGCCGCGCTCACCGCAGGCGTAAACCTTGCGCGCTGGCGCTCCCAAGACCGAGAAATCGACGTCCCACAGCCACGAAAGGTCCTGGCCGTCAGCGACCTGGCCATTCACGGCAACGATCACCTGATCGACGGCTGGATCAATCATGTACATGGCTTCTTGCCAACCGGCGGGGTTCTTCGCCAGCATGAGTCGCGCCAGACGCCCGTGAATTTCGTACGTCGAGTAGCGTCCCGCAACTTCTTCAACCTGCGACATCGCGCGGCACGCTGCCTGCGGGTCCACGCCCATCGCAACCGCCGCAGCTAAGGCCTCGAGAGCATTCGACAGATTCGCACGCCCCGGAAGGGACAAGCGAAGAGGAATGCGCAGCCCGTCCTTTCGGCACGCAACAGCGGCGGGGTGTGCGGCATCGGAGAGGTCTTCGTCTTCAAGCCACCACATCGGCTCGGGACGCTGATATTTCTCCAAGCCTTCTTCACCCGAAACGGAGGTTAAGGGAACCACTCGCCACGAATCATCAGAGTGGATCACGCGCCCACCCCGAGGAAAAGCGGTCGAGTCCCCCATCCATGCATGTCCCGCAGCAACCCATTGAACATTGGGGCTATCCCAAGCAGCAGAGGCAATCAGCGGATCGTCGCAGTTCGCGATGACAATGCTGTCGGGATGCTCATTGACGGCCTTTCGCAGGCGACGCTCCACCGCGCCGATTTCACCCACGCGATCCAGTTGGTCACGCGAAAGGTTCAATAAAACGATCGCTTGAGGGTTGACGAAGCGACTGACCACCGGCATGTGCATTTCATCGACCTCGAGGGCAGCCAGCGGCGCGTGAGAACGCATCAGAGCGGTCGTGATTCCCGGCGTCATATTGTCGCCGTTGGTATTGGAGGCAACCTCACCGATTGCAAAGAGAGCCGCGCGCAGCAGCCGAGTCGTGGTCGACTTTCCGTTCGTTCCAGAAACGACAGCGCTGCGGCGATGAGCAGCAAGATCGGCGAGCAAATTCGGGGCAAGTTTCAGCGCAACTTTGCCGCCGATCATTCCTCCCGATCCGCGGCCGAGCCGACGCGATGCCCAGCTGGCGCCCTTCCCTGCAGCAATTGCCGCACGCGAACGCAAAGTCAATGAAGTCATGGAAACAACACTACATGCCTCCATGCTTCATAGCTTCTCCACAGCTTGGACATAAACCACACAGATTTGCTGTGGGCACAGTTAATGCCATGAACACGAACGCAGAACTCACCGCTCGAAGCGCAGCACGCACCCAGGCCTCGGCTATGAGCGCATACGCCACCTCGGCGATGCGAAAGGCCACCCAGGCTATCCGCGCCAATGCACGAGCCCTGCGTTACCTGGCCTCGTCGCTTTCTTCCACCGCTGTGGACTACACGCTGCTCCTGATCCTTAACACGACGATCGGTGGCGTCTTCTTGCCGGTCGCACTGGCCAGGGTCTCTTCGTGCACGATGAATTACACAATGAACCGCAAGGTTTTCAATGCACGAGGCGGAGTTGTGGCAACCGCGATCCGTTACGCGATCATGGCGGCGAGCGTGATGACCACGTCCTACCTGATGATTCAGGCTTTGGTCTCCGCCGGAATGGCGCTGTGGATGGCCTCGCTGACTGCAAACAGTTCCTTGTTCATCGTGAACTACCTGGGTCAGAACTTCTTCGTCTTTGGCACCTTGGCTGACTTCCGCGTCTTCATTACCGAGGCCGCCGCTTCCGCAAGCGTCTTCGCTTCCCACGCAGCAACTGCTTGTGCGTCTGCAATCCGCGGCATTCTTGCTCGCCTGCGCGGACGCGAGCTGGTTTTAGCCGCCTAACTCTCATAACGAAAACGGGGAGATATCTTGCGATACCTCCCCTTACTCGTCGCCTCGAGGACCATCACCCGAGGGACGAGCTATCGTGAAACCACAACGGTTCCTTCGATGACCCGAACTCCTTCGGGTGACGCTTCAATGAGCGCGCGGACACGCTGGTTACCAGCGGGCCTCCACGCGACCAGACCATGATTCCGCACGGGCACCATGCCGCGCCGAGTCTCCTCGCTGCGCCGCGCATGTGCACGACGCATGGGGCGAATCTGACCATCCGGGCTTGCGACAAAAACTCTGTCGAAGACGGGTTCAAATTCTTCGACCCGCTCAGCCAAGGCATCGCGCTGTTCTCTCAGACGATCAACTTCGTCTTCTAACTCCATGATTCGCTGGATGCCAGCCAAGTTGATTCCCTCTTCCTGGCTGAGGCGCTGAATCTCCTTCAAGCGCTCGACATCGCGTCGGGTGTAGCGCCTCCCGCGGCCCTTTGTACGAAGGGGCGTCACCAAGCCAATCCGATCGTATTGACGCAAGGTCTGCGGATGCATTCCCGCGAGCTGTGCGGCAACGGAAATCACGAAGGTCACTTCATCTTGATGTCCCATTACGCACTCACCTTCTTCACAAGTTCTGCACGAGGATCACCCTGGTCAAGACCATCAGCCAGCGCCTTGATCGAGTCAAGTTGCTCAGGAGTGAGGTCCTTGGGGACAACCACGCTGATCGTCGCCAAGAGGTCACCCGTCTCCTTCTTCGTGGCCACTCCGCGCCCCTTCAGGCGCAGGGTGCGACCAGAATCAGAACCGGCAGGGACCTTGACAGTAACGGTCGAACCATCGATCAAGGGAACTTCAACCTTGGCGCCCAGCGTGGCCTCGGCAAAGGTCACGGGCAGGGTCATGCGAAGGTCGTTACCCTCGCGGCTGTAGACCGGATCCTCCTCGACGTGGATGGTGACGATCAGATCGCCAGTGGCTCCGCCGTTAAGCGAGGCCTTCCCCTTGCCGCGCAGCCGCACGCTCTGGCCGTCCTTAATTCCCTTGGGAACCTTGACGGTCATAGGCTTACCGGAGACTGCCAACTTGATGTTGACTCCACTCAGGCTTTGCCTGAGCGTGATGCGCGTTGAAGCATGCAAGTCTTCACCCTTTTGAGGTGCTTGCTGGTAGGGCGAACCCTGTGCTCCGCCGAAGTCACCGAATTGAGAGGCACCCGCGAAGGGTGAGGACCCGCGCGAAGAGCCTCCACCAAAACCGCCGAAGGCACCCAAGATGTCGTCCAGGTTGATACCTGCACTGCCGTTGGTGGCAAAACGAACGTTTCCGCCGTTTCCACCGCCGAAAGCACCGAAGATATCTTCAAAGTTCACACCGGATGCTCCACCGCCACCGGCACCGCCGCGGAAACCGCCGGCGCCCATCGCGCGAATCGCATCGTATTGCTGGCGCTGCTCAGGGTTGGACAGGACCGTGTAGGCCTCGCCGATTTCCTTGAAGCGCTCTTCAGCTTCGGGGTTGCCCTTGTTCTGGTCGGGGTGCCAGGTGCGCGCAAGTTTGCGGTAGGCCTTCTTGATTGTGGCCTCATCAGCATCCTTGCTTACGCCAAGGACCTTGTAGAAATCCTTTTGGAGCCAATCTTCTCCACTCACTGCGCGTCACCTCCTTTTTTGACTCTGCAGTTCGTTGAATGTTCCTTATTCAGGGTTGTACACCAGGACTTTCGCCGCGCGGATAATGGTGTCTCCGCGACGATATCCAGATTGCAAGACCTGTCCCAAGACCGGGTGATCCACGTCAGCGCTAGGCTGAGCCATGAGCGCTTCGTGAAGCATGGGGTCAAAATCGTCCCCTTCGTCTCCGAAACGTTCCAGTTCGAAGCGCGTGCGAAGCGTGTCTTCAAGCTTGTTCGCAATCGAGGCGAAGGGACCGTCATTGAGATCCCCGTGCTTGCGCGCGGCCTCGATATCGTCCAAGACACCGATCATGGCTTCCAGCACCTGGTCGCGCCCGGACTGGACGTGGCCGGCAACGGATTCCTTGGAACGACGAACGAAGTTCGAATATTCCTGGTTCAGGTTGTACAGGTCTGCATGGGCGCGAGCGAGTTTTTCTTCCGCCTGCGCCACTTGGTCGAGCGCTTTGGACAGTTCGCTGTCTTCGAGCTGCTCTTCAAAGTCCGACATGTCGACTTCGCCCATTTCCTCACCCTGTGCGCTTTCCGAGGCCGCGGCTGCGTGTGCAGCTGCGCTCTCCTGAGCGTGGGGCTGGGCGTCGCCCGGGGTGGCCGGCTGAGAGCCGACCACCGGTTCCTGGGCGTCGTCGGAAGGATTCGTGGGCTCGATGCTCACTTGTCGTCCTCATCCACGATTTCGGCATCAATGACGTCGTCATCGGAGGAAGTGGAGGACTCCTGTGAAGCGCCTGCTTCAGCAGCGGCCTGAGCGGCCTGAGCGTTCTGGTAGACCTCCTGGCCGATCTTCATCGCGGACTGGTTGAGCTTCTCAACGGAGCTCT
>ERZ772786.1000-NODE-1000-length-10992-cov-15.991040_pt1 | contig 10992 bp, 9 predicted proteins | sample MGYA00511473_ERZ772786 | MGnify/ENA primary metagenome ERZ772786 (study PRJEB29015, sample SAMEA2738025) | human oral metagenome | biome: human oral; feature: human-associated habitat; material: saliva | place: China | collected 2252 ...
GGATCCTGGGCGACGATCTCCTCGGCGCGCTCAACGACGGCCGTGCGGTCGGCCAAAGCCTGAGCCTTGGCGGCCTTGCGCTCCTCGCGAGCGATCTCCTTGCGCTCCTCGGCGGCCTTCGCGGCGGCCTCGACGCGCGCGCGCAGGGCGGGAATGTCGCCGACGACGTTCGGGGAAGCGACCTGCTCGCGCAGCGTGGCCAGCGTCTGATCGATGTCGCGCGGGCTCAGCGTGGCCAGGCGGTCCTCGAACAGCTTGATGGTGGCCTCGAGGTCTGCGAAGCGACGCTCGTAGAGGGCGTACGGCGACGCGGGAATCCCCTCAGGGAAGCCGCCGATAACGCGCTCCTCGTCTCCATCCTTGACATAGACAGTCCCATCCTCACCGATGCGGGCGAAGGGGTGCTCGGGCACCTCCGACGCGGGAATCGTCGAGGCCGTGGCCTCCTCGGGAGCAGCCGTGACGGCTTCGGGGGTGGTTTCGTTGGTCGGAATCGACGTCTCGGTCACGATATTCCTTCTAGGACGAGGGCTGACGCCCGGCGCGGTCGCGTGCCGATGTGACACACAGGGCTAGTGTGTCACATCTAACGGCAAAATGAGCGAAAAACGCCGCAAAAGGGGACGGATGTAACACCTAACTTCCTGCCCAAGCGCGTCGGCACCACGGCCTCGTCTATGAATCCGAGCCGATACGCACCGCCTCGAAGACCCCGTCCACCCGGCGCAACGCCGAGAGCACCGCATTGAGGTGGCCCAGATCGGCCAGCTCGAAGGAGAAATTGCCGGACGCCACCTGGTCCCCGTCCGTCTTGAGGGCCGCGGCCAAAATATTGACGCGGTAATCCGACAGCACCCTTGTCAGGTCCGACAGCAGCCCGCCGCGGTCGAGCGCACGCACCTCGATCTGGACACGGAACGGGGCCGTCATACCCTCAGAGTTCCACGACACGTCGACGAAACGCTCGGGCTGAAGCTGAGCCAGGCGCTCCGCGTTCACGCAGGTCTTACGATGCACGGACACCCCCTGGCCTCGGGTAATGAAACCGACGATCTCATCGCCTGGAACGGGTGTGCAGCACTTCGCGAGCTTGACCCAGATCTCGTTCGGACTCAGGCCCGCCACCGTGATGGCTGCGTCGCCCGATACCTCCGAACGAGGCTTCGCGTATCCCGGGGTCACGCCCTCGGACAGCGTCTCCTCGGTGCCGTCTCCCCCACCCAGGTTGTCCATGAGCCGGTTGACGACGCTCTGGGCCGACACGTGCCCCTCGCCCACCGCCGCATACAGGCCCGACACATCGGGATATCCAAACGACGTCGCGACCGACATGATCGACTCATGGTTCATGAGGCGCTGGAGCGGCAGGTTCTGCTTGCGCAACGCGCGGGCCAGCGCCTCCTTGCCCGATTCAATGGCCTCCTCGCGGCGCTCCTTCGAGAACCAGGCCTTGATCTTCGAGCGGGCACGCGGAGATGCCACGAACGCCAGCCAGTCACGCGACGGACCAGCCTTGTCGGACTTCGAGGTCACGACCTCGACCGTCTCGCCGGACTCCAGGCGCGTGTCGAGGGACACGAGGCGCCCGTTGACCTTCGCGCCCACCGTGCGGTGGCCGACCTCGGTGTGCACCGCGTAAGCAAAGTCGACGGGGGTTGCACGCGCGGGCAGGACAATGACCTCGCCCTTGGGCGTAAAGACGTACACCTCGTCGCCGGCGATTTCGTAGCGCAGCGAATCCAGAAACTCCTCCGGGTCCCCGGTCTCGCGCTCCATCTCGACCAGGGCGCGCAGCCAGTTGGCCTGTTCCTCCGAGCTCATGCGGTCCGAGTCACCGCTCGTCGCATTCGGGTTCTGCTTGTACTTCCAGTGAGCGGCGACGCCGTGCTCGGCGCGCTCGTGCATGTCGAAGGTGCGGATCTGGATCTCCACCGGCTTGCCACCCGGACCGATGACCGTCGTGTGCAGCGATTGGTAGAGGTTGAACTTGGGCATCGCGATGTAGTCCTTGAAGCGGCCCGGAATCGGGTTCCACCGCCCGTGAAGCGCGCCCAGGACGCCGTAGCAGTCCTTGATCGACTCCACGAGGACGCGCACGGCCACCAGGTCGAAGACCTCGTCGAATGCCTTGCCGCGCACGATCATCTTCTGGTAGATCGAGTAGTGGCTCTTGGGTCGGCCACTGACCGTGCCCTTGGTGCCCGAGCGACGCAGATCCTCCTCGATCTGGTCGATGACGTCACGCAGGTACTCCTCGCGCTGCGGGGCGCGCTCGGTGACGAGGCGGTCGATCTCCTCGTAAATCTCCGGGTACAGGGTCTTAAACGACAGTTCCTCGAGTTCCCACTTGACCATGTTCATGCCGAGGCGGTGGGCCAGCGGCGCGTAAATCTCCAGGGTCTCCTGGGCCTTCTTCGCGGCCGACTGAGCGGGCACGAAACGCCACGTGCGGGCGTTATGGATACGGTCGCCGAGCTTGATGAGCAGCACGCGGATGTCACGGCTCATCGCGACGAGCATCTTACGCAGGGTCTCGGATTGAGCGGCGGCACCGTAGCGCACCTTGTCGAGCTTGGTCACGCCGTCGACCAGGTTCGCGATCGGCTCTCCGAAGTCCGCGGCGAGTTCTTCCAGGGTGTAGTCGGTATCCTCGACCGTGTCGTGAAGCAGCGCGGCGACCAGCGTCGGCGTCGTCATACCCATCTCAGCGAGAATGGTGGCGACCGCTACCGGGTGCGTGATATACGGTTCACCGGACTTGCGCATTTGCCCCCGGTGACATTCTTCGGCCTTGCGGTAGGCGCGCTCAACGACACTGATGTCGGCCTTGGGATGATTGGCGCGCAAAGCCCGCACAAGCGGCTCAATCTCGGGAATTGTGGCGCGTCCGCGAGAACCGAACCACACGAGGCCGGAGCGCACTCGGGACACGGCCGCAGGCAGTGCGGCCCCTGACGTCGTGTCATCGCTGCTCATGAACCAATAATAGCGACGAACGAGCGGGTCCGGGGATCAAGTCGATCCCCGGACCCGCTCGTCTCTCACAACTGGTCACTCAGACGTGCAGGGCGGTCTCCACCGTGACGTCGTCGAGCTTGGCCCGCCCGTTGAGGGCGTCCAGCTCCATCAGCACGGCCAGGGCCTCGACCGAAGCGCCGCACTGGTTGAGCAGGTCCACGGCGGCGCGCGCCGTGCCGCCCGTGGCCAGGACGTCGTCGATGATGAGGACACGCTGGCCCTCACGGACCGACTGGGGACGAATCTCCATGCGGGCGCTGCCGTACTCGAGCGAGTAGTCGACGCCGATGACCTCGCCGGGCAGTTTGCCCGCCTTGCGGATCGTCAGCATACCCAGCCCAAGCTCGGCGGCCACGGGGGCGCCGAGAATGAAGCCGCGCGATTCCAGGCCGGCCACGGCGTCGATACGGCCCGCGTAGCGCGCGCCGATCAACTCCACGAGTTCCTTGAACGCAGGACCGTTGGCAAACAGGCCCGTGATATCACGGAACAGGACGCCCGGCTCGGGAAAGTCCGGGATCTCCACCAGGTTGTCGCGCACCAGTATGGCGACGCGATCGCCGAGTTCACCGATCATCGATGAGTCTTCTTCCTCTGAGGCTGATTCTCGTTGCCCAGACGCTTGCCGGGCTTTATCGGAGCCACCTTCACGGCCTTCGCGGGCGAAGACTCATCGGTGGTGTGGCGGTGCTCGCGCTCGTGCGCGACCGCCGCGTCGTGCTCGCGGGTCTTGTTCGACATCTCCTGGAAGGTCACCAGGAGCGGCGAGGCGATGAAGATCGACGAGTAGGTACCCGCGATCATGCCGATGAACAGCGCCAGCGAGATATCCACCAGGGTACCCGGGCCCAGGGCCACGGAGCCGATGATAAGAATCGCACCGACAGGGAGAAGGGCCACAACCGAGGTGTTAATGGAGCGGACCATCGTCTGGTTGACGGCGAGGTTGACGTACTCCGCGAAGGTGAAGTGCTTCTGGTCGTAGACATCCGCGGTCAGCTCACGCACCTTGTCGAAGACAACCACGGTGTCGTAGAGCGAGTAGCCCAGAATCGTCAGGAAGCCGATGACGGTGGCGGGCGAGACCTCGACCTGCAGGATCGCGAAGACACCGACCGTCACGGCGATGTCGTGGACGAGGGCCAGCAGGGCCGAAGCGGCCATGCGCCACGAGCGGAAGTACACGGTCATCAGCAGGGCCACGAGGGCCATGAAGATGACGAGGGACTGCGCGGCCTTGGTGGTCACCGACGAGCCCCACGAGGGTCCAATCGAGGAGGACTGAACCGAGGTCGTGTCAACGCCGTACGCGGCCGCCAGGGCGTCGCGCATCTGGGCGGTGGTGGCAGAATCCAGCGACGAGGTCTGGATACGCACGGAGTCGGAGCCGACTCGCGTGACCTTCGGAGCACCCTCAACGAGGCCGGTGTCGGCAACGACGCGCGAGGCGAAGGATTCGCTCTGGTCGCTGACACGAGTCACGTCGAACTGGGAGCCACCCGTGAACTCGATCGAACGGTTCAGGCCCATGATCGCAACGAGCGCGAAGCCGATGACGAGGACGGCAGCCGCCAGGCCCACGAACTTCTTGCGGTTGGGAACGACGGCGTAGGACTTCTCGCCGGAGTACAGGGCGTTGCCCCACTGAGCGAAACTCATCATGTCAGTTCTCCCCTTCCTCGGTCACGCCAGCGTTGGCCTCGGACTTTTGCGCTGCCAGGCGCGCCGCACGGCGACGCTCGGCGATCGACATGCCGTCCCCGGCCTCGTCCTTCTTGGGCGTCGAGGTCGACTCGCCGCGCGCGACGACGCGACCGCGGCCCGCGTACACGAGGGCGTTCTTGGCACCCAGGTGCTCCGGATCCAGGCCCGAGAGCTTGTGGCCCTGACCAAAGAAGCGCGTGCGGATAAGCAGCTCCATCATCGGGTGCGTGAACAGGAAGATCACGGCGATGTCGATGACGGTCGTGACGCCGAGCGTGAAGGCGAAGCCCTGAACGCCGCCCACGGCCAGCAGGTACAGGACGACGGCCGCAACGAGGTTGACGGCGTCGGAGACCAGAATCGTGCGCTTGGCGCGGTCCCAGCCCTCTTCGACGGCGGCGCGCAGCGGACGTCCGTCACGGACCTCGTCACGAACGCGCTCGAAGTACACGATGAACGAGTCCGTCGTGACACCGATCGCCATGATCAGGCCAGCGACGCCGGCCAGGGAGAGGCGGTAGCCCATCCACCAGGACAGCAGTGCGATGACCAGGTAGGTGATGATCGAGGCGACGATGAGCGAGCCAGCGGAGATGATCGCCAAGCCGCGGTACTGCCAGATCAGGTAGAGGATGACCAGGAGGAAGCCGATGAGGGCCGCCCACAGGCCCACCGTCAGGTGGTCGGTGCCGATGGTCGCGGAGATCTGCTGCTCGGACTCGACCTCGAAGTTCAGGGGCAGTGAGCCGAAGCTCAGCTGGTTGGCGAGCGTTCGTGACGACACTGCCGTGAAGTTACCCGTGATCTCGGCCTGGCCGTTGGGAATAATCGCGTTCATCGAGGGGGCGGTGATGACCGTACCGTCGAGGACGACGGCGAAGTGGTTACGGTCCGGGGTGCCCTGGCCGGACGTGGAACCCTGCGGATCGGAGTTGTGGTAGCCGTACAGAATCGTGGAGGTTTCCTTGAACTTCTCCGATCCCGCGGCGTTGAACTGCAGGGAGACAGACCACTGGCCGGTCGAGCCGCCGGTCTGCGTGCGCACGAGGCCCGCGGTGGCCGACGAGAGGTCGGAACCGGGAACGGCGACGGGGCCGAGGATGTACTTGATCTGACCGGAGTCATCGCAGGCTGCGTAAGGCTTGTCGGCCGGGCCCTCCACGCGCTTGACGTCGGCGGCGGCCGAGCAGTCCAGTGTCAGGAAGTCGTACTGGACCTGCTCGGTCTCCCAGGCCATGTCCGAGGCGTTGGCGGGCTCGGAAGCGGGGGTGTCCGACAGGACGCCGTCGCCATTCTTATCGGCGATACTCATCGCAGTGGCCTCGTCGAGAGCGGTCGAGCGCACCTCGCTGTTGCCGGACTGCGCGGCGTCAGCCGACTGGGTGGCCTCACCCGACTGGGTGGCCTCACCCGACTGGGCAGCCTCACCCGACTGCGTGGCCTCACCGGACTGGGCAGCCTCACCGGACTGCGTGGCCTCACCCGACTGGGCAGCCTCACCGGACTGCCCGGTCTGGTCAGCCGTCCCGATCTGCGTCTGTCCCTGTGCAGTCGGCATCAAGTTCTGGGCCAGGCCCATGCGCAGCACCGGGCGGAAGTTCATCTGCGAGGAGGCACGGATCAGGTCCAGCTGCTCCTGGGAGGGGGTGCCAGGGATCGACACCATGATGTTCGAGTTGCCCAGAGAGGAGATCTCGGACTCGGACACGCCCGAGGCATCGATTCGGTTACGAATAATCGAGATTGCCTGAGTGATGTCCTCGTCGGTGATCTCGCGCTGGCCCTCGGCCGTCACGGTCGGGGTCAGGATGAGCTGGGTGCCGCCCTTGAGATCGAGGGCCAGGTCGGGGTATGGCGATACCCCCTTGGTGAAATGCCCAAGCGCAAGCGCCGCGCACGCCGCCACGATGGCGACGATCAGCGTCACGAGCGCGCGCACAGGGCGTCGCTTATGAGATGCCACGGTTCTACTTTCCGTTCAGCCTTGATGACTTACTTCTGCTGCTCGTCGGTGTCCTTGGACGAGGAGGTGGTCTCGTCGAGACCCAGGATGGCCTCGCCCTCGTCGCTGGCGTCCTCGACGTCGGCGCTCTCGGACGCCTCATCTTCTTCTGCACGGGCGAGGGGCGGCTGGCCGCCGATCTCGGCGATCATCTCGCGCTCCCAGTACATTTCGTGACCATCGGTCGTCTCCAGGACGACGATGTCACCATCCAGGTCGACGAAACGGCCCCAGAAGCCGACGCGGGTGCGAACCCACTTGCCGGGGGTCACGGCAGCGAGCTGCTCACGCTTCTCCTCCTCCATCTTCTCCATCTGCTTCTTGCGCGAGCGCGAGCTCCACCACATGAAGGCGATCATGACGACGAGCAGGCCCATGAGGGCGTAGTTGTTCATAATGGCTGGTTCACTTTCGATGACGGTCAGGCGCTAGGAGCGCACTGTGACAGTCTAATGCCGCAGGAGGTTTTTGCCTAAGTGATGTCCGTGTGGCGCGGCGCCGGCCGCCACTCGTCGGTCCTTGTCATCGTCGCACGACGAACGGCGAGGCTCGATCGACGAGGCCCGCTCCCCTAGTCGAAAAGGGCGCCGTCGGGGGCGGGCGGGTTCAGGCCGAGGTGTGCCCAGGCTTTCGAGGTTGCCATGCGTCCGCGGTTGGTGCGCACGAGGAAACCCTCGCGCACCAGGTACGGTTCTGCGACAGTCTCGACGGTTTCCGCTTCCTCACCGATGGTGACGGACAGAGTTGTCAGGCCCACGGGTCCGCCGGCGAAGCGACGGCACACAGCCTCGAGAACCGCTCGGTCCAGGCGGTCCAGGCCGGAGGGGTCCACCTCGAAGAGCTCGAGGGCTCCGCGCGCGGCGTCCAGGGTGAGTGTTCCGTCACCATGGACCTGCGCGTAGTCGACGACGCGGCGCAGCAGGCGATTGGCGATGCGTGGCGTGCCTCGCGAACGCGAGGCGATCTCGTGGGCGGCACGCGCGTCGATGGGCGAGCCGAGCAGGGAGGCCGAGCGCGTGACGACAGACTGGAGTTCGTCGGTCTCGTAGAACTCCAGGTGCGCGGTGAAGCCGAAGCGGTCGCGCAGCGGGGCGGGCAGCAGGCCGGAGCGCGTGGTCGCACCCACGACCGTGAACGGCGGCAGCGTCAGCGGGATCGAGGTCGCACCGGGGCCCTTACCGACGACGACGTCGACGCGGAAGTCCTCCATCGCGAGATAGAGCATCTCCTCGGCGGTGCGCGCCAGTCGGTGAATCTCGTCGATGAAGAGGATGTCGCCTTCCTGCAGGCCCGACAGGATCGCTGCCAGGTCCCCCGCGTGTTGGATCGCGGGACCCGAGGTCAGGCGCAAGGAGGTTCCCATCTCTGCGGCGATAATCATGGCGAGGGTCGTCTTGCCCAGGCCAGGAGGGCCGGCGAGCAGGACATGGTCGGGTGTGGCGGCGCGCATGCGGGCGGCGTCGAGGACCAGCTGCAACTGGCCTCGCACGACGCGCTGGCCCACAAACTCCGACAGCTTCTTGGGACGCAGGGCGGCCTCGGCCGCGCGCTCCAACTCACCCGCGTCCGGGGCGACAATGCGCATCGTCTCGATGTCGGGCTGTTCAGCCACGGCCGCCTCCCAGGCTCACCAGAGCGGCGCGCAGCATGTCGGAGGCACCCAAACCGCTGCCCGCGAGCTTCTCGATGGCCTTGGCGGCCTGCGCCTCGGACCATCCCAGACCCACCAGTGCGGCGCTGACCTCGGAGGCGACCGCATCCTCGGAGGGGGCGGGGGCCGCGTCGACGCCGGGCAGCGCGGCCGGCGTGCCGAGCTTGTCCCCGATTTCCAGGGCCATGCGCTGAGCGGACTTCTTACCCACGCCGGGGATGCGCTGGAGCGTAGCCAGATCCTGGTCGCGCACGGCGCGGCGCAGGTCGTCGGGGCGCAGGACGGCCAGGGCTGCCAGCGCGATCTTCGGGCCGATTCCCGACACCGACAGGAGCTTGGTGAAGACGTCGCGCTCGTCGGCCGACTCGAAGCCGTAGAGGGTCATCGAATCTTCGCGCACGATCATCGAGGTGTACACGGTGATCTCCTCATCGCGCGGGGCCGCCTGCGCGAAGGCGGGCGTCACGTGGACGCGAAAGCCGATGCCCCCGACCACGATGTCAATGTGGTCGAGTCCGACGCTTGCGACGATGCCGCGCAGAAGCGAGATCACTGCTGTCCTTTCCCTGGTCACTCACCCGCGAGACCGCGGGCGAACATATGTACGATTCTAGCCGCGCCTGCGCCTCGGGTCGACGGCACCCGTGCGGCGTTGCGCGGCCTGGGCCTCGGCCCACGCCTTCTGAGCGGGCGTCATGGACCCGCGCGAGGTTAGGCGGCCCGATATGGAGACCGCAACCGACGAGTCCTCGGGCGCCCCGAGCAGGCCGGTCCCCCGCCATGCGTGCGTGATCGCGATTGCGAGCGCGTCGGCAGCGTCCGCGGGTTTCGGTGCCTTAGCGAGGCCGAGGATGCGCGCGACCATCGTCTGCACCTGCGCCTTGTCCGCATTGCCGTTGCCGGAGACGGCGGACTTGACCTCGGAGGGCGTGTGGACCGCCATGGGAAGGCCCGCCCGTCCCACGCAGGTCATGGCTGCCCCCATCACCTGCATCGTGGCCGTCACCGACTGCAGGTTGTCCTGGGCGAAAACGCGCTCGATGGCGACAACCTCGGGCTGGTACTGCTCGATGACGGAGTCGATCGCGTCCGCGATCGTGCGCAGCCGAAAGTGCGTCGCCAGGTCCTTGTCGGTGCGGGCGACGCCGACGTAGACGAGGCTCGCTCGACGCGAGGGGTCCACGTCGACGACGCCCAGGCCGCAGCGCGTCAGGCCCGGGTCGATGCCCATGACGCGCATCAGGCGCGGGTCACCATATCGACGAACATGGCGTGAATACGGTCGTCTCCGCCGACCTCGGGGTGGAAGGACGTGGCCATGACGTTGCCGCGGCGCACCGCGACAATCGGGCCGTCGGCACTGTTGCCGGCGCGCGCGATAACCTCGACGCCCTCGCCCACCGATTCGACCCAGGGGGCGCGGATGAACACGGTGTGGAAGGGACCGCCTGCAAGGCCCTCGACGTCCAGGTCCTCCTCGTAGGAGTCGACCTGACGGCCGAAGGCGTTACGGCGCACGACCATGTCGAGCGCGCCGAAGGAACGCTGATCCTCACGTCCATCAAGAATGGACGAGGCCAGCATGATCATGCCCGCGCACGTGCCGTAGACGGGAAGCCCCGCGCTAATGCGCGCGTGCAGCGCGTCGAACAATCCGAAGGAGAGCAGCAGATTCGACATGGTCGTCGACTCTCCGCCGGGGATCACCAGGCCGTCGACCTGATCCAGCTCAGAAACCCTGCGCACAAGCAGCGCGCGGGCGCCGGAGTTTTCCAGCGCCCGCACGTGCTCTGCGACGTCGCCCTGCAGGGCGAGAACGCCGATGGTCACCATCCGCGCTCCGCGAGGCGGTGATCGACCGGCAGGTCGTCGACGTTAATGCCGACCATGGCCTCGCCCAGGCCACGGGAGACCTCGGCGATGACGGACGGATCGTCGTAGAAGGTCGTGGCCTTGACGATGGCGGCCGCGCGCTTGGCGGGGTCACCGGACTTGAAGATGCCCGAGCCCACGAAGACGCCTTCGGCGCCCAGCTGCATCATCATGGCAGCGTCGGCGGGGGTAGCGATGCCGCCGGCCGTGAAGAGCACGACAGGAAGGCGACCCTCGCGGGCGACCTCGGCGACGAGCTCGTAGGGGGCCTGCAGTTCCTTGGCCGCGACGTAGAGCTCGTCCTCGGGCAGGGAGGTCAGGTGGCGGATCTCGTCGCGGATCTTACGCATGTGCGTGGTCGCGTTCGAGACGTCGCCGGTGCCGGCCTCGCCCTTCGAGCGGATCATGGCCGCGCCCTCGTTGATGCGGCGCAGCGCCTCACCGAGGTTGGTCGCGCCGCAGACGAAGGGAACGGTGAAGTTCCACTTGTCGATGTGGTGGCTGTAGTCCGCGGGGGTGAGGACCTCGGACTCGTCGATATAGTCGACGCCGAGGGACTGCAGGACCTGGGCCTCGACGAAGTGACCAATGCGGGCCTTGGCCATCACGGGGATGGACACGGCCTCGATGATGCCTTCGATCAGATCCGGGTCGGACATGCGGGCCACGCCACCCTGGGCGCGGATGTCAGCGGGGACGCGCTCGAGGGCCATGACGGCCACGGCGCCCGCGTCCTCGGCGATCT
>ERZ772786.1002-NODE-1002-length-10987-cov-10.576839_pt1 | contig 10987 bp, 14 predicted proteins | sample MGYA00511473_ERZ772786 | MGnify/ENA primary metagenome ERZ772786 (study PRJEB29015, sample SAMEA2738025) | human oral metagenome | biome: human oral; feature: human-associated habitat; material: saliva | place: China | collected 2252 ...
GAGATGATGCTATTTATGGGGCAAGCCAACCAGCAGTGGAACATACCTTGCCAACGCGTGAAGCACAAGCCAGTGTCATCCATCAATTCGTCCAAGAAGGCTTGAAGCAAAATCCGAAGACCACCTTTGTTTTGACGGGTGATTTTAATGACTACGATTTCTCAACCACAGCACAGATCCTTGCGGGCAACGAACTAACCAACTTAATGGCCCAACATGATGCAGGCGATCGCTATTCTTATTTCTACCGTGGAAGCAATCAAGTTTTGGATAACATTTTTATCTCAAACAACATGGCAGCCAAAGCAAGGTTTGAACCAGTCCATATCAATGCTTCCTTTATGAAGGAACACGGTCGTGCATCAGACCATGATCCTGTCTTGGTCCAAATCGACTTTAGTGGAGCACAAACTCCAGGAACGCCGACAGATGATCAACAAGGAAATACAGGACAACCAACGGATCAAACCAGCCCTTCTTCATCGAATATAGGATCTCAACTAGTCCCTCATCAGACTCAAGCCAATGAACAAAAGAGTTCAACAGCTGAAAGCAAAGAGAAGGGCAAGAACGAAGATGAGAAGCAAGACGACAAGGAAGAGGCAACAACAGAAACCAAGACACCAGGTAAACGGAAAATCCTTCCATCTACTGGACAAGAAACAAGCTATCTAGCTCTTTTTGGAGTGGCAGTAGCTACGATGAGTCTTGTCTGGTATAAGAAGAAAAGGACTACTCACTAACGTGTTTCATAAGAAAGATCTAAAAAAGGAGTCGCTGGCTCCTTTTTTTCTCCTAAAATACAGGACAGATAGTGCCAAATTAGAAACTGTACTAGGACAATGAAAAACACTGAAAAGAACAGTTTCTTTTCAAAAAGAAGCTTAAACTCTTTAAAATAGATGGAATCGTGTTATAATAAAATCCTATAACGCAAAGATACGCTAAACCCTTGATACATAAGGGATTAACGTACCACAATGTAAAAAATGTTCTCCTTTTTAGGAACTTTTGACATTATTTAGTGCTGTTTCAAAAATTGAGACAGCTTTTTTTGCGCTATCTTTTGAAAGGTGACTGTATGTGTCCATAGTCATAGATAAAGTAGCGTGTCCTAGTCGGTGCTGGAGTTCTTTGTAAGGTATTCCAGCATTTAATAACAAACTAGCGTGAGTGTGTCGGAATCCATGGAAACCAATACTAGGAACGTTTGCTTCTATGAAATGCTTTTTTAATCTATTCCCTAGTGTTCTATAATCAGAGTATTTTCTGACTAGACTTGAAAAAACAACTGTTTCATTTTTTCCAATCTTCCAAGCCTCTTTAATTTGTTGGCGCTTGTATTGCTTGAGCATTGTAACCGTCTGAACGTCAATATCAATATCTCTAATACCGCTTTTAGACTTTGGACTATTCGGAACTTTTCTTAAGTTCAATGTTTTAGTGATATGAACAACAGCGTTATCAAGATCAATATCAGACCATTCCAGCGCCAATGCTTCATTGATACGGCAACCCGTAGCAAGTAGGAACTTGTATAGAGTGACACAAAAGAGATTTTTAAATCTTGTTTGATCCAAGCTATCCAGGTATTCAAAGAACTGTTTTAACTCTGAATCTGTGAAATGCTTGATCTTTGCGTTATCTTTTTTTACTTTTGGAACTATTATATCTTTTGCAGGATTGGACTTTATCGCTTGTAATGAAACTCCATACTGTAAAATACTTTTATTGTATGAATGAAGCTGTGCATATTGCTTGAAACCATTGTTGTCTTGGTTGTAATCTCTAGCCCATTTATTCACTTGTTGCTGAATAATGGCAGGGGTCAACTTATCTAGTTTAATATCCCCAAAAGCTGGGCGAAGATAGTTTTCTATTTGCGATTTAATAGATATTCTTGAATTTGGTTTGATCGTGGGAGAGTAAACCTCCCACCAGCTATTCATTAATTCACCATAGTTTTCAAATTGAGTAAAAGCGGTGCGAGTTGCACCATTCTTTTCAAATTCGAATTTTGCTTGTAGAGCCTTATTCTTAATTTCTTTTTTGGTGCGGGCTGAAATGGTTGTTTTGATCTTCTTTCCCGTGATTGAATCAATACCAAGATATAAGCTGGTGCGGTACACTATTGTACCGTCTTTCTTTTTGTATTCTGTAATATTCATGATCGAAAACCTTTCTAATTCATCAGCAGGCAAGCCGTGTTATAGGTTTTAGAATGTGTTTTGGTCATGATTTTTTTTATCACTGTATTTTGAAAGAATTATTTTAGTTCAATTAGTTTATTGTAAATTTTTTCAGTTAAAGCTTTTTGTTGACTAGCAGTAAGGTGCATTGAGGTGCGAATTACAATAGTTCCATACACATAATGAGAGCCAGGATTTAATTGTCCACCATCAAATGCAGATATGTATGTATTACGTTTTTCGGCTTCATCTTTAGTTTTATAAACTTCAATACAACCTCCTGCTTCAGTTCCTTTATCTACTATATCAGTACCGTAAACAGGTTCGGTTACTTGACTATCTGAAAAATAGATAGAAGCAGTATAGCCACCTTGTTTATTTAATAAACCATTAGGGTCATGTTCTTCTGTAGCATGTTGCACTTCTTGAATTGTATCTACTTCTTTCAATCGTTTCTCAATAAAAGTATCTTTAGGGTTTGTAATCTGTGCTAATTGTTTAACGCTGTTTTGATATGCTGTTAGTTTCTCAGTTATATTTTTTTGAACACTAGAATAATCGATAGGTTTCGCGATTTCTTTTGCTTGATCTTCAATTTTTTGTGTATCGCTTTCCATTTTTGGAGCTTTACGAATCGAGTTTTTTGCTTCTTTAACAGCAGTTTTTAAATCTTCTAAAGTCTTAGCTTCCAATGGTTCAGCTTTTTCTTTAATGATTTTTTCAGAATCAGCGATTTGTTTTTCAATTGCTTTATTATTCTGATTAAGAGTATCAACAGACTTTTCAAAGTGACTTATTGCAGTTTGGTGAGGGGCATAAGATAAGAAATAGTAGCCCGCTCCACCAGTAGCAAGAGCTAAAACAACAGCAGTAGTGATAATTTTCTTTTTCATAATGTTTTTCCTAATAGTATTTATTATTTATCGTAAATCATTGTGCCGTTTTGCTCATAAGCAAGGCGGTTTTCGTCTTTGTCGAATACGTAGATGGGCGGTGCTGTAAAATTCGCATCAGTGATTTTGTAAGTTTTTTCCACGTCATTTTTAATTTTCAGCAAGCCGTCCACGGTTTGATGTAGCTGGTCGTTTGTCAGTTCAGACGATGCTACAGGCAACACTACAGCCATACCATCGCTACGATAGTACACGTCCATTTGACTTGAGTCAAGCCATTGCTTGTAAGAGTTTGCGAATTGATCTAATAGCGGTCTAACCTTGCTTACCCGTCCAGTAGCTTTTCTGTATTGCTCCTCGCCTTGATTTTCTTCTTTGCTTTTGGCTTTGGCCTTGTCTACTAGTTCCCATGCCTTTTCTTTTTGTGATTTTTCTGAGCTTGACTCGGTTGTCACTTGCTCGGTTGTTTCTTCTTGACTTGGTTCAGATTCTTCGTTTTGACTGCAACCAGCGATAAATAGAGTGAGTGTAGCGATTGCTACTAATGTTACCTTTTTCATATTATTCTCCTAAATATCTCCATATATCTAAATTAGTTATTTATCAGATGATTTTTTCTTTATCTTTTCGAGTGCCTTTTTCCCCTCTTTGTCTAGTATATGAAATGCAAATATCATAGCACTAAAGGCAAGGATCGTACAAGCAAATAAAAACCAGTCAAACAGTTCACTATTTTTCAATGCTTTACCTCTTTCCTAATTCAGCAGTAATATTTTCAGACCTTTAATAATTTATTTTTTAAGTTTTACTTTGTTTGGGGTGGCAATTGCTTTATCAAAGTAAGAGATATTGACGTGTTTTTTATCAATATTTAGAATAGCCAGCCAGTCACTTATAACATTCTTTAGTATCTCTTTATCTTCCTTTCTACGACTCCATATATATCTATCAAAATCTCTAAACTGTTCTGGTGATCCTGATTGATATCCATGTTTTATTAGAATGTCTGTACGACTAAAAGCATCAAAAAACGTATCTACAGTTATCGGATCAATAACAATTTCTCTATCATGATCTGTAATTATGGCACGGAAACCCGTAAATAAAGGAGCGTCATTCTCTTTAATTAGTTTAATGACACAATACTTTAATTTAGAAACCTCGTTTAATGTTTCTGGGATATCTTGATTGATATCTAAAACAGTATAATCATAGCCTTGTAATTCAACTGCAGGTATTGAGTTCCCTAAAATATCTTTAACAGGTTTAGTACCAATGTCATAACCTAATAAGTAAGCATCTGATACACCAAAGTAATCAGCAATTTTTTTAGCGTTATTTCTACGAATTGCTGTTTCTCCATTTTCCCAACGTTGAATAGTTCTTAGATTTATATTTAATTCTTGTGATAATTTATTTTGAGATAGCCCTTTTGCTTCTCTGAGTTCTTTAATTCGATTCATAAGTTATTTGCCTTTCTTATACATTATAAAACATAACGACATAAAAAGCCATAAAAAAATAAACAATTAAATTTTCTGTTTTATTTACTTGACTTACGGAACAAAATGACGTAGAATAAAAATCAAAGGACTGGCATTAAAAGCCGTAGAAAGGAGAGCGCCCATGATTGTTACACAAGAACAAGCAAAGGCACTGCGACGCAAGAAAGCAGATTTACAATTAAAAAATTATGAATTTGCTTCTGAAATTGGTATCGCACCAGGAACAGTACCTAAAATTTTAAATGGTGATTATAAAGCACCTAAAAGAATCTATGCAAGTTTAATGGAATGGCTTGCAAAAGATTATTGAATGCAACAAAAAAAGGCTCACAGTCGCCAAACTATCAAGCCTTTTTAGATGATGAACTAAAACACAACACAATGCAGGCAAGCCGTGTTATAGGTTTTAGCAATATTATTTACTTAAATTATACCATATCTTGGTATAGAGCGCAAAAAGTTGTACAGGAGGTACATAAAATGGAAACAGAAAAAACAGAATTAGAACTAACAGAATTAGAATTAGAGGAATTTTTAGAAGAGGTGGAAAAGGTTCAGGCACAATTAAGGTTTAACAAAATTGTACAAGAGATGAAAGAGAATGATCCTAATCTTTATCAGATCCTATTTGATTTTCTACATAAGAAACTCTCTCTTGATGAATTGAATGACTTTCTTTCATTGGAGGGTGAAGCACGGCGGGCATATATAGACAGCTACCAAGCTAAATGAGGAGATCTAAAATGATTAGTGATTTATTAGGCGTTGGTATTTTCTTTCTATCATTCGTGAGTATATTCTTCCTTGCTGAGTGTTTCCATGAGTGGGCTGTAGCTTACAAGAAAAGGGGATATATCAGCAAAAGACAGCTAAAACGTATGAAGAAATGGCTTGAGATCATGGAGGCTAGATAATGGCATACCAGCAAGAGGAACGGGAAACAGTTGTAAGATATGATGAGCAGGATAATGCTTGGTACTTTGAATCAAACGTAAGACGGCATATATCAAAGTTTTTGAAAATGGCAAAGGCATTTGAAGAATTGCATGAGGAAAAGGAGGCTGGGCGAGTTGTTTCTATTCGTGCCAAACTTTCAGACCTTGACAACTTTTCAGTAAGTCCATTTGTCAGAAACAAGCGCAAAGGACAAACTAACAATTTAATTAACTCACAGAATCGATTTTGAGGCTCAAAACTAGCCCTTTAATCGGTGAAATTCAACTTGAAATATAACAGGGGTATGATTATACCTCCCAAACGTGCAACCGCAGGAAAAACGATTTTAGAAAGGAATGAATAAATGCACAATTTAAGTATCTATGATAGTTTAAGTGAAGAGAGTAAACAAGCTACATTTGAACAAATGACTCCTATTGTAATAAACCATACAATTAAATTAATGGAAAAAGTTAGTGAATTGAGCAAAAGGTTTGAACCTACGTTACTAGACTTAATCAGTAGAACCAGGTTAAAAAAAGAATTGGAGTTAACTGATAAGACATTAGACAAGTGGGAAGCAAACGGCTTGAAGCGCTACCAGCCCCCTCTAGAGGATACACGGAAAGTCTATTATAAGGTAAGTGATGTTTTGACCTATTTGGGGGCTGATAAATGAGAACAATAGAAGTTACTGTTCACTCTGACAAGTTGACAGCATTGGATTTTCTCAAGGACAATCCAACTTTGGTACTGCGAAATGGAAACTATTTTAAATTTGTTTATTTTGAACCAATTGGAGCAGGATTGACAGACTTTCATACTAAAGGGATAACGATAAGGCTGTGTAATAATCAACAGAAAAATTCTCATTGGAAAGTTGCACGAAAGAACTCTCCAAAACTTATGAAGCCTGAACCATTGGCAGTATTGCAGAAGTTAGAGGCTGGTAAGTTGAACGAAAAAAGAGAAAACCAAGCAATAGAATTGAATGGCTGGTTATTCGATATTATCACGAATGGAATCTATACCAAAGAAGATACAGCGCTTTTTATTCGGTTGTTATTCCTGCATGGTTATAGTTTCGAGCAGGTTACACAGCTATTCTCTTCAATTGTGAAGCGTGTGGCACTTGCAAAGTGCTTTCTAGATGAAATGAAAATAATTTATAAGGGGGTGAGTATTTGAACAATGGCAACAATAAAGCACAACCATATACAAATGCTGGATACAGTCAAGCACTAACTCAAGAGTTCACTGATCTTACAGCGATTAGAGAAACAGAACAGAATAGTTTAAATCTTGACCAAAAAGCAAAGGGTGACGGCTACACTCCTAGTCTAGACAATCTCAGAAAAATCCTTGAGCGTGATACTCGGTTAGCTGGTAAGCTAAAATACAATGAGTTTACAAATGAAATTGATATTTCAAATTCTATTAATTTGAACGGTGCTACTCGTTTAGACGGGGTTGCTGATGACGCTCTAATAAAAGAAATTCGTTTGTATATTGCCCAAAAGTATAAGATCGATTTTAAAAAGTCTGATATAGCTGATGTAATGGAGGTTGTAGCTAGATCGAACCAATACAACCCATTGAGATCATTCTTACTTGAATGTGAACAAGAGTATTCCCATTTAGCAGATCAGAAAGATCCATTTGATATCCTACGATATTATTTAAACGTAAAAGATAATCAATACAATCGAATTATCTTTGATCTGTTCTTTCGTGGAGCAGTTGCCAAAGTATTTGATCCAAGTATAAAGTTTGACTTTGTATTAGACTTAACAGGCGAGCAGGGAGTAGGAAAGACACAGTTTTTTGAGCAGTTATTTACAGATCAATACTTTACAACCGTGGATACACTCACAGAAAAAGACGATAAAGCCCGAATGGTGCGGAATTGGTGCGTTTTTGATGATGAGATGATCGCAACTAGAAAAGCGAGTTTCCAAGTGTTAAAAAGGTTTGTGACTGATAGAAAAATTGAATTTCGCCCACCTTACGCAAGTTCAGATAGACGATTGATGAAAAACTTTGTATTTGTACGGGCTACTAATCAACCTGATTATCTGAATGATCTGACAGGGGAACGTAGGTTTTTAGTTGCTGAGGTATTCAAAGATAACTCTTACCGAGGTAGAAAGTGGTCTGAACAGGATCGCAGGGCATTCTGGGGTGCTATGGTGACAGCGTGGAGAGCAAACAAAACATTAACCTTATCAGACAGTCAAGAACACCTTATAAACACCGTAAGAGAGCGCTATAAGGTTATAGATGATGAACTAGAGGCACTTGAAAGGTATTTATCAACTCCTTACCCTGAAAGAATGTACTTTGCTCCAATCAATGACGGTCTGAGAAGAACTTATATCTATGAGATGATGAACAATGGAGCTTACTTAAATGGTAACGGGGAAGAAGTCAAAATAGATACAGCAAAATACGGGGAGTTAGTTCCCCGTGAAAAAATGTCAATCGCACTATTTTTTAAAGAGGTTTTTCTGATCGATAAGCCTACACCGCAACAAAATGCAAAGATACGGCTTGCAATGCGTGGTAAGCATGCATGGGAGTACAAGAGAAATATCAAGTTTGGAAGAACTCCGACCTCAGGTTTTCAGAAAGTAGGAGAATCAGACTGAGAGTAGAAAAATTAAATATTATGTTCCTACCGCCCTAACTCTTTGAGAGAGTAAGAGTTTCGAACGGTTCTCGTTCGTGTGGGAGGAATTGTTTAGAAAAAATTCTACCACCCTAACCCCTTGAGGCTCTAAGGATAAAAGGTACTCGGTAGGAAAATAATAATATTTTTAATAATAATATTTATTAATGAATTAAATAGGTATTGTTGTTTATATAATATTTTTGTTGCTGAATTTTTTCCTACTTTCCTACCAAGTACTTAAATCGTTGATATAATGGGCTGGGATTGGTAGGATACAACTCCTACCCTTATCCTCCCAAACAAACAGATCCTACTAATGGAGAAAACAAAAATGCATGAAAAAATTTTGATTGAAAAAATGGAAGATGGCTACCTATTTTATTTAAAAAATGGTATAATAGAGAGTGTAAAAGTTCCAGCGTACGGGAAACTTACACTAGTCTATCAACATGGCAAGGTGTGCTATGTCGAAAAGGCTGAAACAATAAAATAGATCTATCGGAACAACCGAGGATGTACCATTTCGTGAAGATTGCATAGGCTTCATGAGAGTTCATTCTCGGTTTTTTGTTTAGGTACGGAAAGAGGTAAAAATATGACATTCACAACTATTAAGAGCGAACTCAAAGCATTTGCAAACAAGAAAGTAGACTATATGCGCTCATACATTGAGTTACAAGAGAAACTAAAAAAAGAGGTTGCTGAGGGCATGAAAGGGAGCAAACAAGCTCAGATCGAACTAGCTGACCTCAAGAGCGAGGGAGAAGCGTACTCACAGAAAACCTATGATAAAATCATGTCTGATATCGAGCAGGAACAAACCAAACAACTTGAGGAACTCAAATCAGAAAAGAATAGCGTGACTGCTGATGATGTGGCTGAATTGATGTTACTTGAAAGTACAAAGGATATTTCATGGGAAGAGTTCGAACAGTATCTAGAGAAATACAAAAACAAACCACTTGCGATTAAAAAGTTATGTGAGATTGCCAAATCTCATACAGATCTAACATTCTTTGACTATGAGAAATACAATAATAAAGATCGTACCGAAAAATTAGCTGAGTACTTAAAGAAACAAGCTAAAACTTATCACAAAGATTTTCTAATTAATGGGGATAAGATGTTACTTGTCACAGCAGAATTAAGTTTAGAGCTTGATGAAACGGCTATAGGACGTTTCTTTGAAGAGAATGGGCTTTAAAATTGTCTGAAATTGCCTCAGAATGTCCGATAGAGAGGGGGGAGGCATGGAAGAATTAACGTTAAAAGAAGAAAAGTTCCTGACGGCTTTAATGCTTGCCCCAAATATGGGCAAGGCTTGCGAAAAAGTAGGGATCTCTAGACGCACGGCACAGCGTTACATGGCTAAAACCACGGTAAGAAGTGCATACCGCAAGATGAGAAACCAAGCAATGGAGCAGGCGACAAGCAGGCTGAATAGTGTGGCTGTGGACGCTGTGGAAGTCTTAACAGCTATCATGAATGATCCAACTATAAGCCCGTATGCACGGCAACAATCAGCGAGGACTATTCTTGAGTTTGCTTATAAAGCATACGAAAATGAAGCAATTATAGAAAAGCTGGAAGAATTAGAAACAGTCATCAGCATAGACAATAAGGATATTTAGAGTTGAATAAAAGAGAGCTTTTAAAGAAAATTGATGAGCTAAAACAGATACACAAGATGAAAACGGGTGGTTTTGTCTTGATAACTGAATCAGATAAAGGGATTGAGTATATCAATGCAAACGGCAAGGACTATCTAGACCATGAAGCCTTGGCAGTATTAAGAACATTTTCAGATGATAGTATCATCATATTCGATAACATAGATGATAGCTGGGAACGTAGAACTATTTCAGATGATTTTAAAGAGATGATATTCTTTCCAACTGTGGAAGATAGAACGGATTATATTCGTGTAAATAAGGGGATCAACCCCCTTTATCATGATGAATCTGATCCATACCATACGATATCAAGAAAAGAGTGGCTTGACTCTTACAAAAATACAAGCCCCTGAACCCTATTTTTAAATGTATTTGAAAAGGAGGCAAAGCATGAATATAGGGCAGGAAGAAAAAAGGAGCAAGAAAAAACTTGCTAGAAATGTACTGTGTCAATATCGCTCTTTATGTAGAATAGCTGGGGTTGATTATCTAACAGGCGATTTACTTGATAGTTGCATAGATCAACAAAATCAGCGCCAAAACATGGCTTTAACCGAGGTAAATCGAATTAGAAAAGCTATTGAGGGTATTTCATCGGCAATTGATAAACGTATCCTAGAAATGAGTTATATCGAGCAAAAAAAGGTGTCTGCTTATGAACAAATGGATATACTTTCTATTTCAAGCAGTAACTATCACAGGCGCAAGGCAAGAGCCTTACTTGAGTTTATATATCATTGGCAATAATATAAACCCTGTTTTACATGAAAAAGCGGTCAAGATATGTTATAATCTAATTAGGTGGTAGGTTTTCGAGTACCCATTGGTACGCGGACGCCTACCATTTTTGAAGATAAAAAAAGCACCGTGTGAGGGTGCTAAATCTTGCCTACTGAACTCATTATTTAATAGATACCCTACGGGGTATTTTTTTGTGAACTTTTTTAAGAACTTTTTAGGAACTTTGTGAACTGTTTAAGTCGATATAATAGAGTGATAGAGTCCTAAAAACGCCTATTTTACAGGCTTTCGGACTTTAATTTAACCATATTATCTATATTGTGATATAATAAAATCATAAAACGTTTTCAAGAGAAGAGGTTCCTCAATGGAAAATGAA
>ERZ772786.1005-NODE-1005-length-10963-cov-5.222681_pt1 | contig 10963 bp, 10 predicted proteins | sample MGYA00511473_ERZ772786 | MGnify/ENA primary metagenome ERZ772786 (study PRJEB29015, sample SAMEA2738025) | human oral metagenome | biome: human oral; feature: human-associated habitat; material: saliva | place: China | collected 2252 ...
CTAAATCGTTAGGTCGGGTAACTGGCGCGGGGGTTCGAATCCCCCATTCTCCGTAAATAAGGGAGTTTAGCATTTGCTATCTCCTTTTCTTGTTTTATAATGTTTTTCTGTTGAAGAATTATTTCTTGTTGTTTGTTTGAACTTGTTTTGTTGAGTTGTTCTGCTCTAATCTGTATTTATTATAAGCGATTTTTAGGATTTATTGGTTGCGGAGATTGGAATGAATAAATTAAAGATGTCTAAATTTTTGATTTCTATTTTGCTATTGGGAATTGTTATGATAAGCTTGATAGTTTCTCCCCTTTCATCATGGGTAGTTTCTGTGACTGGTGATTTTTTGTCCAGTGTTGATCGGGTAGTTGCTATTCCTTTTAACTATTTTGCTAAGGAAAAGAAAAAGGTTGTTCAGTTAATAGAGACCTATCAAGAAAATGAGACACTAAAAGGAACAATTTACAATCTTGAAGATAAGGCAAATATTTCTGATGCCTTAAAATTGGAGAATGAACAGTTGCGTTCTCTCTTAGAGTTACGAAATAATGATCAAAGTGCTGTCAAGATTGCTGCAGAGGTTATTTCTCGCTCTCCATCTACTTGGAAGAATGAATTAACTCTTGATAAGGGGCAGTCAAGCGATGTGACAACCTCTATGCTGGCTATTTCTAATGGTGGTTTGATTGGAGCAGTTAGCAGTGTTTCCGACTCTTCAAGTGTTGTTAGTCTACTTACAAATGAAAAGAATGATAGTTCTATTGCAATTAAGATTCAGACAAAAACTGGTTTTGCCTATGGCATCATTGTTGGTTTTGACACTGAAAAGTCAGCTTTTATCGTCAGCCAGCTAAATACGGTGGATGGAATTGAAGAAGGGGCAACTGTGACGACAAGTGGTCTCGGCTTTTATAATGCTGAGAATGTCTTGGTTGGTCAGGTTTTATCAATATCAGCTGGTAAGGACCAATTAAACAAAGAAGTTTTGGTGAAGCCCGCTGCAGATTTGTCTGATATTCAAGCGGTTCTGTTGGTGAGAAATTAGTATGAAAATTCTAAGAGGAACTTTTTTTACAACTTTGTTTTTATTTCTGATCTTCTTCATTGATGGTCAATTATCAAGAAGTCTTGTAGATCTTTTTGCTGAGAAGTGGCATCCGGCAAGTCATATTTTATTGTTTTTTACGGTTTTCTTGTTTTTAAACTTTTCAAAGGAATATATTTTTTTCCTTTTCTTTACTCTAGGTCTTTTTTACGATGTTTATTATCTACATGTGATTGGGCTTTTCACCTTCATCTTGCCTCTACTGACAGTTGTCATTTATCATTTTCTTTCTGTATTTTTGCTAAATCGCTGGACACGCGTTTTGGCCATTATTACGATTGTTTTCTTTTTTGAAATGATCAGCTTTGTTTCTGCATCATTCTTGCACCTAGCGAGCTTTACATTCCCTGATTTTATTATCTATGCTTTGGTGCCAACTTTAGTATTTAATGCCTTTCTTTTCCTATTGTTACAGCCTTTGTTTGAAAAAGTCTATTTATGATGAATTAGAAATAGAAATGTAACGAATGCGTAATATATAGCCAGAATTTTTTTGATATACTATATAATGTCTTAGTAAGAAGGAGTGTTAATATTTTTATGAAGAAAAAGCTACTTACATCAGTTTTATTAAGTGCGGTGATCCTTTCTCAAGGTGCTGCGCTAGTAAATGTTAAGGCTGATAGTACAGATGATAAAATTGCAGCTCAAAATAGTAAAATTGATAGTTTAACCAATCAACAAAAAGCGGCACAAGCACAAGTTGATGAAATTCAAAAACAAGTTTCAGCTATTCAAAAGCAACAAGAAGTGCTTCAAGCAGAAAATGAAAAATTGAATGCTGAATCTGCGAAACTTACTGCTGAAATTGAAGAGTTATCAAAGAATATTGTTGCTCGTAATGAGTCTCTTGCAAATCAAGCGCGTAGTACTCAAACAAGTGGCACAGCAACAAGCTATATCAACACAATCATCAACTCTGCTTCAATCACTGAAGCTATCTCTCGTGTAGCAGCGATGAGCGAAATCGTTTCGGCTAACAACAAAATGCTGGAACAACAAAAAGAAGATAAAGAAAAGATTGCTGAAAAACAAGTTGCTAACAATGAAGCTATCAATACAGTCATTGCAAACCAACAAAAACTTGCAGACGATGCTCAAACGTTGACAACTAAGCAGTCTGAACTCAAGGTTGCTCAACTGAACCTTGCAGCTGAAAAAGCAACTGCTGAAAATGAGAAAAATAGTCTCTTAGAGCAAAAAGCAGCAGCTGAAAAAGCGGCAGCTGAGGCAGCAGCGGCAGAAGCAGCATATAAGAACCAGCAACAAGCGCAACAACAATCGATCCTTGCTTCAGGAAATACAAGCTTCGCAGCACAAGTTCAAGCTGTAAATAATACAGGTGGAACTCCTGTAGCGGAAGCAGCAGTTGCTACATCAGGAGTTGTTGCAACTCCATCATATAGCCTTTCAGCATCAACTTATCCTGTAGGTCAATGTACTTGGGGTGCTAAGACTTTGGCACCATGGGCTGGCGACTACTGGGGTAATGGTGGCCAATGGGCAGCTAGTGCAGCAGCAGCAGGCTTCCGTACAGGATCACAACCACAAGTTGGAGCGATCGCATGTTGGAACGACGGTGGCTACGGACACGTTGCAGTTGTAACAGCGGTTCAATCTGCTAACAACATTCAAGTATCAGAAGCAAATTATGCTGGTAACCAATCAATCGGTAATCACCGTGGATGGTTTGACCCAACAAATGCACAAGGATACGTAACATACATCTATCCAAACTAATGAAATATGAAGGAGAACGACTTTTCGTTCTCCCTTTTATTTTTTATTGAAAAATTGCTGGAAAAGCGTTACAATGGTAGGTAGGAAAAATGTAATTGGTTACAATAAAAGACGATTTAGAATCTGGAGGGAATCATGTCTTTTTCTGATTTAAAGCTCTTTGCTCTTTCTTCTAATCAAGAATTAGCGCAGCGTGTTGCAAAGGAGATTGGGATGCCGCTTGGGAAATCAACGGTTCGTCAATTTTCTGACGGGGAAATTCAAGTAAATATCGAAGAATCGATCCGTGGAAAGCACGTTTTTATCTTGCAGTCAACTAGCTCACCTGTCAATGACAATCTAATGGAAATTTTGATCATGGTGGATGCCTTGAAGCGGGCTAGTGCGGAGTCTATCAACGTAGTGATGCCTTACTATGGCTATGCTAGACAGGACCGAAAAGCTCGTGCTCGTGAGCCAATTACATCTAAATTAGTGGCTAATCTAATGGAGATTGCTGGAGTAGATCGCCTATTGACCATTGATTTGCATGCTGCTCAGATTCAAGGTTTCTTTGACATTCCTGTCGACCATTTGATGGGAGCGCCTTTGATTGCTGATTATTTTGAGCGTCGGGGCATGGTTGGTAGCGATTATGTGGTAGTCAGTCCAGACCACGGTGGTGTCAGCCGCGCTCGTAAGTTGGCGGAATTTCTCAAGACTTCGATTGCGATTATCGACAAACGTCGCAGCGTTGACAAGATGAATACCAGTGAAGTCATGAATATCATTGGTAAGGTAGAAGGTAAGACCTGTATTCTGATAGATGATATGATTGATACGGCGGGGACTATTTGTCATGCGGCAGACGCGCTGGCAGCGTCAGGTGCTGTGGAAGTCTATGCGAGCTGTACTCACCCAGTCTTGTCAGGGCCAGCTATGGAAAATATCCAAAAATCCGCTATCAAAAAACTAGTAGTTTTAGATACTATCTACCTTTCAGAGGACAGATTAATCGATAAGATTGAGCAGATTTCTATCGCTCATCTCTTGGCAGAAGCCATCGTTCGAATCCATGAAAAACGTCCACTTTCCCCCCTTTTTGAAAGACATAATATATAAGGATTGTGGAGTATTAGAGATTTAGCAACTTGCTAAATCTCTTTCTTATTCCTATTTGTAATAAAATTTTGCTGTAGTACTGCATTTATAGTATAATAGTTCTATTAGATTATCGGAGGCGGCTATGGATTTGACTAAGAAGTTTAATAAGAATTTAGATAAAATTGAAGTGTCTCTGATTCGTCAGTTTGACCAGTCTATTTCTACGATTCCAGGTGTTCTGCGGCTGACCTTGGGCGAGCCGGACTTTCCGACACCGGATCATATCAAGGAGGCGGCCAAGGCAGCTATTGATGCTAACCAGAGCCACTATACAGGAATGAGTGGACTTTTGGAGCTGCGGCAGGCTGCGGCTGACTTTGTCAAGGAGAAGTACCATCTGAACTATCGTCCAGAAGATGAAGTCTTAGTTACTATTGGGGCAACCGAGGCTCTGTCTGCGACTCTGACGGCTATTCTGGAGGAGGGCGACAAGGTCTTACTGCCAGCGCCAGCTTATCCAGGCTATGAGCCGATTGTCAATTTGGTTGGGGCAGAGATTGTCGAGATTGATACGACAGAAAACGACTTTGTCTTGACTCCTGAAATGCTGGAGCAGACTATCTTGGAGCAAGGGGATAAGCTCAAGGCGGTTATTCTCAACTATCCGGCCAATCCGACTGGCGTGACTTATTCGCGGGAGCAGATCGAGTCTTTGGCAGCAGTATTGAGCAAGTATGAAGTTTTTGTCGTCTGCGATGAGGTTTATTCTGAGTTAACTTATACGGAGCAGGGGCACGTTTCTCTGGCGGAATATTTGCCTGAACAGACCATCGTCATCAATGGTTTGTCCAAGTCTCATGCTATGACGGGCTGGCGATTGGGCTTTATCTTTGCACCGGCTGCTTTTACAGCTCAATTAATCAAGAGCCATCAGTATCTGGTGACGGCAGCCAACACTATGGCTCAATATGCAGCTATTGAGGCCTTGACGGCTGGTAAGGATGATGCCCAACCCATGAAGACGGAATACATCCAGCGGCGGGATTACATTATCGAAAAGATGACAGAGCTGGGCTATCAGATTATCAAGCCAGATGGAGCTTTCTATATTTTTGCCAAAATTCCAGCAGGCTACAATCAAGATTCTTTTGCTTTTTTGCAGGATTTTGCTGAGAAGAAGGCTGTGGCCTTTATCCCAGGAGCGGCCTTTGGCCAGTACGGAGAAGGCTATATCCGCCTGTCCTATGCGGCTAGCATGGAAACCATCAAGGAAGCTCTGAAACGGCTCAAGGAGTACATGGAAGACCATGCTTAGACCGTTAACAAGCAAGAGTTTGATTCTCTATAATCGGAATTTCCGAGAAGATGATAAGCTGGTCAAGATTTTTACGGAACAGGCTGGCAAGCGAATGTTTTTCGTGAAACATGCGGGAAAATCCAAGCTGGCACCAGTCATCCAGCCTCTGACTGCGGCAGAACTCTTGATGAAAATCAATGACGACGGACTCAGCTATATCGAAGATTACCAAGCTGTGGAAAGTTACGGGCAAATCAAGGGCGATCTCTTTGTCATGGCTTATGCCAGTTACGTGGCAGCCCTAGCAGATGCTAGTATTCAGGACAATCAGCCAGATCCGGCTCTCTTTGCCTTCCTGCAAAAGACACTGGATTTGATGAATCAAGGACTGGATTATGAGGTTTTGACAAATATCTTTGAAATTCAGATTTTATCTCGCTTTGGCGTTTCTCTGAATTTCCATGACTGTGTTTTTTGTCATCGGACAGGTCTGCCTTTTGATTTTTCCTTTCAATATGGCGGGGTACTCTGTCCAGAGCATTATCACAAGGATGCTCATCGCAGTCATCTCAACCCCAATATTCCTTTTTTGCTCAATCAGTTTCAGGCAGTTCAGTTTAGTGAGCTGGAGACGATTTCGCTCAAGCCGGAAATCAAGCGACAGATCAGGGACTTTATAGATCAACTTTATGATGAATACGTAGGTATTCATCTCAAATCAAAGAAATTTATCGACTCTCTGGGCGACTGGGGCAGTATTTTACAAAACAAACATGAGGAAGAACAGCATGAAAAAAATAGCTATTGATGCCATGGGCGGAGACAATGCCCCTCAGGCTTTAGTCGAAGGTGCCAATCAGGCTCTGAGAGACTTCTCGGATATTGAGATTGTTCTCTATGGGGATGAGGCCAAGATTAAACCTCTGTTGACAGCGACAGAGCGCGTCAGCATCGTTCATACAGATGAAAAGATTGACTCGGATGATGAGCCGACCAAAGCTATTCGTAAGAAGAAGCAGGCCAGCATGGTTTTGGCAGCCAAGGCAGTCAAGGATGGAGAAGCAGATGCGGTCCTGTCTGCTGGTAACACAGGGGCGCTTTTGGCAGCGGGCTTCTTTATCGTCGGACGGATCAAAAATATTGACCGACCAGGACTTTTGTCCACTTTACCGACTGGAGATGGCCGAGGCTTTGATATGCTGGATCTGGGGGCAAATGCTGAAAATACCCCTCACCATCTGCATCAATATGCTATCCTAGGTTCTTTTTATGCGGAAAATGTTCGTGGCATTCAGCAGCCACGGGTTGGTTTGCTCAATAATGGAACTGAAGCCAGCAAGGGAGACCCTCTGCGTAAGGAAACCTATGCCTTGCTGGCGGCGGATGACAAGTTGAACTTCATCGGCAATGTAGAGGCGCGTGACCTTATGGATGGAGTGGCAGATGTTGTCGTAGCAGATGGCTTTACGGGTAATGCAGTGCTCAAGTCTATCGAAGGAACTGCTATTAGCATCCTAGGCCAGCTCAAAAAGGCTGTGCTAGGCGGTGGTCTCAAGGCTAAACTAGGAGCTTTGTTGCTCAAAGATAGCCTACAAGAGATGCGCAAGAGTCTGGACTATTCCAGTGCCGGTGGGGCCGTTCTCTTTGGTCTTAAGGCGCCAGTGGTCAAGACGCATGGTTCAAGTGATGCCAAGGCCGTATATAGTACTATTCGTCAGATTCGGACCATGCTGGAGACAGATGTTGTCGGAAAATCTGTGGTAGAATTTTCAAAAGAGGTGGAAAGAGAATGAATCAAGAACAAATTTATCAAAAAGTAACAGAAATTATCCAAGAACGTCAGGGAGAGGACTTTGTGGTCCAGCCAACTTTGGGCTTAAAAGATGATTTAGGCGCTGATTCTGTTGACTTAATGGAATTTATCCTGACTTTGGAGGATGAGTTTGCGATTGAAATTTCAGATGAGGATGTTGATCGCTTTGAAAATGTCGCAGATATTGTTGCCTATTTGGAAAAGAAACTAGCGAAGTAAGAAATCGACTTTGATTTGAATAGAGAAAAACCTTGGTTTACAAAACCAAGGTTTTTTTAGTGGATTTATTTTGGATAGATATAGCTAACAGCTCCTTGACCGGCGGCGTAAGGATTGAACCAGCCACGGAAGTTGCCAATGTATTGTTTGCCCGCATAGTTGGATTCTTTGATTTGGATGCGGGTATTGGATTCGACATGGGTGACAACACCGACATGCCCATAACCGCCATCGGTCCAGCAAATGATGGCTCCGACTTGTGGGGTGCTTCCTGTTCGGAAACCAGCTGCGCGTGCGCTAGCTGCCCATTGGCCACCGTTGCCCCAGTAAGGACCAGCCCAAGGAGCCAGTACTTTTGCTCCCCAAGTACACTGGCCATGAGGATAAGAGGAGGCTCCAGCATAATCAGGGGTGTAGAGGGTTGGCTCAGGCGTAGTTGGTTTATCAACCTGATAGCTGGTGCCTGTAAGTCCAGTCATCTGTCCATTGAGATTACGGTAAACATGGGTATGGAAGAGTCCATTTCCAGCATGCTGTTGCGTATTGATGGTAAATTTATACAGGCCATTGCCCACTTTGTTAGCAGTGTACCATTTGATGTCATCCTGGCCATTGGCCTCTGACCAAGTTGGTAGAGAAATGGTTCCTGGTCCGAAAGCATCGGAAACGGTCACTTCGTAATTGTAGGTAGAGATTTTATTGACAGAAACCTTGGCTTTGATATTTTCAGCGGAGAGGGTGACGCTGTCTGTCGCATAGTTATGCTCGCTACCATCTTTGTACTTAATGTAGATATGATTGGTGTAGCTTCCAGATAAGGCTTGGTGGTTACGGATATTGAATTGTGCAGTAAAAGTCCCATCTCCATTATTACTTGCCTCATACCACTTGATATTACTTTGATTCTGGGTACTCCAAATAGGGACACGGACGGATTGAATTGCCTTAGATGCGGCAGTTTCAGTGACTTTTACAGTGTAGGTTCCCTCTTCCTGATTGATGTTTTCAACAGAGAAAAGCGGTTTTTGGTCTTTTTGAGAAGGTATTTTTCCAGCATCTATTGTAGCAGTCGCTCCTGCTAAACATGTAAAGGCTGGATTGACATAGCTTTCGCCATAGAGATGGATATGGTAGGTTCCGGTATCGTAATTGTGCTTCTTCAGCTCGACTCTGACGCTATAACTGCCATCAGGATTTTTCCTTGCTTGATACCATTGTAAATCATCTTGTCCCTTATTTTCAGACCAGGTTGGGACAGTGACCTTATACATGGATTCAGGAAGATTTTTGATAAGGATTTCCATAATGCCAGGTTCAGGGAAGCTTGTCTGAATGGTCGGATTAGGTTTTTCTAGATGGAAAGTAGTGCCCGATTGGTAAATCATTTTGCCATTTTTATTTTCATAAGTATCTACGAAATATTTTCCATAACCTTTGTGTTTAGAAAAGTTAAATTCAGTACTCTCTTGCCCAGCTTCATACCAATTAAGATCATCGCCACCATTTTCATCAGACCAAACTGCATGGACAATTTTTGAGTTCCTTTGGTCTTTATTTCGCGTAAAATTGATGCGGCCGGTTTGTCCAGATGTTGTGACGCTTGTCTTGCTAGCAGGCTTATTAACAGTGAAGGTAGTGCCATTCAAGCCAATCATTTTTCCATTTATCTTGATATAAGTATGAACATGGAAGGTGCCATAGCCAGCGTGCTGCCGGAGGTCAATGGCTGTGCTGGATGTCTGAGGCGTGGTGTACCATTTCAAATCATCCTGCCCGTTTTCGTCGGACCAGACTGCGTGGGAAATGGTATAGGGAACCTGAGCCTTGGAGCGGGCATAATGAATCTGCGCCGTATCTCCAGTGACATTGACGGTTACATTGCTGGCACGATCAGTGGGGCCTAGGACTTTATTTCCAGCTTCAGTCGATGTAACAGCTTGAGCTGTGGAATGACTGGCAAATAGCCCAAGGACTGCTCCGGATAATAAAAACAGTTTCTGATATTTCTTCATAAATCTCCTTTGAATAAGTAATTTGGATGATTCCATTTAGATTATTCGGGGAAAAATATAAAAAAAAGAAAAATTTTAAAAGATGATGATAGTTGAATTTCTAATTATTTTAGTTTTATGAAATCTTTGATATTTGAAGTAAAAGTAATGAAATAGTCAAAATACCAGAAATGATATAGGTAGATTTTATTTGTCAGAGATGGATACTCCTAACAAAAGTAGATTATTTCTCTTCTTTTCCTGCTTATCATGGAATAAAACGAACGATTGTGATATAATTTAGATAAATAATTCGTAAAAAATATGGTGATTTTTACGTGATGTGTTAGCTTGGTGCGAAAGCACCTGTGATGATGGACGTTGAGGTATCTTAGCTATGAAGCTTTTAGTTATTGGTTCGGGCGGTCGTGAGCATGCGATTGCCAAGAAGTTGTTGGAGTCTCAGGATGTGGAGCAGGTCTTTGTAGCTCCTGGAAATGACGGGATGACTTTGGATGGGTTGGAATTGGTGAATATCTCTATTTCCGAACATTCCAAACTAATCAAATTTGCCAAGGAGAATGATATTGCTTGGTCTTTTATCGGTCCGGATGATGCCCTGGCAGCTGGAATTGTAGATGATTTTAACCAAGCTGGGCTCAAGGCTTTCGGTCCATCTCGTTTAGCAGCGGAGCTGGAGTGGTCCAAGGATTTTGCCAAGGAAATCATGGTCAAATACGGTGTTCCGACAGCAGCCTATGGCACATTTTCCGACTTTGAGGAAGCCAAAGCTTACATCGAAAAGCAGGGAGCACCTATCGTGGTCAAGGCGGACGGCCTAGCTCTGGGCAAGGGCGTGGTCGTAGCGGAGACCGTAGAGCAGGCAGTCGAAGCAGCTCACGATATGCTCTTGGACAATAAGTTCGGCGACAGCGGTGCGCGTGTGGTTATCGAAGAGTTCCTGGACGGCGAGGAGTTCTCCCTCTTTGCCTTTGTCAATGGCGACAAGTTTTACATCATGCCCACGGCCCAGGACCATAAGCGGGCCTACGATGGGGATAAGGGACCCAATACAGGTGGTATGGGAGCTTATGCGCCAGTGCCTCACCTGCCACAGAATGTGGTTGACACAGCGGTTGACACTATTGTCAAGCCAGTCCTTGAGGGCATGATCAAGGAAGGTCGCCCTTATTTGGGTGTGCTTTATGCGGGCTTGATTCTGACAGCGGACGGCCCGAAAGTGATCGAGTTCAACGCTCGTTTTGGCGACCCAGAGACCCAGATTATCCTGCCGCGTTTGACGTCTGATTTTGCGCAAAATATCACGGATATCCTTGATGGCAAGGAGCCAAACATCACGTGGACGGACAAGGGTGTAACTCTGGGTGTGGTTGTCGCATCTAATGGCTACCCGCTAGATTATAAAAAGAGTGTCGAGTTGCCAGCCAAAACCGATGGCGATATCATCACTTACTATGCAGGAGCTAAGTTTGCGGAAAATAGCAGAGCGCTGCTATCAAACGGCGGACGTGTCTACATGCTCGTCACCACAGCAGATACCGTCAAAGAAGCCCAAGATACCATCTACCAAGAACTCGCCCAACAAAAAACAGAAGGCCTCTTTTACCGAACGGATATCGGAAGCAAGGCCATAAAAGATTAACAGATACTAAATTTATTATGGCGAGCGGAAGCGAGCCAAATCGTCGCAGTAAGAGAAAAAC
>ERZ772786.1007-NODE-1007-length-10955-cov-5.121835_pt1 | contig 10955 bp, 10 predicted proteins | sample MGYA00511473_ERZ772786 | MGnify/ENA primary metagenome ERZ772786 (study PRJEB29015, sample SAMEA2738025) | human oral metagenome | biome: human oral; feature: human-associated habitat; material: saliva | place: China | collected 2252 ...
GATTGTTGTGAATGATAGTTTCTTTCTGCATAGTAGCCTTTCACGTTCGGATATAAAAGGCTAAAATAACAACCTCACACTATTTATGTGATATTACTATTTTAGCACATTTTTTAAAGTTAAGGAGTTAAATAATTTATCACATCTTCCATTTTGTAATAAACTGTTCGAGTTCCCTCAATAGGTGGTTCAAGACGCTTAAGTCCCGTCTTTTCCCATGATCTTAAAGTGTTGGGAGATATCTGTAAAATCGTTAAGAGTTCTTTCTGAGTTACAATCTTTAAATTTTGTTGTCTTTCAATTTGTTTCTGACAAACAGATACTAAGCTAATCAACAATTGTTCAATCTGATCGAGTTTTGTACTTTCAATATTTGTCATCTGCATTTTCCTTTATTGATTTGTCGTATCTTATTGAATCTAAATATTTAGCAAAGAAGTAAGTTTTATCCATAATTAAAGCTAACAATTGTGTATTTTCTTTTCTAGCGAATCTTACTAGTGTGTTAAATTCTGTAAAATGATGTTCTTCAATGATATCAATTACTAGCGAAAGGAATTCATCATTGTTGTTACTGACGATGAATTTATCTAACTCAAAACCGCAACCTGATTCAATTTCGTTGATATCGTACAAAGTCTTTTCAGGATTTTCTGCATGAGTAAAATAGTCATACATGCCTTTAGGTGACATGACGGGTTCTACATGAGCTGGTGTATTGAGATTCTTAGTCAGTAACTCAGAGACCTGAGAATAACTTTTAAGTGAATCAAAATATAATGCTCCGTGCTTGTGGGCTTTTTTAAATTCCCCTGTTTCCTTGTTGATGTCTTTGTCGTGCCATGGGCTGAGAACAAAAGGGATGTGCATGCTCTCTAAAACATCAAGATAACGCTCAGGGGTACTTTCCTGATAGAGAAGGAAAGCCCACTTGTTCGAACGTTTTTCTTTAGCCATTTATTTCCTTTCTATGATTGATGATTATTGGTGTAATGGGGGTCGTAGTAACCCCATTACACATGAATAGATGATTTTGAAAACACGGGGCTTTTGGCTTTCACTATGTGAGCCAAGCCCCATATTTTCCTTCATCTCTTAGTTCCTGAAAACCAAAGTTTATTACCTTTTCGATGGGGTGAAGAAAAATAATAGTGTGGATTTCTATTTGAAATTTCTTCCTTGATATCATCTTCCATTTCTTTTAGTAACTTCTGAGCCTGTTGGGTTCTTGGAATGGCAAGTACGACAGTGATATTTTCCTTTCTTACGTCTACCGTACATCCTAAGATAGAATGATTAAAACTTTTTAAGATGGGATTGATTCGAGTAATGGTCTGGTTCTCTACCATATTCATTGACTCAGATTGTTCATCTTGTTTCAAAAATCGTCTCATTAGAGAGGTTTGGTAGATAGACTTGAAATAATTCCACAGTGAATCTTTTAAAAATCTATGAACAAGCTCAATGATAATCAAAATGGTAGGAAGGAAAATGAGACAAAATGATAATGGTTGAAGGTAAGATTCAAGAGTAGTCAGCTTATTTAGTACTGGTGTCAAAAATCCTTGCATACCATAGGTCTGAATTTTTTCTATTGTCTGAATAAATAAGTTAATTCCAATCTTAATGATAAAGCTAAGAATCCCAAAGCTAATAAGCTTTATATTGAGGTTGTAGGTTCTTTGAAAGAAAGTTTTTTTCATATGTTACAGAATGCCTTTCTTTGTATAGTAAGTAGGGCAAAGGAGAGGTAAAACTTGATAAGGATGTTCATTATCAATAATCTGAATAAGTCCGGTTCCTTTTCCTATAGGGATAACAATGCCTTCAGGATCTAGGTCAGGGAATAGAAATTGTGTTGTCTTCTTGTTGATATTGCCAATTTGAATTAAAACATTTAATTGCTCCCTAACAGATACAGGCATAGTATTATAGTCATAGCGTTGACTGACCAGCAACAAGTGGATAGATGTGGCGCGCCCCAAAAGTGAAATTTGTGATAAGAGAGAGAAGAATGAATCTTTAATAGTTTTGTTCACTCCCTCAGATAACGCCAACACTTCATCAATGACAATCGTCAAATGTTCAAATTTATGATCTGGGTTATCATATAGAATCTCCTGTCTCTGTTGTATAAGATTCAAGCAGATACTCAAATTCTCGTTGATTTCTGAAACAAAGTCAGACTTAGAGCGATTCTTTTGAGGATGTAGAACCGGAATGCCATGTTCGCGAGCCCATCGACTAGGTGTGTCAAATTTGGGATCTACAATTATTAAATCTGAAATGTTTTTTAGTAGGCTAAGAAAATAGGTCAGAGCGTAAGACTTACCCGAACCGCTATTTCCTGCGATAGCCATTGAAGTTACTTTGTTGTAGTCAAGAGTGAGGTTTTTCATTATAGGAATCAGATGCCCTTTTTGATTATCTGAGAATTCTTCCAAATCAGAAATTACTAACCGTTCAGAGATACCTACTCTCCAAGGAAAGAAGAGTCCACGTTGAACATGGATATCATCTGTTTCTAGTGCCATAAAATAAGCCGAATTTTGTTTGAGAAGAGTGAAGCGAGGATATAGAGAGGCATTTGCAATCAGAAAAATTTTTTTATAAAGATCATCATCAATGATATAGCTAGCTGGCAAACGAGGAAGAAAGAGAAAACCTTCTTCCATAATTTTGCAGTCAAAACTATTAGTATAGCTAGTTTCCCCTTGCATAATACTTCCTAGCCCCATGTTTAAGCTTTGGAGCAAATACTGCTCTAGTTCTTTTTTAGTCATTATTTAATCCCCTTGACATTTTCTGCTTTAAAGTAGACATTGAAGCCTACCTCGCAAGCTTGTAAATTATCGAACTGTACCAAGGTCATATAGGTGGGAAGTTCTATTTCGTTTTCAAATTTGACACAAAAAGGTGGAAGCCCCTTCTGAGAGAACCAGGCTTTATAAGCAATGATTTCACCCGTTGGTTGACCGTCTTCAAATTTAATTTGTGTCTCCAATTCTGTACTCAAGCAATAAATACCTTGTTTGTTATCAATGTATTCATTGGCAGTATTGGCTGAATAGCCACCTTTACGATTTCTTGTTTTCATTAGTTTTACCTCGTATTTAATTTTTGTCTTGGCCAAGAACAATTTCAGTTTAACGTAATTTCATGAAGTAGACCGTCAGTTTTTCTGACAGTCTATTTTCAAATTTGTGATACTAAACAAGCTAATTCAGATAGCCAATCGGTCAATTTCTCAGCTATTTGATGAGAAGTTTCTTCCGCGGGGAAATTTGAAATAAAGTTTGACAAAGAACATAGAAAAATTTCTTTGTTTTTTTCTATGAATTGAGATACTTCTTTCTGTGAGATATTAGAAATTTTTTTTGCTATTAACTTTTTTAGAAAAGTATTTTCAAACGTAGGATCTATCAAAATTGTAGATATTATATTTCCAATAAGTAGTAGTTCGAATTCAATACTCGGGAAAAATAATTCCCTAGGATTTTTATAATCTAAACTGGTCTGAAAAGCTAACGAAGCATTAAAACTAATATTTCTTTTTCCCTTTAGAATTTGTCCAACTGTTGTTTCGGATAATAACTCAACTTCCCCTTCAGCTACTTCATATCCAATTTGATTGTGTAACATTTCTCGTTCATTAAGTATTTTTTTGAGCTCTTCACCTAGTAACTTGCTATACAATTCTGTTATCACTTTTCTATATGATGTCATTTTGCTTCCTTTGCGTTCGAAGACGGAAAGAAACCAAACAGAGTTTAACCGAATGGTACAAAAAAGCACACCAAATAAACGGCGAGACTTAACAAAATATAGATAGCTAATATGACTGTCTATATTTTGAGTTTCAATCCGTCAATTTGATGGCCATCAAAAAGAACTATTTAATTATTTATCAAGTTTTTCTTGATAATTCTATTTTATCTGAAAAAAACTATTTAATTTTCGGCCAATAAGACTATTAAATCAACACTTGGGAAGTTTTATAGATTTTTAAAAAATGAAACTTCCTAAAAAATGATATAATTAAATTATGGAAAGTAAAAATTTTGATTATAAAAAGTTAAATATTATTTTGCAAAATGAGAATATATCAGTTGAGCAACTTGCCAAAATGACAGGAAAAACGACTAGAGCAGTTCGTCCATGGTTAAATGGAACCAGTACACCACATAAAAGTACTTTAAAAAAAATAATTGAAGTTCTACATATTTCTGAAGAAAGTATTTCAAAGACAGGTGTACCAATAAGAAATAAAGAATACGAAGTGATAACAGAAACACTAGATTTTCTTTTTGAATACTACCTACCGTTATTTGCATACTATACTCGAAGTAATGAAGGATATCAGTTAAATAAAAAGATAGACAAACTCAATAAATTAAATTCAATACATAGCGATTCTATTAGATATAGATCTAATAAAGAATTATACAAAAACAAGACATCATTAGATTGCTCTCTAGATAGCATTATTAATGAGATAAAAGAGTATGTTCAGAAAAATGATTTCCCCTTGGAGGAAATGAAAGAGATTTCAAAGAATATGATCTATGAAATAGCAGAATCTAGTGTACGTAAAAAATATAGAAATTTTGATAAATATGAACTTTACCGAACTACTTGCCTTGAAAGCATAATGACAATAGACAGAATTTTAAAATCCTCACCAACTCTATTAAGAATGTTGGGAGAAAGAACTATTTTAAATTATTCGGATGAATTACTTAAAGATGAAGCTACTCTTTCTTCAAAACACGAGATAGATTCTCACATGGGTATTGTTGTAAATATCTTTTCTTCAAATATAAGATTAATGAATAATATCTTTATTCACGAACTAGAGCGATTCAGTTATTTTTCTGCATATTATTTATTTCTATACGAACAAAGCATTTTGGAACCAAATTTTATAAATTTACCAGTTCCTAATAAAGAATTTTTGATATATTTAAATTGGAAGATATACAAGAGTGATGATGATAAGTTTGCTAAAACTATACTTGATTCTTTGGAAAAAAAGATACAAGACAAAGTCGATTTTCTTTCTAGTCATAGTTCGTATATTGAAGTGGTTGATAATTTTGCCCCACTAGTAAAAGATGATGTTCGATTAGCTTGCATATCGTATTTGAAAAAAAATATAACAGACTATTCAGTAACCTTACTAAGCATTTTAGAAGATTTACCAATACAATGGACAAGGGGGAGTTAGAATCTTCAAGTTATGTGTAAATATTTATTAAGGAGGAAAATTGATTTAAGTTAGCCCTAATAACGGCATGCCCAAACACTATATAATATTAACGCGATAAAAAATAATCAAATGAACATAAGGAATATTAAAAATATGTCAAGCCAAAGATTTCATGCCCCTAATAGTGTAATAGAACCATATCAATACGATAGGGTTCAAAACTATATTGAATCGTATAGGTCTTCAACTGAAATTAATGATTTAATTGAAATATATTTGATTCTAAAATTATTAAAAACAGAAAGTGAATTCTCAAATTTTAAACATCTAATTAAACAATTTAATTCTGATTTATCTAGGAATTTCCCCGTTTCAATGTTTGAAATAGATTATAATAGCATTGATGTTTCATATAGGAATGTTTTCTGGGAATTGGTACTGTTTTTAGGAAAAATTAATCAAAATGACGTTAAAGATTTTGAATTATATATTAAAAAACATAATATTCAAGTGATAATTCTTAAATGTGTTTCAGAACTAATTAATTTATTTCCACAGGTTATAAAAAACAATTTTCTTTCACTATCCAGAAATATCGAGTTCTTTTTGAATCATCAATCAGGAAAATTTACAGATTCAAAAAATGGATTATACATTAGATTGGGAATTACAAGTAAAGAGATAAATGATTTAGCAAAAAAATATTGTGAGAATGATTACACAAACCCCAATTATTTACAAATGATAGTTGAGTATAAAAAATTAAGTGAATACGAGTTTAATGATGAAATTAAGCTTTTAGCAAAAAGAGCAGCTGATGAGTTTTGGGAAAGGCATTCTGAAACCAATGAGGGAATGCAATATTCTCAGTCCGTAAGTATCTCTCCTTTAGAATTAGATCAGTTATATGTTTGTGAAAATAACAGAATCATTATTAATAAAACGATACTGGATGAACATCATGATTTCCCAACCTTATTAAACAATTATATTTATATATTTGGTTTTTTTAATTATGAAACAGGATTGCCTTGGTTAGTTGCAAATGATGAAACTTTTAGTTTTACTCGTTTATTTTCCCCAAAATCAAATGCTCATTTCGAAGACTGCGATACTCACTTAAAATTGTCATTTGGTTTATTATTTTATGCATATTTTGATTATCTAAAGAAAAATGATATTGATATTGAGGAGATTATTGATTGGTACTTCAACATTTATTTAGAAACTGAATTGAATATAAAAGGATTTCACTTCCACGCTTCCAATAAAGAATCATCTTATTACGAAAGAGGAAAATCTATAATTTGTGAAATGGATAGTATCCTAGACCAATACGAACTATTTTTTAGAAACAGGGAAATCGACCAGGGGTTATTAGAGATTAGATCTAAAGCCTCTTCTTATGTATCATTAAAATCATTTAATGAGAAAAAATTTTTAAAATTGAGCAATACTTCTGATAATTCTGCTTTATTCTCAGTCCTTTTCTCTGACCAAAGTCCCCTAAGCTTCATCTCGTCAACAAAAGAACATTCTACATTCTTTAGACATATTAAATCTGGTGTAAAAATTACAGATTTTGAAGACTATCAAGTTAAACAGATAAAAATTCTAATAGATCAAAACCTTCTAAAACTTTCAGATGAATTGATAACATTTACAAATTTTCAAGAAATTAACATTTTGAATAAATTATGGAGGTCAGGTACATATTGTCTGTACTATAAAGATAAATTGGTACTAGATATTGCAGAAGACCTTTGCAAAAAAGGATATTGTGTATATTCAGATAAGCTTTTTTCTGAACATGAAACTAATTATTTATCTTATATTTTGGATGATAAAAAATATGGTAATGGATTAAAGATTAGGAATAAATTCGTTCATGGTAAATTTGCTTATAAAAGCGAAGAAGAGCATATCCAGAATTATTTGGAGTTGCTTCAGATTGTCATTTTTTATGTAATGAGAATCAATGATGAGTTGGAATTTTACATAAATTCAACGTGCACTAATTAATTATTAGTCATTATAGTTCAGATTTTGGAGTGAATTATTATTTCAGGGTATATCTAACTATACATTGATATTGGGAAATTTAGGAGAAATTATGAACAAAGAACTTATAACAGAGTTATTTAAAAGAATATTCTTATTTATATGTTTTATTAGTATACTCATATTTCTAGTCGTCATACAATACTTTATTAATGGTACGCAGGGATTAACAGAAAGTTTGTCCAAACCTTTAGATGGAAATTTGTTAGAGATCTATTCTTTTATTGTATCTTTGCTATCTTTATTTGGAATATATTTTGCTATTATTCAATTTGCTGTTGAAATGTCCTCAAATAATAATACTTTTTTTGGTATAAACTATGCTAGAGTCATTTTAGAAAGTTCTTACTTAATTAAATTTTTAAAGTCAAAATTGTTTTATATTCTTTTAGGACTATTAACAATATTGCCAGTAATATATAAAGTTTTTAAAGATTATTTATTGATTATTCTACACAATAGTTTAAGAATGGAATCATTTACTAGAATAATAAGTTATAGTTGGAACTCTATAGCTTTGATTCTTTTATTAATTTTCATTATTTCTTTATATGTCGGTTTTTCTAAAATTTGGGATATTACGGCTAACAATGATTTACATAAACATCAAAAATGTTATAACAAAGTAAAATACATAGTTTCTCAATTATATGAAGAGTACAGAGCATCCGAAGAGGAAAAATATGGACCAGATCCGCTAGATATCTTTTTTTATAGCATTTCGGATTTAATCTATAAATTTGAAGAATCAAACAATGAACCAGATTATTTTTTAAATAATCTATTGGGAAATATTGATTTAAAAAATATCAAACGAAAAGATGAATTTATAGGTAGATATTTAGATTTTGTAAATAATAAAAACATGAAATTAATTCCTCTTGACGAAAATATGGATTATAACTATACATTTTTAAGTAAAATTGGTGAAAATGCTAATCTTAACTATGTTTATATGGGAACTTCTATTTTTGATAAGATTCAAACTTCTTTAAATAATCAAGATACAATTATATCGGACTCCTTAGCAAATTTCATTAAAGTTGTCTTTAATCAATGCAGTTTTAAAATGACAAATGATTTAGTGGATTTATATCTAAATAAATGTAGTTTAATTATTCCACTAGAAATAAGTCTACTTCAACTAGGAAACATTTGTAAGAAGGATATCAAAGAGAATATAGATATTTATTCTAATCTATTTAATATTTGGATTAAATTATTCATTCAGTACGAACATAAACAAATTGAACTCATATTTCCAGAAAATGGCGAAATATTCTTACCTCGAGAGTATATATATCTACCAGTGTTTGAAAATATATTTGTGTATGCTTCTATATTTTATAAAAACAACAATCCAAACTCAAAAATTCTAAAATACCTATATAATTCATTAGATAGAATTTGTAAAGCCATTTATGATGGAGAATTAGAGATGGGAAACAGTAACATCGATGAAGTAAATAAAGATCTGTATACCAAGTTAGCCCGTAATTATAACGATATCTTACCTAGCTAGTATATTTATATATTAAAGAAATGCTATCTATATTCCATAATTATTAAAATCAAAACGTTATTTTAAATAATCGGAGTATTTGCCTTTTTATTGAGTACTAGGAAGTAAAATAATAGATCGTATTGATTTTTATAATCTGCAAAGTTATGGGCCTCTATATTTAAAATAAAAAAAGACAGTAGATTTCATTCTACTGTCTTTTATATATCCGAACATCTAATTTATTTCACAAAAAATGTAGTCACTCGGTTGATTTTTATTGCAATACATTGAAATTTGAAAATTCAAGAATCGCGTTAAATCAAGGTTTTTTTCGTTTCTACTGAAACGTAATGACCCACTATTTAACCTCGGGAAAATATTAATTACGTTTCAGCATACAACTTAAGAACAAATCATCATTAAACTATTAACTTCATAAGTTATAAATATCAATTGCGACTTCTATTAAAAATCAAGTAGACTAAAAAAAATATACTCAAAGAAGTTATCATTAATACTGTTTTATTATCAATAAAAATATCTAAAACTTGAATAACAGAGACTAAACTAATAATAAAAAGTATAATTTCCATTACTTTTTTCTTTTGAAACTCATTAAATTGATTTCGCTCCTTTAACAAATTGAATTCCTCTTGTTTAATTTTTTCTATATATTCATCAGGCTTGAAGTAAGAACTTTTTTGTAAATGACTAAATAAATTAAAAACAGCTATATGATTAACTCGATACATATAAAGAGAAGATCTTTTATAATTGTGAATCCACTCGTTAAATTTAATCAACTGTCCCTCATTTGAAAGTTGGAATTTTTCCAGCCCATCCATAATAGTCTCATCAAGACACACTAACTGAAAAAATGGAGTGGCTGAAGATAAAAAGAAGCTCGCTTGTCTTAAAAAATTTGATTCAAATTTGTCAGAATCATCCTCACTCCATACTATATAATTTGCTCCTTTATTTATATAATTAATACTATCTAAATTATAATAGTTGGTTAAATAGTTTTTTGATTTAATTTCTGAAGATACATTGTTAACACTATAGGGAGCATTTATCATCCATGTATACAGTTTATTATTTTTAAAAAAATCCATTTTATTCATCTGCTTCATATTTGTAACAAAATGTAAATAAAATATACTCTCAGTTAACTTCAATCCTCCGTTTATGGAGGAAAGTTCTTTTTTTATATACTTCAATATATCATCAAGTTGATGTTTAGTATTTAAAGAATACTCTCTATCACTCTTTTCAAAATCAGGAAATATTTGCCATCTCATCATTGTAATCGGATGAAAAAAGTCAAATCTATAGAATGATGATCTTAAATCTTCAAATAATTCTATGACTATTGATCCGTTTTGAAAAACAGTGAGTGTCACAAAGAAAAAATGTAATTCTTCCTCACTATCCACTTCTATTAAAGGAGCAAAAATAAATTTAACAAATTGATTAGATTTAGAACTAAAAAGACAATTTTGTTTTCCTTTTTCTAATTTTACAAAATATAAATCTAGATAATTGTTAGTTTTCTCATCTATTTTGCTTTTTAACCGATTCAATTCTTTCGGAATCGTCCATGACTCGTATCTTTTTATAAAAAGGTCGTTTTCTTCCGTACCTATTAATTCCATAATTGTAGCAGGATGATTCTCAAATTTCTTAGTGATTATTTCTGTTAATTTGTTATTTTCTATTTTATATAAATCAGTACTAAGCATGTAAAAACAAGTTATTTTTACTTCTTCTATTTGTTTAGAAATCTCAGGAATTTTTTCAGAAAAGTTAATACAAGTTGTTTTTTTCATATTATCTACCCTTATTTTTTGTCATGTTAATTATATCAAAATTTAGTCTTATTTAATTTTAAACAGTTAAAGTTCGTTTATTTCAATATAACAATAATAATATTAATTGATAAATTGTAAAATATAGTGCAACAAAAAACTCATAGCATTTGATTGGTGTAAACTGTAAGTAACTACACAAACAGAACCCGAGGAAAAACTATGAGCTACTTCCATCTTGCCATAACCGACCGAATAAAGATAGAAACCTACTTGTAATTAGGGTTGAAACCTTGCCAAATTTCAAGTAATCTTGACGTCCAAAAGTCTACCATTTCAAGAGAGTTAAGACAATGCCAAAATGGTTATTCCG
>ERZ772786.1011-NODE-1011-length-10918-cov-11.513854_pt1 | contig 10918 bp, 6 predicted proteins | sample MGYA00511473_ERZ772786 | MGnify/ENA primary metagenome ERZ772786 (study PRJEB29015, sample SAMEA2738025) | human oral metagenome | biome: human oral; feature: human-associated habitat; material: saliva | place: China | collected 2252 ...
TCCGCGACGAGGCCGTCCACGGCTACTACATCGGCTACAAGTACCAGCTGGCCGTGAATGAGTCGAGCCAGGAGCGCCAGGACGACCTGCGCGACTACACGTACTCGCTGCTGTACGAGCTCTACGAGAACGAGGAGCAGTACACGGAGGACCTGTACGATCCGCTGGGCCTGACCGAGGACGTGAAGAAGTTCCTGCGGTACAACGCGAATAAGGCGCTCATGAACCTGGGGTATGAGGCCTTGTTCCCGCACGACGCGACTGACGTGAACCCGGCTATTTTGGCGGCCTTGAGTCCGAACGCGGATGAGAACCATGATTTCTTCTCCGGTTCCGGCTCGTCCTACGTGATGGGCGAGGTCGTGGACACGGAGGACGAGGACTGGGATTTCTGATCCGATCGGGCATCTGATCGCCGGTGGTGCGGCCCGGGCGCGGTTCGCGGGGGTCTCGCTCGTGATGTCGGCGCGGGCTGCTCAGTATCCGCGGTACGTGGGTGGCGCCGTCGTGGCGCTTGCAGTCTGATCGTGCTTGCCTGTCGTCACCAGACGACATTCTTAGACTTTGTATCCTCCACCACACTTAATATCACACGCGCAACATCTACATCAGTCGCCACAGACGCATCATGACGCGGTATTCCCCGTCATGACGCGCCTTGCCAGCGAGCACAATCACCTCCCGACAACACGAACATCACGACTGATGGGTTACCCACACTAATTATCGCGGCTAAACTGGGAACGGAAGCAGCCTCGCTTCCACACACAACGTACGTCGCGCACATCGCGCGGGGGAATGAGGAGAACACGACTATGAGTATCTTCGACCGCTTCGAGAGCGCCGTCGAGCGAGGCGTCAACGGCGCCTTCTCACGCGTGTTCCGGTCGGGGATCAAGCCCGTGGACATCACCACGGCGATCCGCCGCGCCATGGACGAATCCGTCCAAGAAGTCTCCGCCTCACGCATCATCGCCGCGAACCACTTCACCGTCTACGCCTCGCGCACAGACCTCACCTCCCTCGAGGCATCCCTCGACGTCCTCGCCGACGAATTCGCCCAGCAGGCCACCGAACACGCCGCCTCCAACGGCTACTCCCTCCTCGGACCCGTCACCATCGAGTTCATCGCCGACGCCTCCGAACCCAGCGGCACCCTGAAGGTCGACGCCGAAAACCGCCGAGGACCCGCCGCCCCCGCCACGGCCTCGTCCGCGTCCCCCGAACACCCGATCATCGACGTCGACGGCGAAAAGTGGCTCCTCACAGAACCCGTCACCGTCATCGGACGAGGCTCCGAAGCCGACATCGTCGTCAACGACTCCGGCGTCTCACGCCGCCACCTCGAACTACGCATCACACCCACCGGAGTGATCGCCACCGACCTGGGTTCCACCAACGGGACCTTCGTTGAAGGCCACCGGATCGACGCAGCGACCCTGCTCGACGGCAACCAGATCGTCATCGGACGTACCAAGATCCTCTTCTGGACACACCCAGACCAGAGCGGAGTTTAATGAAGTGACCACTGACCTCGCATTTACCGTCTTCCGCATCGGGTTCCTGGTGCTGCTCTGGCTCCTCGTGCTCGCGGCCGTCAACACGCTGCGACGCGACATCTTCGGCACCGTGGTCACCCCGCGCGGCAAGGGACGCGACAAGGCCGCTTCACGCCGTAAAGCCTCGCGAAACAAACGCAAGGATAAGAAGCGCACCTCCACCAACCCACTGGCCCCCAAGGACCTCCTCGTCACAGGAGGCCCCCTCGTAGGCACCATGCTGCCCCTGGGCGAAGCCCCCATCGTCATCGGCCGCTCCCCAGCGTGCACCCTCGTCCTCGAAGACGAATACGCGTCCAGCCGCCACGCAGCACTCACCCCCCAATCCGACGGCTGGTGGATCGAAGACCTCTCCAGCCGAAACGGAACATTCATCGACGACGAGCGCTTAAACACCCCTCGCCAGCTCAAGGTCGGCGACATCATCCGCATCGGCCAGACCACGCTCGAATTGGTGGGTTGACATGTCAGCAAAAGCCGTCCAATTCCACTACGCCGCCCGCTCCGACGTGGGCCTCGTGCGCTCCAACAACCAGGACTCCGGCTACGCCGGCGCTAACCTCCTGATCCTCGCCGACGGCATGGGCGGACCAGCCGGCGGCGACATCGCGTCCTCGGTAGCCCTGGCGCACCTGGTACCCCTCGACACGGACTCACACCCCGCAGACTCGATGCTGCCCCTCCTGCGAGAGGCACTCCTCGACGCACACGAGGAACTCACCGACCGCTCCAGCCGCGACCGCGACCTCGAAGGCCTAGGCACCACCTGCATCGCCCTCATGCGCTCCGGCAACCGCCTGGCCATGGTCCACATCGGCGACTCGCGCGCCTACGTGCTGCGCGGCGACACCCTCACGCAGGTCACGACCGACCACTCATTCGTCCAATACCTGGTCGACACCGGCCAGATCACGCCCGAAGAAGCCGAACACCACCCCAACCGCAACGTGGTGCTGAAAATCCTCGGCGACGCACAGGCGGACGTGGCACCCGATGAAACCATCCGCACCGCAGTCGTCGGCGACCGTTGGATGCTGTGCTCCGACGGCCTGTCCGGCCTGGTCTCCCCCGAGACGATCGGCCAAGTCATGGCCGACTTCAAGGACCCCGGCGAGTGCGCAGAAGAACTCATCCGCCTGGCCCTCCTGGCCGGCGGCCCAGACAACATCACCTGCGTCATCGCGGACATCGTCCCCGCCGGCACCTACCCGCCCGCGCCCCCGCAGATCGTCGGCGCCGCAGCCATCGACCGCAACGCCAAGTCACGCGGAGGCGAAGGGGCGGCAGCCCGCGCGGCCGCTCTGGGAGCAAAAGCCTCGGGCGGTGTGACTGACGACGGCGACGCCCCCCTCGAACTCAAACCACATTCCTCTTGGTGGACGCCCATATTCGTCTCCCTCGTCACCGTCCTGGTGATCGCGGCCTCCTGGATGTCGTGGAAATGGACGCAGACACAGTACTACGTGATCGGCCAGGACGGCTACGTCGTCATCTACCAGGGCATCCCCCAGTCGATCGGCCCGTGGAAACTCTCCCACGCGATCGAGGTCTCCGACGTCGCACTGTCCGACCTGCCCCCCGTAGACCAGCAGCGCCTCGAAACCCCGGTCCTGCGCTCCACGCGCGCGGACATCGACGCCTACATCGCGGGTCTGAAGCGCTCCGCCGTGACGCCAGCGCCTACGCACGAACAGTCCGGCGCCCAGAACCCCCAGTCGGGTGAGGGGCAATCGGGCGCACAGAGCGGAGGCAACTCCTGATGGCAACCGTCTCGATCGCCCCCGCCCGTCCGCGCCGTTTCCTTGAGCTGGGCCTCATGGTGCTGGCCCTCGCGGTCGGCATTTCCGGCTACGTGCTCACCTCCCTGAACTACACGGGCGCGGTTCCCGCGAACCTGCTGCCACAGGTCGGCGTGCTCGTCGCGCTCGCCATCATCGGCGAGATCGGCGTTCATTTCCTGGCCCCCTACGCGGACCCCGTGATCCTGCCGGTCGCGGTAGCTCTCACGGGGTTGGGTCTGGCGATGATCTATCGCCTCGACCTGTCGTACGCGCGCAGGGACGAGGCCGTGGTTGGTTTCCGGCAGGCGTTGTTCGTGGGCATCGCGATCGTCATCGCGGCCGTCATTTTGGTGATGCTGCGCGACCACCGGATGGCGCGCCACTACACCTACACCTTCGGCGTGCTCTCTCTTCTCCTGCTGCTGCTCCCCATGATCCCCGGCCTCGGCCAGGAGACTTACGGCGCGCGCGTGTGGATTCACCTGGGACCCGTCTCGATTCAGCCGGGCGAGCTAGTGAAAATCACGCTGGCCATCTTCTTTGCGGGCTACCTGGTGACGAACCGCGACAACCTGGCCATCGGAGGACGCAAGTTCCTGGGCATGCGCCTGCCGCGCGGACGCGACCTCGGCCCGATCATGGTGGTGTGGATGATCGGCATCGCCATCCTCGTGCTCCAGCGCGACCTGGGAACCTCCCTGCTGTTCTTCGGCCTGTTCGTCGCCATGCTGTATGTGGCCACGAACCGAGTGTCCTGGCTCGTCATCGGTTTTACGTTGTTCGTGCCCGCCGTGGCCATCGCTGTTCACTCGTTCAGCCACGTCCAGACACGCTTCAACATCTGGCTGCGCGCCCTGGATCCCGACGTCTACGAGAACGGCTCCTACCAGCTCGTGCAGGGCCTCTTCGGCCAGGCGTCCGGTGGCCTCATGGGCACCGGGTGGGGCCGCGGATACCCACAGCTTGTCCCGCTGGCTAACTCAGATTTCATCCTCTCATCTTTCGCCGAAGAGCTGGGCCTGACGGGCATGGCTGCGATTCTCGTCCTGTACCTGATCCTCATCCAGCGTGGGCTGCGTGCCGCCTTGACGGTACGCGACGGCTTCGGCAAGCTCCTGGCGACCGGCCTGAGCTTTTCGCTGGCGATTCAACTGTTCGTGGTCCTTGGTGGCATCACGCGCATCATCCCGCTGACCGGCCTGACGGCACCGTTCCTGGCCGCTGGTGGTTCCTCGATGGTCTCGTCGTGGATCACCGTTGCCCTGCTGATCCGTGTCTCCGACGCCGCGCGTCGTCCCGCTTCGACGCCGGCTCCGTGGAACTCGGGAATCCAGCCGGCCGTAGGAGTGGGTGAGTAGCGCGTGAACGCACAGATCCGCAAGATTTTCGTCATTGTCCTGCTGATGTTTGCCATGCTCGGCCTGGGCATCACGAACACGCAGTTCATTTCTGCTTCCTCGCTCAACGAGGATCCGCGCAACCAACGGACGATCCTGCACGCGGCCGAGACCGACCGCGGACCCATCATCGTAGACAAGACTGCGATCGCCTCCTCCGACCTCGAGGACGGCTCGAAGCGCTACACGCGCTCCTACACCGATGGTCCGCTCTACGCGTCAGTCACGGGCTATTTCTCCTCCGTGGGCAGCGCGTCCACGGGCATCGAAGCAGCCGAGGAGGACGTCCTCGATGGACAGTCACAGACCCTTCTTGGTCAGCGCCTGCGCAACCTCCTGACCGGCCAGAATCGTCAGGGTGGCGGCGTCGAACTGACGTTGAACTCCTCCATGCAAAAGGCTACAGCCGACGCTCTTGGCGATCGAAAGGGTGCCGTCGTGGCCCTGGACGCTACGACCGGAGCGGTCCTGGCGATGTATTCTTCGCCCACCTACGACCCGAACCAGCTGGCCTCCTCGGACGCCACCGAGGTGTCTGCCGCGTTCGCGTCCCTGTCGAACGACGCCGATAGCCCGCTCGTCAACCGCGCGATCGGCGCACGCTACGCGCCCGGCTCCACCTTTAAGGTTCTCACCACGATCGCGCTCATCGAAAACGGCGTCGCCACGCCCGAGACACGCATGCCGTCGCCGGTGTCGGCGACCCTGCCGAACACCGCCACTAACGTCTCCAACATCGAGTCCTCCACCTGCGGCGACGGCAACCCGACGCTGACCGAAGCCTTCGCCCGCTCATGTAACACGACCTTCGTGCTGGCCTCCGAGCAGCTGACCAACCAGCAGCTCACGGACGTGACCAACCGATTCGGATTCGGGCGCGAATCGCAGATCCCGCTGAACGTTACGCCCTCGGTGTTCCCCTCCGATACGGATGCCGCCCAGCTCGCCATGAGCGCAATCGGCCAGTACACGGTCCAGACCACGCCCCTCCAGATGGCACAGGTCGCGCAGACGGTTGCCAACGGCGGCCAGATGATGGCCCCGTATCTGATCCAGTCAATCGTCGACGCCGACAACCAGGTCGTGCGTACAACCAGTCCGACGGACGCAGGACGACCGATTTCTTCTGACACTGCCTCCCAGCTATCAACCATGATGCAGGCCGTCGTCTCTTCGCCCTACGGTACAGGCACCACGATGGCGCTGCCCAACGTCGCAGTCGCCGCAAAGACCGGCACCGCGGAGACCGGCAAGGGCGACCGCGCGAACGCGTGGGCCATCGGCTTCGCACCCGCGGACAAGCCCCAGATCGCCTTCGCCGTCCTCGTCGAGGGCGACGACGCTGACCCCACGCCGCACGGCGGTGACGTCGCCGGACCGATCGCGCGAGCGGTCCTGGAAGCGGGGCTGAAGTGAGTGTCCAACGAATGACCTCCGGGGCCGGGCGCGTACTCGGTGGCCGCTACACGCTCCTTACTCCCATCGCCCAGGGCGGCATGGGCGAAGTGTGGAAGGCGCGCGACCGCGTCAGCGGCCATATCGTCGCCGCGAAGGTCCTACGCCCGGAGCTTGCAGGCGAGGAGCTCTCGCTCTCCCGCCTGCGCTTGGAAGCCCGCAACTCGATGTCTATCTCTCATCCGAACATTGCGAACACGCAGGACTCGGGTCAAGAAGACGGCATCGGCTGGATCATTATGGAGCTTGTCGACGGTTACCCTCTGACGGACTACCTGCGGGGCGGCTCGCGCATTGAACCTGAATACCTGATGCCCATCCTCATCCAGGTTGCGATGGCCCTCGGCGCAGCAGCCCGGGCCGGTGTCGTGCACCGCGACATCAAGCCCGCGAACATCCTCGTCCGGCCCGACGGCATGGTGAAGCTGACCGATTTTGGTATTTCCCGCGCGAGAGACCAGGTTAATCTCACCGCCGCCGGCATGGTCATGGGCACCGCCCAGTACCTGCCGCCCGAACAGGCCATGGGCGAGATCGCAACACCGACCGGTGACCTCTACGCCCTCGGCGTCATCGCCTACGAGGCCGCGGCCGGTCGCCGCCCCTTCACGGGCGAAACCCAGGTCGACATTGCGTTCGCGCACGTCAACGACCCTGTTCCACCCCTGCCGGACTTCGTCCCCGAGCCGCTCGCTGACGTCATCTTGCACCTCCTAGAAAAGGATCCCGCCAAACGCCCCGAATCCGGTTCCGCCGCCGTCCGTGAGATCGCCGCAGCCGCCAAGGCGATGGGCATCTCCGTCACGCCCCGCCCGCTGCCGCTACCCAAGGCCGCGCAGCGTCCCACCGAAGTGCGCACCCCCGTCCAGCCTTCCGTGCCAATCCTCGCCCCCGTGCGTCACCTCACACGCCGCACACTTCCCGACGAGATGCTCCAGCCCCCGTCGGGCCTAAACCCCCGCGTCCGCTCGGTCACGGGTCGCCACGCGGTCGTCCCGCGCATCATCGACGAAGCAACGACGATCGCCCCGTCGTCCTCGATGATTCCAATCACGGGTCGTCACGTGACCGTTCCGCGCATCATCGACGAGGCTCCCCCGCCGCCGGTCGCTCCGCCGCCGGTCGCTCCGCCGCCGGTCGCACGCCCCGTCTCCGCGCCCATCAGGACTCGCCGCCAACGCCCAGACGCGACGGGCGAGCAGGCTCCTGTCGTGGGGTCCACGCGCTCACTGACCTCGACGGGACGTCACGCGGCCGTGCCTCCGGCCCCGCAACGACCGACGTCGACGTCAACCCCCTCCCGAGCGGACTCCACGCCCGCCGCGGCGCCCGTCGTCACCGAATCGCCCGCCCCCCGTCGCCCGGCACCCGCGCGCCAACAAGCGTCGCCCGCGCCCGCGGTGCCCGCGCCCGCCCAACCGGCTCGACCTGCCGCCCAGGCCGCGCCAGCGACACCCGTCGAACGCCCCCAGGCGATGGTCCCCGCTCAGGCAACCACGGCCTCGTCAGGAACAGACACCATCCCGACGCCGCCCACGACGACCGGCACCCAGACCCCGATCGACCGGCGCGCAGCCCTGAACGAACGCCTCCGCCAACGCGCCGCGAACCGCCAGGCTGAGGATGCCGCAGAAGAACAGCGCCGCGCACAGGTTGCCCGCGAAGAGCAGGAGCGTCAGCGCGAACTGCGCGAAGCACGCGAGGCCCGCCAGCGCAAAGAAGCACGCCAGCGCCACGACGCAGAGCAGGCCTACCGCCACGCCTCACACGCCCCCGTCCCTCAGCCCACCCGCGACACGCAGGAGAGCGCCGCCAAGGACACCACGGCCTCGTCTCAGACCTCGACGAGCACAGGATCCACGCCTCGCGTTTTGGGGACGGTTCCCCAGCCGCGCGCGAAAAAGAAGTCCTCCACGGCTTCCACGCGCCCACGCCGCTCCGTCTATGAACCGCGTTCAGAAAAGAAGACGCGCCGCCCAAAGTGGCACGAACTGGATGCGCGCTCTGCAGAGCAGAAACGACCGGCGGCAAAAACCGCATACTCGCGCAGTGTCGTCGCCCCGCCAGTCCCAACAGTTAAGAAAGTAATCCGCTGGGTGGTCGTCACACTCATCGTGATTGCGTTGATTGCACTCGCAGCCGTTACGATCAGACACATGCTGAGCTCCCTCATCCAATCAAACGCGGGAGCAACCATCACCGAGGAGGTTAGGACATGGCACAGCCCATGGCCCACCGTCTAGCTGGCCGATACGAGGTCCGCTCGCTCATCGGGCGAGGCGGAATGGCCGAAGTCCACCTGGGCTTCGACACTCGCCTGTCGCGCGTCGTCGCCATCAAGATGCTGCGACGCGACCTGGCGCTGGACTCGATCTTCCAGGCACGGTTCCGCCGCGAGGCTCAGTCCGCTGCGTCGCTGAATCACCCGAACATCGTCGCCGTGTACGACACCGGCGAGGAAATCATCGAGGATGCGAACAACCGGTCCATCGCCGTGCCCTACATCGTCATGGAGTACGTTGAGGGACACACCGTCAAGGACCTCATCTCCGACGGCACAGCCGTGCCGATCAACGAAGCCATCGAAATCGTCTCCGGTGTCCTGTCCGCCCTGCAGTACTCGCACGCCAACCACCTGGTGCACCGCGACATCAAGCCCGGCAACATCATGCTGACCTCGGAGGGCAAGGTCAAAGTCATGGACTTCGGCATCGCCCGAGCCTTGACCGATTCACAGGCCACGATGACACAGACCAACGCTGTCGTCGGCACCGCACAGTACCTGTCCCCCGAGCAGGCGCGCGGCGAGACCGTGGATGAGCGCTCCGACCTGTACTCCACCGGCGTCGTCCTCTTCGAGCTACTCACGGGCCGCCCGCCCTTCAAGGGCGACTCCGCGGTCGCCGTCGCCTACCAGCATGTTGAGCAGATCCCGCCCACGCCCTCGTCGATTCTTTCCGACATCCCGGACTCGCTCGACCGCGTCGTCCTGAAAGCCCTGGCGAAGAACCGCGACGACCGCTACCCGAGCGCCGCCGCCATGCTCGCCGACCTGCAGCGCGTCGCACGCGGCCTGGATGTGGGCGCGCCGCCCGCCGACTCGTGGGCGACTGAGGTCTTGCCCTCCGCCGGCGCCGCGCGCACCGCCGCCACTGCCCCGCTGGCCGCGGTTCACACCCCGGTGGGCACCCCCACCCACTCGGGCGTAGCGGCGACTTCCACGTCCCTTCCCGCAGTCGCAACCGAGGATGAGGCGGCACACGAGGCCACCAAGGCCCGTAAGCGCCGCACCGCGATCATCGCGTCGCTCGTCCTCATCGCGCTCCTCCTCATCGGCGGCAGCGTGTGGGCGCTCACGCGCGGCGCAGGGACGACGGCGACCGTGGCCGTCCCGAACGTCGTCGGCCTCTCCCAGGCGGATGCAAAGTCTCAGATTGAGGCCGCGGGCTTCACGTGGGAGCTCAACCCCGACAAGGTCGCCTCCGACACTGTCGACGCTGGTTCCGTGGCCTCGACAGATCCCGCCGGCGGCACCCAGGCGGAGAAGGGCGCGACCGTACGCGTCACGATCTCCTCCGGCCCAGACTCGGTTACTCTGCCCGATAACCTGGTCGGCATGAGTCCGGACGACGCGCGTAAGGCCGTCGAAGCGCTGGGCCTGAAGTGGGAGGTCAACTCCAGTAAGGTCGCCTCCGACACGGTTCCCGAAGGCAAGGTCGCGCAGACCAACCCCTCCCCCGGTTCGAAGGTCAAGGCAGGCCAGACGATCACCGCGTACCTGTCCTCCGGCTCCGACCAGGTTGAAGTTCCCGACCTTGAAGGCATGAGCCAGGATCAGGCTCGTAGCGCCCTGAAGGCCGTCGGCCTGGAACTCGGCAACGTCACGAGCGTCGATTCGGACAAGGATAAGGATCGCATCGTCTCCCAGGATCCGGCGACGGGTACGAAGGTCAAGAAGGGCACGACCATCGCCGTGTCCGTGTCCAACGGCAAGAACGGCCAGGTGGAGATCCCCTCCATTGTTGGCATCGGTCGCGACGACGCTGAAGCGCAGCTGAAGGCCCTGGGTCTCAACGTCACTGTCGAGGAAGTTGCGGACTCCCAGCCAGCTGGACAGGTCCTTTCCGTCGAGCCCGGCGAAGGCTCGAAGGTGGACAAGAATTCGACCGTGAAGCTCAAGGTGTCTAAGGGCTCTCAGGGCGCAAGCCCCAGTCCCTCCCCCACGAAGAGCAACTAATGACGGGTGCCGCAGCGGCACACACGCCCCGCTGCGGCACACGCGCATCGAGGCCCGCACTCACAGGAACCCTCCTGAGGTGCGGGCCTCGTCGTATGCGGGTCGCGTCGTGTGCGGGTCGCGTCGTGTGCGGGTCGCGTCGTGTGCGGTGCGGTGTGCGGTAGGGTGCGGTGAGCCGCGCGCGCTTACTCGGCGGTGAGCTCGGGCGTGCGTGGTAAGGCCACGACAACGCACGGCTACCAGGGACCGGTGCACCCGCCTCTTCACGGTGGAAGCATGTCTTCCACAACGCACGCCTGCCAGATAACCAGCTCTGTTGGCAGGTGCTGTGCTGCGACGCGACGCGGGCTTCACTGCATGCGGGCGCGGCCAACACACGCGGCGGGAAAACAAGCCCCTGACGCGGATAGGTTGTGACGATGTGGATAGGTTATTGGGCTCTTCGCATTTAAGGGTGTAGGAGGTGTTGGAATCCGCCGGAGTGGAGGA
>ERZ772786.1014-NODE-1014-length-10903-cov-5.257928_pt1 | contig 10903 bp, 13 predicted proteins | sample MGYA00511473_ERZ772786 | MGnify/ENA primary metagenome ERZ772786 (study PRJEB29015, sample SAMEA2738025) | human oral metagenome | biome: human oral; feature: human-associated habitat; material: saliva | place: China | collected 2252 ...
TAACCTATCCTGTCAACAATAACGCTCTGACGTCCCTGTTTATTGCTCGTCAGGCGCTCAACCTGTCCAGCAGCATTATAATGGTAGGTCACCACTTCACCATCAGGATAAGTCATCGTGTGTACTTTAAATAATTTTCATCGAAGCTTTTATCTTTCTATTATCAAAATTTTTATACCACTGTCTTTCAAATATCTGTTATCTCCGGACTTTCTATAGTATTTATAATCTTGAGGTACTTTGTCATACATATCTCCTAATAAAATATCATCTTTATAAAAATAATTATACACCTTTATAGAATCATTTATTAATTGTATTATCTTCTTGTTTGGAATCAAAGCACGTCCTTCTACATCAGTTGTATAACGCTTACTAAGTCTAACAAGAAATATAGATTTATTCCCTGATTTAATTAGCATTTCTGGAACACCTTTTACTTTGGCTGCTAATGGGATTTGCTTTTGAATATAGTTCTTTATAGACATAAAGTCCTTCTTTGACATAACAACCGTGTCATTAACCTGATTCTTTTTTGACTTTATCAATAACTCTTTTGGAGAATAGTTATGCGATGAAAATATCGGACTAAAAAAGACTATAATAGAATCCTTAAAAGTACCAGCGGCTGTATTTTTATTTTCACATCCAAAAACAGCAAAAACGAATAGAAGATAGAAGATATTTATGAACTTTTTCATTTTCTTTTAGGAACTCTTGAAATTGAACTAATGGTTGTATAGAATGTTCCATAGTGCGTATCTCTGTTGGTACACCTGGTGCTACACCCACCTTCTTATAGTACGCCTCCTTCTGTGTCTGAATCTGATTCATACGTTCTGCATAGTCCTGCTGACCAGCGGTTACGTATGAGCCGTTGCGTCCATAAACGTTGTTGAATGTTTTTCAACTTAATTATGTGTTATATTTTTTACATACCAATCATTGCCTATATATTTATACTCATGTTTATGCTCATCGAAAAGATATACTTTGTCATTGTGATTTTTATTTATTCTTATATAGTCTATACCATTACAGATGACTCTTATCATTTTACCATAATCTATGCGGCAATACGATAAATTTAATCTTTTGTAAGTCTTGAGTAACTTAATTATCTCTTTATCTTTTAAGATATAGCCCCTTGGTTTTTTTATTATATTTAAATTGTTATCTATAAAAACAAGACCACTTCCTTTTGCCCTAAATAACTCAAATATTATAACTTCAGAATCTCTATTATAGATTAAGACTCCATCAAAATTACGATAATCATAGTTTATTATTTTATGATTATATCTAACTTTAGAAGAACAGTTACCAAAGAGCAAGAGAACGATAAGAAAAGTCCATATTTTCATCTTGTAATTCACTTTATTATTTTCTTCTTACTTTATTATAAAATTTCCCAGCTAGTCTTTTTGCCTCTCCTTTCTTATAAGTAGGCACATTCAACTCATAGGCGATAAAAGCTATTTTAGGTTCCTTATGTTGATAAAAATAACCTTTTTCGATGGAATACTGATTGTCAGAAGAATCATGACGATCTGTATAAATATCGTCAGAAAGTGAGAATCTCTTAATCCATCTATGTAATCTCTTTCTACAATTTGTATCCATATTAAATAAGACTTTATATCCTCCAGTCCTAAGCTAAAAAGTTATTCCATCACAGGTGTAATGAGTTTCAAGCAATGAAACGGTGCGTTCCATAGGGTGAAACGGTGGGTTTCATAGGATGAAACGGTGCGTTCCATAGGATGAAACTGTGAGTCTCATTCTTTGAGACTATTATGATACTCTATTTTATTCATAAGCATAACGGTTAATGTAGTTGTCGAAGCTTAATTCTTCTGTGTAACCATACGAACGGAAGATGTTTATAATACCCTCTTGCTGCTCGGGCGTGAGGGTGAGTTGTCCGTTCATGTAGCGGTAGTAGGTGGGGCGACTGCCGAGATATTGCTGAATTTCTCTGCGTATCGGAGTGTCGTCCACGCGTTTTACGTTGAGGAATAAATTGTGAAATCCCCATGCTGCTCGTATCACCCGTTTTTCCACGTAAAACTTGCATTTGCCTTTTTGCAGTGCATTGGGATAGATGGCATAGCCCACGGTTTTATGGTCTGGTAGATGCTGACCAGTAAAATAATGCATACAAGTGTCTTTGTGTGGACAGTCTTTGTTAAAACAGAGTTCCCATGTAGGGGGAACGGAAGCGAAGTTGAATGGTAGTTGTTCCATATTATGATTTAATTTTTACGAGAACTTTGCAAGTTCTTTCATTTTAGTTTGAATGAATCAATTTATTGGGGGCTAAAGGGTTGCTAAGGAGATTATAATACTAGCAATGAATAAAATTAAAGACAAAAACCATGTACACAAAGAAAGTATCATATACAGACACTTCATGTTTTTATTTAAACTTTTGTATGTCTTGTAATACTTTGAAAGAGAATTACAAACTTTATTTTCACAGAATTTGCTTATAACAGGTATGAGAAATATAATTAATAGAAGCAAACCTATTTTATCTGTTTTCGTCCAAGCCAGAATAGATACAGACTGTAAATAAATACAGAGAAATACTCCCCCTATAACATTTAAGATTATATCTATTAAATACCACTCTGCATATCGATGCCATTTTCTTGGATATTTCATCCAAAGAACTGAATACTTCGATATAGTATATATACTAAAAAACATGTAAGATAAGATTTTATATACTTTCATACAGAATTAGTTTGATCATATAAAATAGAACTTTATAGTTTTTTGTGACTTTCATCTTGTTTATATCATGTCTAATATTTTTAATATTCCATATATTAATGATACGATTGCACCAATCCAGCCTCTTATATACATATATTCACCGCCTCCCCCAGAATGATGCGACTTAGAGCAAATCCATGTCATAATAATGCCTACTATTATATAGTTCATGCCCTCTAGTGCTCTATAAAACAACCCGATGACGCCCAAAATAAGAAGAGAACATAAGACTATATAGGCAACTGAATACATCAAAGACTTTTTGCATTGCGATTGCCTTAAGCGATAGAATAGATAGCAAACTAAACTTATAGTCAAAAAACCAGATATACTATATAATCCCATTGCTTCAATTTATTTATTATTTGAATCAACCTCCTTGTGAGGATTGACTTTTCCTGATTTGGCTAGACACTTTTTTGTAAGTCTACAGGAAAGCTAGACACTTGGTCTTTATTGGATACGCAGAGCTTGTGGCTTCACTTGTGTTGCAAAACTGGATGCTCTCAATGGAGCATTTAGTTTTATGCTTATTGACATACACCTTCATTAGCGATTTGTTGTTTGGCTTGGCAAAGATAGTGGATTGTTTCCATTCCTGCTATCCTTTTGTGGATAAACTTTATTCTTCATTCTTTTCTATGTGCCTTGCTCGAAGTGGACGACCTGTGGAACCTTGTATCCAATGTTCATGTGCGGTCGGCAATAGTTGTGGAAGTGAAAGTATCGAATCCTATGATATAATAAGGAGAGAGCTTGGGAATAATTAATGTGTTGATAGCCATTCTCTCGCTTGTTAGCTTGAAAGAAGTGGAGGCTAGTAATTGCCGTTGGTTAGCCTTTATGGTTATTTCTTGTTTTTACTATATAGGTATATACAACTGGGGATTTGCTACTGTCTAATAGATGCGAATCGCAAAATTGTCTCTTATAGTATTTGCTCTTATTAAATGGATTCTTGTAGGAAGATGCAAAGCTTCTATTGAAGAATTAAAATCTTTGTGGATGAATATAATTCCAGTATGAGGATTTGTTCTTATACATACGTCACGAAGAGTTTTAATATCAGCGTGTCCGCTGGTATGAAAACCATCTCTAGTCCCATCATAAATCCTTCCGTTGAAGAGCTCCCGCATTGCAATGATTTGTGGGTTAAGGTGTTCTTCTTGCCCATTATGGTATCCTTGCCACATCGAGTAAATCAGATAAGGAGGGGCATCATTGTAAGTATTTATCAGTTTCTTTATACGTTCAATCTGGCTGCTTCTGACAGGTATTAAGAAACCTCTCTTCATTAGAAATTCCCTAACCTTTGGTTCATTATATTGATTTAATAGAAATTTGTTAGAGAAATTAAAGATACTACTCTTCGTGTATTTTGTGAATATATCCAGTATTGATGATAGGAAATGGTCACAACAAAATACTCTGTGTGTTAATTTGCATGCTTCTTTAAAAGAGGCTAATCGTTCTAAGTCTGTAGAAGAACAGAGTGCGTATACATACTTATGCCGTTTTAGAACTTTAATGGTATTAGACAAGATCTCCATTTCATGTAATACTTTCTCTTGCGTCCGTCCCAACATAGTTCCTTCGGTTATGAGAAGATCTATTTGCCCGATATAATATTTCAGAATGCGGTCTAACCCTTTTCCTAGATAGCCATGGTTTCGAAAGTCACCTGTATGTAATATAACTTTCCCTTCAGTTTCAATCTTAAACATATAAGCATCAAAGGCAGAATGACTGCAGAAGTAAGGGGTAATTCGGATATCTTTGATTTGTATAGGCTCATTGGCAAAGTATGTACGCATATGATTAATAGTATTTTGCTCTTCCTTTGTATCTATATGTTTGGAAAGGGTATCATATTTGCACTTGATAACTTCCAAAGCTCCTTTACCAATGTATTGTGGAATGTCGTTTGGAACAAGATGAAATAGACCTATATGATCTCCATGATAGTGGGTGTAGAATATTGCATCCGCATCCGCAGTAATTTGAGTAACTTGTTCTACTGTTAGTTCCTTTACTTTATTTCCTGGTAGATTACTACCAAGATCAATGATAATCTTAGCTTTTGTAGTTGCAATTTCAGTAATACATCCACCGATTTGATTAGCTCCACGATGTATGGTTATGTTTATCATATTATATATACGCTCTTTGGTGATATTGAAAGGTTGTTATAGGATGAAGATAATTGGGGCTTATCTATCATAAAGCTGATACTCTTCTTTGTTTAGCCATATAACTCTTATCCCTTTAGCTTCTCCTTTCTGTTCCTTTCTGAAAACCTTCTTTTGGTCCTCAAAACTAGTTCCATCTTCTTTGAATTGATAACAAAAGATAAATTCAGGTTTGTGACTGCAGTCTATCTTGATATCTTTGGGTAATAACCCCAGTTGTTTCTTTTGCTCTACAACTTCGTTCATTTCCTTAGTAAATGCCTCTTCTGTCTTGGTATTAGCTCCAATAGAGTAAGCATACGAATGGGCATGATCTTTGAGTCCAGATGTGCCTTTAAGAGCCTTGGTTCCCTTCTTTAGTTCTATGATACATAGACAATGATCACTGTTTCTTATGGCTATGATATCAAAGCGTGGTGATGGAATCTTTCCTGCTGAGGTTCTTTTATTCCCACAATATTTGAATTCAGATCTTTTACTGACCTGATATTCTAAGTCGATAATTGTATAGTCTGATAGTTTGTACTGATTACGTAGACACAAAAGATGTTGTGCCTTTTTCTCTTCAACGCCTTTACCATTTAGAATATTCTGCCAATAGTACTTCATAGCAGCACTAATGTATGCTATATAAGCTTCATATTTCCCCTCTTTGAAAAGCTGTAGACAATGTTTTTCCTTTTCTATGATTTCAAGTTGATTTTTATCTTCTTTTTTAGAATGTTTTCTGAAGTAGTTCCTGTCTATCTCTATTCTTTTATCGGAATAGACTCGTGCAATGTTACCTCCCCAATAATAAATATTAAAGTAGTTGTCTCTAATTTGAAAGGTCAAATCAGGGTTCTTGTTGACACATTTCAAGAATTTGTTTAATTGTCCTTCTAATAGACTCTTTCGGAGAGTTTCGCCTGATTTATCTACATGGAATCCTCTTTTATAATGGTTGCTCATAATACCGAGTGATTAAATGTTATGTAATAATGGTTGTGTCTGGTATAATTGGTACTGATCATCTAATACTGCTCCATTAGCATATAAGGTGTCACTTATTAGAATTTTACCTACAGACTCATGAGCATGTCCGAATAGATGGGCATAAGGTTTGGTGCTAGATATTCTGTCACGAATAGCCTTATTTCCCCAGTGTTTCCCTGCTGATTCGTCAAGAATCATTAATGGTGGTTCGTGGGTGATGATAATATCCGCCTTAGTTGGGATTTTCTTTTCATTATGATTGTAACCCAATCCAAAGAGTGTAATGTCTTCTAGTGTAATACTCTTATCTTGCAAGAAGAATACGTTATTAGGTAAATCCTCTATATTATCTGCATCCCATAAGCATAGGTCATGGTTACCTGTTATGAAGATTTTATATCTATAGGGTAGGGTTATGAACCAATTAAGGAAATCTAGAACTTCTTTCTCGGTTCCCATGTCAGTGAAATCTCCGCAGTGAACGATGATGTCAGCCATAGGTAGATTTGTCAATAAATGGTGCTTGTTGTGTGTGTCGGATATATGAAGAATCTTCATTATTATTTAGATGGATATTTAATAGGATAAGTTAATAGTATTTGGATTAAGTGCTCTCCATAAGGCTGCTCTTTTATTCTTTTCGCTTTTCAATCTTGATAAGCAATAAGCCGATAGCAGTCCATATCAATTCTCGGATGCGGACAATCAGTGCGATGAAGATACCAGCACTGGTACCAAGTCCTAAGCCAGTAACTGACATGAGGAATCCGCCTTCGCGTCCGCCCAGTTGCAAAGGCATAAAGAAGAGCATGTTGGCAAATAATGAGGTGAAAGCTAGAATGAGGATGCAATCGAAGTAATTGACGCTTGGCATGAGAACCAATAGAATGAAGAAGATTTCTAAGGCACTACAGATTCTGCAGGACAGCTCCAATAGAACTGCAGTAAAGAACATACGTGGGTTTTGGTTATGAAGTGATGCAATCTGTCGGTCGATGTTATCGAGTTCTTCTTTATGCTGATGAATGAAAGGTTCTGCCCACTTCTTGATGAACGGGATGTGTCGCACGATACTCATCACACGAACGGCAAGTCCTTTCTTATAGCCTGTCAAGAAGAACCATATCGCTGCTATACAAAAGATTCCAGTAACGCTAAGCATTGTGCCCATCAATAGATTGACGGGTTGAGTAAACAGGTAAAGGAATATTGATAGAAACCAAAACCAGAAGTGACTGAATATGTGTGTCATAGCATATAGCACAACAGATGATGTGGCACGCTCAACTCCTATCTTCGGTGTTAGTTCCATGATACGATAGGGTTCACCTCCCATCAATCCGCCAGGCGTTGCATAGTTAAGTGCAAAGCCAGAGACAGTCACTTTGTAAAGCCAATGAAAGGAAACACGTTGCTGTTCAGTATTTCCTTTCGTTTGGCTTTTTATGATGACATACCATGCCGATGTATTAAACAGATATAGAACAGCCCATAGTGCAATGACGGCAAAGAACCAGTAACCAGCATGCTGTAAATTACGCCAGACATCAGCAAAGTCGAGTTGAGTAATCATAATGACTAACACGACTAAGCCGAACCCAAAGAATATATTCTGATGCTTTTTACTCATGAGTCTATGGATGGAGTTCTATCTGTTGGATAGATATTATCCTTGCTTCTCTTCGTGTCGTTCCCCATGTGGAGTGCGGTCTTCCCGCTTATGAGGGATAGCGAAACGCACTTTATCACTCTCATCACGCTTCTCCTTATAGAGCTTTGGTAGCGGATGAACTAGTGCCTCGTCATACTCTGCACGATTGCGGAAGATGTCTATAGCAAGGTAAATGGCATGGCGGAAAGCCTGTTCGTTGGCAACGCCTTGCCCTGCAATCGAGAGGCTATTAGGTATCTCTGCGGCTGTACGAACGAGTGACATTCCTGATGTATAGTTGATTCCTTGGAAGTCAGAGAGTGTGCGGAAGGGTGATAAACCTTGTTCGTAATACATCGCCAAAACCCCATCAAACTTTTGATAATCGCCGTTACTGAAGAATGTATCGGCAGCATACGGACCAAAGACTTGTATCTCCTTTTCCACGAGTTCGTTGATTGCAGGCATGATAACCTCTTCTTCTTCGGAACCCAATAAACCATTGTCGCCCGCCTTAGGGTTCAATCCTAATATGGCAATGCGTGGACAAGAGATTCGGAAGTCGCGTCGCAAGCTCTGGAAGAGTTCTTTTGTCTTGTTCTCAATACTTTCTTTCGAGATAGAATCAGCCACTTGACGGAGAGGAAGATTACGTGTTGCCAATGCCACACGCAGTCCTTCGTGGATAAAGATAGATAATCCGTTCCCTTCAGTCTCTAAGTGATCTTCAATATAACGGCTTTGCCCACAGAAATGGAACTTGTCATTATTATCAATAGGAGCAGTCACTAACACGTCGAATAAGCCTTGACGATAATCCTCAAGCGCCTTATCTATCGCCTTCAATCCAGCCTCACCCGATTCCTCTGAAGCAACACCTAGCTCAACCTTTATCTCTTCGTCAAAGACAGGGAGCAAGTTTAATCGTCCTTCTTTAGCCTCACTTGCATCGTTGATAATCGTGAAGTTTGCCTCCATCTCCAATGCATTACGATGGTAGGTGGCTACTTTTGGCGACCCATAGATAATGGGTGTGCATAGCTCAAGCATATCTGGTTCAGAAAAGGTCTTGAATATCAACTCATATCCAACACCATTTGTATCTCCGTGTGTGATAGCTACGCGGACTCTTTTATTCTCGTTCATATATGTATATCTTGTATAGTTTGATACTGTCTTATTCAACTTTATCGTCTCTCTTCTGCAATCTTCTTGGCTGTAGAAAGTAATCCACAGGCGGCAAAGATGTCTTGACCCCGACTCGCACGAATAGTCGTAAAGACTCCATGTTGCGTTAGATAGTTCCTGAATTGTTCCATCTTGTGGTCGTCAACTCCATGCAAAGATATGTTGGGAATAGGGTGGAATCGAATCAGATTTACCCTACATTCTAGCCCCCTAACGAGCTTCACAATCTCCTTAGCATGCTCTTCAGAGTCATTGACTCCCTTAAATACTATGTATTCAAAAGACAACCGACGCTGGTGCGAAAAGTCATAGTTACTTAGCAATTCAACGATACTCTCAATCGACATTCCCCGTTCGGCAGGCATCAATTCCGACCGTTGTTCATGCAGAGGAGAGTGCATACTGATTGCCACATGACAATTACTTTCTTCCAAGAACCGCTTTAACTTCCCCTTGATTCCTACACTACTTACGGTGATTCTCTTAGGCGACCACGCATAACCAAAGTCAGCAGTCAGCACCTCAGTAGTACGTAAAACGTTATCGAGATTGTCCATTGGTTCGCCCTGCCCCATGAACACTATGTTGGTCAGTTTGTCACGTTCTGGGAGGGAATATATTTGATTTAGAATATCAGTTGCACTCAAATTCCCCTCAAAGCCCTGCTTACCTGTTTGGCAGAAGAGGCAATTCATCTTACAACCAATCTGTGAAGACACGCATAGTGTGGCACGATCTTCTTCTGGGATATATACTGTTTCAACAAATTTCCCACTATCTGTAGGGAATAAATACTTGATTGTTCCGTCCTTAGAATGTTGAGCATCAATAGGTTCTTTACAGCCTATCTCATATTCAGCAGCTAGTTTCTCGCGGTTTGCCTTAGAGATATTTGTCATCTCATCAATGCTCTTCACATGTTGTGAATAAAGCCATTTCGCCATCTGACCACCTGTAAATGCAGGCATCCCCAACGACTTCGCAACCTCTTTCAGTTCGCCAAGTGTCATTCCTAACAGATACTTCTTTGCTGTTCCCATCCTTGTTCTCAATGTTTTATTGCCTGCAAAGATAACGAAAAAAAGGCTAAATCCGTGTTCTTTTTGTGCATAAGTTATCTATCTCTCTACAATCTACTTCGATTGAAAATGATGAGATGTAGCACGAAACGGATAATGAAGTCCAGTGTAACGAGCCACTGTTTCGTTAGCAAAAAACAAGGAAGAGCAAAGGAAAAAAGCCTATTCTCAAACAGAGAAAGATATCTACAGGATTTCTCCAAGTGCTTTGTAATACCTCTCCAAGTGCTTTGTAATGGTTCTCCAAGCCTTTTGTAATAATCCTGTAAATGCAGAATTGCAAGTAAACGAGTGGAGAAGTTTATGAGTAAACGACTTGATTTACACTCCAAGATAATTATTAAAATGTATCTAATTGAAAATAAAGAAGTTACCTTATTGGTAAAACTAAACAGGTAACGATTTGGAAACGAGCGAGTTACTTGGTTTCGCTGTTTTCTGCCTAACAAAGAACGCTTGTTATTCTATTTGCAAAGATAATACTTTGCTACCGAATAACAAGCGTTTTTGATGAAATATTCCGGTTTCTGCACTTTCTGCACTTTTGACTGGCTGTTTGGCTGTGGGTTATATACCTCTTCCTCTTTTCTTCTTTCTGTTCGCTTGGTTTCTGAGTTTGCGCTGCCATGCAGTTTCGGCATAGTTATTGCTCTGTACAGTTGGTGTAATCAAATCGCCTAACCCTTCCATTAGTTCATCGGCTGCGCTAACGATGGCGTCTGCCACTGCACCAATGGGATTCTGCACTTGTTGAGTATCATTTTCTCGTGAAATTGAGGAACGGCTTGGAGGTACGAGTTGATAACCTATATCAGGTTGTTCTTTCTTTTCTATCGGCTCTTGTACTGTTAGATGTGGTTTCCTTGATTCTTCCTTGTTGGTTACTTTAAAGTTCTTCTGCAGGGAATGGTAGCCGAACTCCCTGCCGATTTCGGAAGCCTTGAAGGATTGTCCTGCGTATGAGAACTTCAAGCCATAGACATTACCTTGCTTGTTCTTCATACGCTCTATAATAATGCCGTTTTTGTTCAATTCATAAA